>OLSF01003605.1_pt1 | contig 10198 bp, 6 predicted proteins | sample 1672301 | NCBI WGS metagenome assembly OLSF01 (sample SAMEA3136669, study PRJEB25190) | human gut metagenome | biome: human gut; feature: human-associated habitat; material: faeces | place: Austria | collected 2013
TATCAAAAATAATAACATTCTTTAACTCAACAGAATTACCAATAACACAATTTTCTCCTACTAATGCACTTCCTCTGATAAAAGCACAATGTCTCACTTCTGTTCCTGCACCAATAATACAAGGTGAACCAATATAAGCACTATCAAAAACTTTAGCATCTTTGTGAATCCAAACATGTTCATTCACTTCTTGATATTCATCCCCTAAAGTTTCTCCTAATTCAATAATAAAATCTTTAATTCCTTTTAAAGCTTGCCAAGGATACTCATATTTTGATAAATAATCCTTTGCTTGACTATGTGTTAAATCATATAAATCATTTATCTTATACATAAAAACACCCCCCTACTTATCTTCTTCATAAAACAATTGTAATACAAGCTGTTTTAATTTACTATAAAAATCATACATTTTTTGAAGTGTTATTGAATAATCATTTGTAAGTTTAGTTTTCAATTGATTAATATAAGTTTGAATATATAATTTTTGTCTTTGCATTCTTGTTTTATTAGAATAATCTTTTGAAGTATTACGTGAACGTACAAATTCTTCAACATTATCTCGATTAATAACAATTTTCTTTTGTTTTTTCAATCTATCCCCCTAAACTTTAGCAAAAAACAAGCAGGAGCCTTCGCCCTTGCTACAAACACTTATAAAAACCTATCTTCGAATATCTATTTCCAACTTTGCCTTAAAGCAAACCATGAAATGGTCTTCAAATATCTTGATCTGCTCGATATACTTTCGAACCAGCGCTTCATCTATAAACGTCACCACACTTGATGCAGGTACAAATGCTGGATCAATGACCTGTAGGATTGCATCGCACAGCAGACTACCCATCTCACCGAATTCGACGAATCACTGGTGCGACGCTGGATCCAACAGATAATCATCTGAGATGACCACATCACCGTCCAACTGAAATCAGGTGTTAGTATTGATGTTAATGCATAATTTCATAAACGTACGAAACCCTACTGGCCATGATGGCCGGGAGGGTTGTCTTCACTTTATTCATCTAACATATTATCTATATACTGTATAAATTTTGCACTTTTGGCTACACGTCCATTTCCTCCATGCTGTTTATATATTTCGTATACTCTATTTCGAATATCTTCAATTAAGGTATCCGTTACAGAATCCATATCCAAGTTCTTAATATCAGCGGGAGTAATATTTCTCTTACCCAATACATCTGCAATAACTGCATACAGTACATAATATAAAATATCACTTTTTTCTGCTGAAGAATAATCAGAACCACTTCTTACATTTTTCTGGATTTTTTTACCTAGTAAAGCTACTCTATAAAATACCTCTAGATCATTATTCTTTTCGTATAATTCGTTGTATGTTTTTTCGTCATTCAGCAATGTGGATGGTCTTGCTCGTGCATAGTCTGGCTTTTTCAGGAAAATTGTAATAAGACACTGTGCAAGAAAAGATACCCCAACAATCTCCGCAGGCTTATGTCCCTGATTTTTATAATAATTTTTTCTCCTATCGTAAAATAATCCTCTACTCTTAAAATACATTTCAATTTGAAGATGTATAGGATCAGTCACACGCAATGTTGCTTTAGGAATATTTGTCTGATTATTTGTAGCAAAGATAATTTGATCTCTTGATTCTTCATTATCAGGAACAATTATCCTTAGCAATATGGAACGTTTTTCTGACTCTAATGCTTCTCTATTTTCGGAAAAATAATTATATATTTCCATTGAAGTTTGTAATCCATTAACAATTTCAGGATTAACAATTTGTAACTCTCTATTATTTACCAATGTAGCTTCGGATGCCAGTACTGTAACTCCATTATTTAACCACCAAAAATCATTATCATCGGCTCTATGTAATGTTTCGGATATACTACTGTTTACATTATTTTTTCCTTGATAATCACGCACATTAGAATCGAAAAAACTCTTTCTCACATCGCCTTCATCATTTACTATAAAGTTAAAATAGCTTTTCAAATCAACTAACGCAACATAATTTTTTTGATTTGGCGAAATTGGAATATCTGCAAATTTAAGATTCACTCTATTTTCTATCACCGCATTATACATTTCAAACAGAGTATCAGAATCAACAAAAGTTACCTCAACAACTGCATTCGGGAATAATCCTTTTATGGTATCTTTCAGTTCTTCGGATTGCTGAATTACATTAGGATGTAATTCTGATGCTAATGTTGCATAGTAAAATCTAAATTTCAACTTTACCCTGCTGGTTATCAAACGTGTATATGTATCCCTAAACGTAGTAAATGCTTCGAGAATATCGGCATTATACCTTGCCGTAAAATCAGTTGTTGTTTTTGATAAATCCAGAAGATTTCCAGAGATGGTTTTCCACTTCATCACTGCATCTTCTCCAAATGATGTGGTCTTCTTTGACTGGATAATTATCATTTCCAGAATGGAATCTTTTGGTGCAGATATATGTTCAACAACATCTGGCGTAATAAGTAAATTATTTAAAAATAAATAAATCGAATCGCATCCTCCATCCAATCCTTTTCCCACAATACCATTATCTACTTCATCGTCACTTAATCCTTGATTTTTCAATATTTGGCTTGCTGAAAAAAATTCAAAATATTCTGATATGTTGCTATAGTTATCATTATTTCGAAATTCTTGTTCAATTAAATTTTCTAGTAATATTTGTGCATTTTTACTCATCTTTTAACCTCCACATACACAATAATTTTCCTGTTATATATTTCACTGCCAAATCCGCCTAATAGTATTGAGTGGCTTAAACTGCGGTTGTCTCTGACAACAATCCCAATGCCACAACCTATGACATCTAATCCACAGCCTAAAACCTACAACATTTTTCTGACCATCCACTTTTTTTCTCCGGTCAGACTAATAAGTAGATATGTTTCCATACAAGAAAGTCGAGCTTTCCGCAAGGCTTCTCTAATGATGCTAACTAAGCAAAAAATCCGGAAATGCGCTACTTTTCAGCCTTTATTTATCTTTTCTTGACAGCAAACACACCGTCTCAACTGTATTACCACTTTCCCACAAAATCTAACCTTGACGATATCATCCACAAATATCATTTAGCGAACATGCATCTCTTATTATATTTATTTCAGATGAATAATAACCTGCATCCATTAATGAATCCTAAACTCATCCAAAATAACAGCCGCCTGCTCATAATTTAAATTGATCAATATTTCAAGTATATCTTCATATGCTTCAATAAGTTCTTGATCCTGTTTAATTTTATCACTATATGTAATAAAGGATTTAAGGATAATCAACTGTACTATTGCTTCTTGTTCTCTTATTGATTTTTTAAATTTATTTACCTCAGATTTTGCATTTTGAAAGCTATTTCTAATAGAAATTAATATTTCTGGCAGCAATTCATCCATATGCATTTGGTAAATCGTTCTCAACAGTTCCTTTATGTGATATTTTCCATACTTTGTAAATTGCTTATTCAAAAATTGCTTATCTACGTATGAATAATTTGTTTTGATTTTACTCCAGTCTCCCGTGCAATATCTCGTTACAGAAAGCATAAGAGATTTATATAACTGTATTCGAACATACTCCTCATCAATGTCATTTACTTTTTTCTCAATATATAGAATTTTCTTTTTACATATATTTCTTCTTTTTGAGTCAACATATGAGTCAAAAAATTCACATAAAAAATTGCCAAAGATATCTTGATAGAACTCAATTGTATCTGTTGTAAATTTTGTAAAATCAATCTCTTCAAATAATATATCGATTGCCATTTTTGCATCATCTTGGGTTTGAATCATTTTCCACTGAAACAGCTCTATGATTTCATGTTCTTGGTAAACATCAAAAATTTCGTGAGCATTATAATTTCTTTTAGTATATTTCCAAATATCAATCACACATAGCAAAATTTCATGAATAACCATTCTAAAAGATTCATTCGTAAAATTTAGGCCGCAATTTGCAACATAGCATATTGTAGATATATCATAGTTACTCATATCAAAAACATCTATCTCTAAAGATTCTTCCTGCAGCAGATACCTATCTATTATCTCCTCTTCGCGACTAGTATAACAATTTCCATCATCATCTTTGATATAACGATCTATTCCTGACAACTTAGGTTGCATATTAGGATTAAATATAAACTCCTTATCTTTCTTACTCACTTTCAAATAATTAGCATTATATTTTTGATGTTCCATCTGATCTTCAGATAATTTAATAATTGTATTAAATACCGCTTGTGCCAAAGTCTCGTGATTAGCTAAATATCTCTTCACGTATTTAGCCATTTCATCAATAACACCATGTTGCCCCTTATACATCAAACAATCCAACACAATTTTCTTTATTTTATTTTTTATCCCAATAGCAACGTCATTTTCCAATTGATTCAATAAAACTGGCATAAGTGCAATATCTGCCAAAAAGTTTCCATTAGAAAACAATTTCTCTATTCCGTTAATCCATATTGTGCAAAACTTTTCCCTTTTCTCATTTTCTAATTCTTGATGATTTATTGCACTAGCAATTAAAAGTATCAAAAGATTTTCATATTGAAATGCCATATCAGTATCCTTCATCAATTCTAAAATAACTTTAATTGCATCAAGAGTTGATGGCAAGTCAATCTGCCCAGACACCATATTATCATTACACTTTTTAATCGCCGCATTTAATCTCTGCTTAGGTTTATTGAATTCTTCTTGTCTTAGAACAATTTTTTCTGCTTCCCCTGATATTTGGGGTTCTAACATAATTATATTGTCGGTTATCTTGGTTGCTTTTGCACCACGCATATCCATTTTTTGAATCTGTAAATAGTCCTGTGCATTTTCTGCATCATTTTTTATAATTGAATATAAATAATCAAGAATTCCATAGCATTTATCCTGAACCATTGAATCAAAATATATCTGTGTATGAGATACATATTCTTGTATACTCAAATCACATTTTTTATCCAACTCATATCTATCTTTAAGCTCAGGTATCCCCATGGTCTTAAGAATTTGCCTTTCGAGCAACTCTTTTGTCGGATTTTTTTTGTACAACATATATCTTGTGGTATCCCAATGAACAAGTTCTATGCTTGTAGCCAAATCCAAAGCATAACCCGGTAATTCGTTTTCAAAGTGCATTCCTATACTCTCAATGATTGTAAGCAATACTATATTATTTGATTTTGAATAAATAGTTTCTTTGACATAACTTGCAAATGCAACAGTGAATTCATGATCCTTTTTACAAATCTCCAAACTGCTTATTATAGCCTCTTTAAGACAAAAAATAACATCTCCTATTAAGGTAGGTACATTGTGATCTCTAATCCCTGCAAGCCACATATTTCCATTTCCCCAATATTCCTTTATTGCATTACTCTCACTAATTTTTACTTTGATTTTTATTACATATTCAGGATTATTAGTTGCATATTCTAATATTACCCTATTTATAAATTGAATTGCCCAATGAAATCCCACTTTAAAATTCAATCGAAACAGATTCCATAAAAATGCATTCTCGTACACTGTTCTATATAAATAATTATAATGTTCAGCTTTCTCACTTAATCCATATTCAAAACCCTTAGACAATCTATCGGCTCTATAGAAATCAAATTTCTCTGCATCTACTTTTCCACGTAACCATAGTATATCAGCTATCGAACACAATTCGCTTGCTAATCCAGCTACCAAAGCAGGATAAGCATTCTTCAATGTCCATTCCATAATATCTTCTGACTTACGCATACTTTTTCTATTTCCATTAATATAATTATTAATCAATGTATTAAAAAACTTTTTTAACCACTCTTCTGAGTTATCTGCCATTCGATAAAGTGCTTCCAAGCAAGACGATATTTCATCTATGATTTTATAATAGTTTTCTTGCTCAGATTCCTGCAACGAATATTCCACATAATATTCCATCATAGCGCATGCATCTGAAGCAATAACTGCCACTTTATCTTCTTGTTTCGCATAATCCAAGCATAACTTAACTATATCATCTCTTCCGATTATATTTTTCTTATATATTTCTTCGTTTTTCAAAAGTCGAATAATACATGGTCTTCCATTACCAATTGGGGACAATTTCATTTGTGGTGATTCTTGTCTAATATGTAATAACTCACCTTCAAATGCGAACAAATTAATATTCTTCACAAAGTCGAACAACATGCCTTGTTCCAGAATCTCCGACCCTTGTTCTTCGAAATAATTATCACAAAACCTTGACTTAACAATTCCAATTTCTGTTTGCCTTTTCCAACTTTGCGGAATCTCATCAGAAAAAGTAAGGCTATATAAAAACTTATCTCTATTTACCTGTATAAACATTTTATTTGAAATCCAAATCTGATACCGTCTATACACACATCGCCCAAGATTTTCTATTTCATCATAGAAGGTCTTATACTTCCCTTTGCACAAATCAAAAGCTTTATCAAAATAATGTTCAAAGCAAATATCTTCGAAAATATCATATTTCAGTCTAATATAATCTCCTTGTTGAGCAATTACACCTTCTGAAAGCAATGCATGCATTATGTCTCTATCTATATCGTCCTTATGAATACCCAACATAAATTTTCTAGCTCTTTCAAACACAATCTTCTCAACAGTTTCAATAACTTTGTTACTGAGTATGCCATACATTCGAGATTTTTCCTCCAAACATATTATGTTTTTCCAAATATATTCTCTTAGAGAATTTTCATCACCTATATTATCAATATCCATCGAATTACTAACTATCAAGTTTATATAAAAGGGCGATTTTAATAAATCAACATATGAATTTGTTTTATACATTTTATGAATAATCGGATATTGCTTCATAAGCAATGCAAGTTCATCTTCTGTTATATCGCCAACTTCATAAATTTTTATTGAAAAATTTGTTTCCAGTTTAATAAAAGCATTTTTATCACTCGTTCTACAAGATGTTACTATGTACACATTTTGATATTCTGCCGCCATATCATACAAATACTGTAATAATTCAAATTTTGTTTCGGCACAGTCCGCAATAAACTCGAGAGCATCAATAAAGAATATTAATTTCTTTCCATTAATACACTCTAAAACGTCTTGGATACAGCAACCCCAAATGTCGTCAATATGACTTTCTTCCAAAAATCTTTCAGCACGAGCATATAAAACCAATTTTTCATTTTCAACATATTTTTTGCATAAAACAGATTTACCGCTACCAGCTCCACCTTGTATTGAAATATATCGCTCATTGTCTTTTGTTATTTTTTCAAGAAATTCATTTCTATCGATTTCATACTCTCCTTTAATCAATCCTTCAATATTTTTCAACCCTGAATTACTAAGTTCCAATGCACCTTTAAATTTTCTGATATTAATATTAAAGTTCTCATACTCATCCTTTAATACCTTGTATAATTTCTTCTGAAAATTAAGATCATTTTGTGCTTTAGTTATAATATCATTTGTAGTAATCAAATTATCTTTAATAGTAAATGAAATACTCCCAATTTGATTATCCCCACTATACTCTCTCACCTTATCAATACTATTATTACTAAGTACAAAAAATACAATATTCTTTAAGTCCGAGCATTTTTTATCTTTTGAATCCCTTATCTTTTCCAATGTAGTTTTTATTTTTGTTGGTACATCTTGTACAGTACTTACCTGCACTAAAAGTTCTCTGTTTTCTGATATCAAATCTACATATGGATAAGTTGCCGTCTCGTCATTCAGATTACTAAACTTCTGTCCGAACCATACATTACATACCTCAATCGCAAATAACTCAAACATTTTTGCAGCATCAAATAATCCGTTTTTATTTGCCATTTTGATTTTTTCATCATATGAAGACATATATTCAATTATGAAACCCATTCTTTCGTTTGAATTCAACATATATTCAATGCTCCTTATCCGTTAGTTTCTTTTAAAATATTTACCTGAGTTCATTCTCAATTTCTTCTATCATTGGCATAGAAGCTCTATATTCCACAGGCAATAAATTTGACAACTTATACTCAGATATTCCTATCGGTTATTTTGAACTATTTACCGCATATTTTGCAAGGATATTATTTTTGCTTTTGCATATAATCAGACCAATTGTTTTTGCATCAAAATCTGTCTTGACCAAATCATCCACAATATTCACATATGTACCAATCTGTCCAATGTCTCTCGATGTAAAAGCTACTATTTTAACTTCAGCAACAACGTAACAATGCAAATACAGATGATAAAATAAAAGATCTATTTTTTCCTCTGTTCCTTCAATCGGTATTGTATATTCTCTTCCAACAAAAGCAAACCCTTTTCCAAGTTCCATAAGAAATTTTGTGATGTTGTCCATCAATGCGTCTTTTAACTCTTTCTCACTATAATCTTCTCTGATTGCTACGAAGTCGAAATTATATGGATCCTTTGTTATTTCCTGTGCAAGGTCGCTTTGTGGTTCAGACAATGCGTATTCAAAGTTTGAAATTGCTTTTCCCTGACGCTCATATAAATCGGTATCAAGAAAATTTAAAAGTACTGCCCTTGACCAATTATTTAAAATCGTTTTCTTCACAAAAAGTATTGATTTTTCCCTGTCCAATTTACATTTATCAATGATAGCTCTATGATGTCCCCACGGAATCGAAAACAATTCTTTATCCGATAAATCTCCCACAAGTTGTGGAACATTTATTGAATCCTCTTTGCTCTTCAATTCTTCCACAAATTGTGGAAGAATTGGATCACTGTACAATTCATAAAATTTCTTCATATATCTGAGATTCGAACTTGATAAGCCTTGAACCCCTGGCAAAATTGTTCTCATATCTTTACTTAAATTAACAAAAAATCCACTGCCCACTTACTTTCAGCCGACTTTTCTACAATATCTCTTCCTATAGACCAATAGAAACCAATCATTTCCTGATTAACAGAAACAGATGCCTTAATCTGTCTCTGTTTATAGCGTTTTCCTATGTCCTCAATCCACTTCCTATACTCTTCATCCATTTTTATAAGTTGATTCATGTAAACCCCTTTCAGAATTCTGTTTTTTCCCACATCTCTTTATAGGCATTGACATAAAAATTTATACATCCAGGATATGTGCATACAAATCTTCTACACAACTTTTTATACAATTCCAGCATACTCGCATCATCTGCGAAATCTAATAAGTAATCGAGACAATGAGACAATTCTTCTTCTGATACCTCTCTGTTGCACAATTCCTCCACTATGGGTAAATATATTTCATATGCCTGCTGTCTAATCTTGTTGAGCTCAATTACCGCGCTAAATATATCATTTCCCATTCCATTTGACCTCCAAATAACTGATATAATTTCTTCAATAGTTATTATAATCAAAGCTCACAGTAAATAACATATAAATAACGCTCATATTAAATCACCCCAAAATGTTTTAATGCATCCTTTATCGCTTCTACTTTCTCCGCCGTCGGATGCCTTCTCAGCTGTTTCAACTCTTCTTCCATATTAGGTGCATCATACATCGGCATCCCCAATCCTCTCTTTACCTCTGCTGTTTATGTAATATGTACCTTGAAGCCAAATTTAGCTTTTAATAAACATAAATCATAGAACTTAACTAATGTCACACATCCGCCGAACATAATCCAATACATCCTTATTCTTTTTTATAATATTTTTATCAGAATACATTTGATCCAAAGTCTTCCAACAATACTTTTTCCCATTACAATGAAATGTTCGTTTATTATTAAAATCAATCGCAATATTCGTTGCTTGAAAGTAATGAAAATTATATTTTTTTCTCACTTTATCTCCCACAGAATATTTCTCACTTATATTATTTCCTATATACTTAAACTCTATTTCTTCTGATATTTTTAAATCTCTTTTTATGCACTCCGTTATATATTTCAATTCTTTCGCTTTACTAAAAATCGCATTTAAACAATGATAGTTTGGGAATAGCCAACAGTTCCATCTTTTACTTTTAAACACCAAATACTTTCCATTTTCACGGCTATCTCTTATCACAACAATATTAAATGGATGCTCTATCTTTGGATCAATATCCGCTATTTCACTATACAGTTGATCTACAGAATAGATTTTTATACTCTTTATAAATGTATAAATTCCATATGTCAATATAACAATCGAAATACCCCATGCAATAATTTTAAAATA
>OLSF01003606.1_pt1 | contig 10194 bp, 9 predicted proteins | sample 1672301 | NCBI WGS metagenome assembly OLSF01 (sample SAMEA3136669, study PRJEB25190) | human gut metagenome | biome: human gut; feature: human-associated habitat; material: faeces | place: Austria | collected 2013
AGCTCGTGCTCACGTCCGATGTCATCGTCGGCTTCCCCGGCGAGACGGAGGAGGACTTCCAGGCAACGCTGGACCTCGTCCGCAAGGTGGGCTATATGCAGCTGTTCACCTTTATTTACTCCAAGCGCGCCGGCACCCCGGCAGCGAAGTTCGACGACCCTACCACCCATGCCGAGAAAGCCGCCCGCATGGAGCGCCTGCTGAAAACGCAGGATAAATTTGCCTTTGCGGCCACCGCTGCCATGGCCGGCCAGACTGTCCGCGTACTGGTCGAAGCCGCAGGCCGCACCGCCAGCACCGTCAATGGCCGCCTGGACAACAACCTGGTGGTCGAGTTCCAGGCCCCGGAATCCCTCATCGGCCAGTGGGCAAACGTCCACCTGACCGGCTCCCGTGCCGCCTTGCTGGTAGGTGAGCTGGTGCAGGACTAAACCGCAAAAATTTCACGCTTTATTACATTTTTATTCATAAGGAGAACCTATCATGGATTGCATTGATCTGTTTAAAAAAGCCGCCGCTGCCCTGCAGACCGACCCCCGCTACCTGGAGCTGGACGCTGCCCGCCGCGAGAACGACAGCGACGAAGAACTGCAGAACCTCATCGGTGAGTTCAACCTGGCCCGTCTGGACCTGAACAACGAGAGCGCCAAGGCCGAGACCAACGCCGCCCGCGTGGCCGAGCTGAACCAGCGCGTCAACGACCTGTACAGCCAGATCATGGCCAGCGAGGGCATGGTCCGCTACAATGCCGCCAAGTCTGAGTGCGAGGCCATGGTCAGCCACATTGACGCCATCATCAACACCGCCATGAATGGCGGCGACCCCATGACCGTGCAGGCCCCCTCCGGCGGCTGCACCGGTAGCTGCTCCACCTGCGGCGGCTGCCACTAAACCCTGACCCGTACAACCAACTTTTGCAGAAAACACAGGAGTGTGAACCATGGCGGAACAAGCAGTTTCCCCAATGATGCAGCAGTATTTTGAAATCAAGAAACAACACCCGAACGAGATTCTGTTTTACCGTGTCGGCGATTTTTATGAGATGTTCTACGACGATGCCTTAACAGCCTCCCGAGAGCTGGAACTGACACTGACCGGCAAAAACTGCGGCAAAGAGGAGCGCGCCCCCATGTGCGGCGTGCCCTTCCACTCCTACGAGACCTACGTCGCCCGCCTCATCGCCAAGGGCTACAAGGTCGCTATCTGTGAGCAGATGGAGGACCCCGCCTTGGCCAAGGGCCTTGTCAAGCGGGACATCATCCGCGTGGTCACCCCCGGCACTGTCATCGAGAGCAGCATGCTGGCCGAGGATAAAAACAACTACCTTTGCAGCGTTTACACCAAGCGCACCCGCGGCCGCTGGAAGGCTGGCATCTGCTTTGCTGACATCTCCACCGGCGAGGCCTACGCCACCGAGTTGAACGCCGAAAAGATCGGCGGTGCAATCATTACCGAGTTATGCCGCTACATGCCCAGTGAGATCCTGATTTGCCCGGCGATGCTGGACTTCAAGGATGTGACTGCCTACATCAAGCAGCATACCAACGCCCTGGTGGAACTGCGGGAGGATGCCTGCTTTAAGGACAGCGTGATGGAAGCTGCCATGGCGAACCAGTTCGGCCCCGATTGGCGGGATGCCCTCGGCTACGAGAAGGATGCCCTGGTGCCTTATGCTGTGGCCGCCATGATCAACTACCTGCACGAAACGCAGAAGCACGGCGTCGAGCGTATCAAGACCGTGCAGAACTATGCCGACGCCCAGTACATGCGCCTGTCGCCTGTGACTCGCGCGAACCTCGAACTGACCGAGACGATGCGCGGCCGCGAGAAGCGGGGCACCCTGCTTTGGGTGCTGGACAAGACCGAGACCTCGATGGGCAAGCGCCTGCTGCGCTCCTGGATCGAGCAGCCCCTTGTGGACGCCGAGGCTATCAAACGCCGCCTGTCTGCTGTGCAGGCGCTCTACACCGCCAACATGGCCCGCGCCGATTTGAAAGAAGCGCTCTCCCACGTCTTTGACATCGAGCGCCTGACCACCCGTATTCTCTACGGATCGGCCACCCCGCGGGAGGTCAAGGCCCTGGGCGATACCTGCGCTATGCTGCCGGAAGTGCGCAGCCAGGCCGCCGCCTGTGGTGCACCGCTGCTGAAAGACCTGGCCGACCAGATCGACCCGCTGGAAGATATTCTGAACAAAATCACGACCGCGCTGGTCGATGACCCGCCCGCTACCTTAAAGGACGGCGGCGCCATCCGCGCCGGGTACAACAGCGAAGTCGACGAGCTGCGGGATATCATGCACGGCGGCAAAGGCTATCTTTCCAATCTGGAAGCCAAATACCGCGAGGAGACCGGCATCCCCAAGCTGAAGATCGGCTTTAATAAGGTGTTCGGCTACTACATCGAGGTCAGCCGCTCCTACACTGACTCGGTGCCTGATACCTTCACCCGCAAGCAGACCCTGACCACCGGCGAACGCTACATCACGCCGGAATTGAAAGAGCTGGAAAATAAAATCCTCGGCGCCAATGAGCGTCTGCTCGTCCTGGAACATCAGCTTTTCTCCGATCTGTTGACGGAAATCTCCGACCAGATCGTGCGCATCCAGCGCACCGCCTCGGCGGTGGCCCAGCTGGATGTACTGGCTGGTTTTGCCGAGGCCGCACTCCAGAACAACTACGTCCTGCCGGTGGTGGATACCAGCGGCGAGATCGAGATCAAAGAGGGCCGCCACCCGGTCATTGAGCAGATGCTCAAGGGCAGCTTATTTGTCCCCAACGACACCCTGCTGGACGAGGACGAGAACCGCATGCTGCTCATCACCGGCCCCAACATGGCCGGTAAATCCACTTATATGCGCCAGAACGCCCTGATCGCCCTGATGGCTCAGATCGGCAGCTTCGTGCCCGCCGCCAGTGCTCATCTCGGTGTTGTGGATGCGATCTTCACCCGCGTGGGTGCTTCGGACGACCTGGCTGCCGGACAGTCCACCTTTATGGTTGAGATGACCGAGGTGGCCGAGATCCTCAAGCATGCCACCAGGGACAGCCTGGTCATTCTTGATGAGATCGGCCGCGGCACTTCCACCTTTGACGGCATGAGCATCGCCCGTGCTGTGGTAGAGTATATCTGCGAGAACATCGGCTGCAAAACGCTGTTCGCCACCCATTACCACGAGCTGACCAGCATGGATCAGGACATCCACGGCGTCAAAAACTATAACATCGCCGTCAAAAAGCGGGGCGAGGACATCACGTTCCTGCGCCGCATCATCGCCGGCCCGGCGGATGACAGCTACGGCATTGAGGTCGCCAAACTGGCGGGCCTGCCGGGCAACGTGACCAAGCGCGCCCACGCCGTGCTGCGCCAGTTGGAGGCCAACGCCCCCGGCCGCAGCAACACGATGCAGCTGGACTTTGAGACCGTAGAAGCCTACAACAACCCCAGCGTGCCCAGCGAGGTGGTGGACAAGCTCCACAGCGTGGATATTGAAACGCTGACCCCGCTGGAAGCGCTGAACTTCCTGTACGAACTGAAAACCGTTTTAGATAAAGAATAAAGGCAGGTGAGACCCATGGCGGAAATTCGTGTGCTGGACAAGCATACCGCCGAACTGATCGCGGCCGGTGAAGTTGTAGAACGACCGGCCAGTGTGGCCAAAGAACTGCTGGAAAATGCCATCGATGCCGGGGCGACCCAGATCACCCTCTCGGCGGCCCGCGGCGGCATTGCCCAACTGCAGATTGCTGATAACGGCACCGGCATCGAAGCAGAATATATCGATAAGGCGTTTATCCGCCATGCCACCAGCAAAATTGCCACGGCGGATGACCTGGGGCATATCCATACCCTGGGATTCCGCGGCGAGGCCTTGGCGTCCATCGCCAGCGTGGCTAAAGTGGAAGTGCTGACCCGTACCGAAACGGACGAGTACGCCTGCTGCTACCGCATCGAGGGCGGCGAGCCCCAGGGCATGGAGCCGGGCGCGCGCCCCGTGGGCACGACCATCACGGTCAACGACCTGTTCTACAACACCCCCGCCCGCATGAAGTTCCTGAAAAAGGACGCCAGCGAGGGAACCTTCGTCTCTGAGACCGTCCTGCACGCTGCACTCTCCCACCCTGAGATCAGCTTCCGCTTTCTGCGGGACGGCAAGCAACAGTTTTTGACCCCCGGCGACGGAGACCTGCGCAGCACGGTCTACGCGGTGCTGGGCCGCGAGTTCGCCCGCGACCTTTTGCCTGTGGACGGCGGCAGTGAGCTGTATAAGGTCACCGGCCTGATCACGCCGCCCCGGGCCTGCCGCGCCAGCCGCGGTGCCCAGCATTTCTTCGTCAACGGACGCTATGTCAAGAACCGCACGATGATGGCTGCGCTGGAAAACGCCTACAAAGGCACGATGATGCAGGGTAAATTCCCCGGCGCTGTGCTGATGCTGGAGATGCCCGCCGACCTCGTGGACGTCAATGTTCACCCGGCCAAGACGGAGATTCGTTTTGCCAAAGAGAGCGATGTCTTTGATGCCGTCTACCGCGCCGTACGCACCGCTTTGGCTACGCCGGGGAGCGGGGAGTGCCGCTTTGAGATGGGCCACACCGCCTCCGAGGCCGAACAGGCCACCATGCAGCCCACTGCCCCGGCGGCACCTGCGGCCCAGCCTGCCGCACAGCACCGCCCGGCACCCGATAAAAACCGCTTCACAACGCTTTCAGCGGCCGAGTACCGCGCCTTGGCGGGCCTGGCAGCGGGCATCCCGGCCAAAGAAGTTCCCGGCCTGACGGCGGTGGACAGCCCGAAGCCCGTCTACAAAACCTCGGCCGGCGCTGCGCCTCAGCCTTTGCAGGGCCAGCCGCCCCGCCCGGTGACCTACCAGGCCCCCAGCGAGTCGGTGCTGGACATTTTGCCGGAACCGGAAGGGGAGCCTGCCCAGCCCGCCGCCCTGCAGCAGGAAGTGCCCGCGCAGACCACCCCCAAGCCGGAGGCCGAGGCATCGGTCCCGGAAGAGGCGGACTACGTCGTCAACGACCCCCACGCCTTAAGCGCCCTGCCGGATGTGGTCAACACCACGCCGGAGCAGACTGCCATGACCCCGCCGCCAGAATCCGAACCCCTGCGCCTGGTGGGCGAGGTGTTCAAGACCTACATTATTACCGAGCGTGCGGGCGAGCTGTGCGTCATCGACAAGCACGCCGCGCATGAACGCATCCTGTTTGAGCAGCTGGCCAAGGACTACGGCAATGTGCCCGCCCAGATGCTGCTGGTGCCGGTGCAGGTCAACCTGACCGCCGCCGAAAAGCAGGCCGTTTTGCAAAATATTGACCTGTTGACCGATGCGGGCATTGAAGTCGAGGACTTCGGCGGTGCCACGGTGGTGGTGCGCGCTGTCCCGGCGGACGTCCCGGTGGATGATGTCGAGGATATGATCATCGAACTGGCCGCCCGCCTGATCGATGGTGCCCGCGATGCCTTGCGGGAGAAAACGGAGTGGGTGCTCCATTCCATTGCCTGCCGCGCGGCCATCAAGGCGGGAGACAAGACCGGCGCGGCCGAGATGCTGGCACTGGCCCAGCACATCATGGACGGCACCATCCCGCCGTTTTGCCCCCACGGCCGTCCCTGCGTGCTGAAAATCACCCGGAAGGAGCTGGAAAAACAGTTTGGACGCCTTGTCTAAACCGCGCGTTGTCGCTGTCGGCGGGCCTACCGCCACCGGCAAAACCGCCCTTTCCGTGGCCCTGGCCAAAGAGTTTGGCGGCGAGATCATCAACGCCGACTCGATGCAGGTCTACAAAAACTTAAACGTAGGCACGGCAAAACCGACCGCGGAGGAACGGCAGGGGATACCGCATCACCTGCTGGATTTCCTCACACCGGAAACGCCTTACAGCGTGGCGGATTTCACCGCCGCCGCAGCCCCGCTCATCACCCAGCTCAACGCCCAAAACCGTCTGCCGCTGGTGGTGGGCGGCACGGGGCTGTATATCTCGAGCCTTTTAAAAGGTGTAGCGTTTGAAACGCAGAACACCGCCCCTGCCCTGCGGGAGCAGCTGCGCCAGGAGGCCGAGACCAACGGTCCCGCCGCCATGTACGCGAAGCTGCGAGAATTGGACCCTGACTACGCCGCCAAGGTCCACCCCAACAACCAGGTGCGGGTGCTGCGGGCGTTGGAAGCCATCGCCGTGACTGGCAAAAAGATGAGCGACCAGCAGCAGGATGCCCTGCCCGCCGAAGCGCCCTATCGCGCCCTCTGCCTGTGCCTGACCTGCCGGGACAGGAATGTGCTCTACCGCCGCATTGATTTGCGGGTCAGCCGGATGGTGGATGCGGGCATCCTGCAGGAGGCCGAGTGGGTCTGGCGCAACCGGGATACCTTCCGCACCGCCGCCCAGGCCATCGGCTACAAAGAGTTTTTCGCCTATCTGCGCGGCGAGTCCACGCTCGCCGCGGCGACGGCGCTCTGCCAGCAGCGCTCGCGCAACTATGCCAAGCGGCAGCTGACGTGGTTCCGCCGGAATCCTGCGATGCACTGGATCTTCCAGCCCGCGCAGCCGGACGCAGACGCGGTTTTTGCGGCGGCGCGGCAGGAAATCCCCTTTTTCGCGGAAGAAATATGATAGAGTGTTGGGTATCACCGATATATAAAAAAGGAGTCGATACCCATGCAAAAAATCGAAAGCTATCAGGATCAGTTTTTGAATCAGGCCCGGCGCGAGCGCACACCGCTGACCGTGTTCCTGATGAACGGGTTTCAGATGCGTGGCATCGTGACGGGCTTTGACGCATTTGTGATCCTGCTGCAATCCGACGGGAAGCAGCAGATGATCTACAAGCACGCCGTCTCGACGATGACGCCGATGACGCCCGTGCGCATGACGCAGGAGTGAGCCTAAGAGGCTCCTCCCGCGCCAGAGAGGAGCCTCTATGAAACAGGGCAAGCACTATCTTTCCATCGTAATCTGGATCTTTCTGGCGGCCATCGTGGCGTATTTCGGCTATAACCTGGCGACGAGCCTCTATACGCCGCTGACGACCACGACCGCCGTGGAATATGAGGCCGGGGCGGGATATTACGCCACCGGCTTTGTGGCGCGCGACGAGAGCGTCATCCGCTCGAACTACGCCATCAGCGTCCTCACCGTGTCCGAGGGGCAGCGCGTGGCGGCGGGCGGCCAGGTGGCAACCGGCTACCTCACCGACGATGCGCAGGCACGGCAGAGCCGCATCCAGGAGCTGACCGACCAGCTCGCGCAGCTCCGCTATGCCTGGCAGTATTCGTCGAGCGTCTACGACCAGGCCCAGCTGGACAAGCAGATCTCCGAAAGCCTGATCTCGCTGAACCAGTACGTCTGCCGCCGTGACATGAACTCCGCCGGAGATCTCATCTCCGAGCTGAAGGGCATGGTGCTGCGGCGGAGCAGCAGCGATGCCGACAGCGCCTCCCTGCAGGAGCAGATCAACGCGGCCGAGCGCGAGCTGGAAACCTTGCAGGAGCAGTCCGCCAGCGACACGAAGGCCGTGACCGTCTCCGCGCCGGGCTACTTCTCCGGAACCGTGGACGGCTATGAATCCGTGCTAACAGTGGACGCGCTCGAAACGATGACCGCGCAGGACTATCCGTCCATCGCCCCGGAAACGCCCGACTCCGAGGCCATCGGCAAGCTGATCCACGGCGACACGTGGTATTACGTGACCCTGGTGCCGGCAGCGGACGCGAAGGACGTCGAGGCCGGGGATCCTGTGCAGGTGACGTTCGCGCGCGATTTCTACGTGCCGATCACCATGACCGTCCGCCGCGTTGGCGGCAACGAGGCGGGCTACCGCTTGCTGGTGCTGGAGAGCGACGAATACATGCAGAATATCACCATGCTGCGCCAGCAGTCGGCAGACGTGGTCTTCGCGTCCTACTCCGGCCTGCGTGTGCCGAAGGATGCCGTGCGCGTGAATGAAAACGGCAAAACCGGCGTCTACATCCTCGAGGGGGCCGTCGCCCGCTGGAAGCCGATCAACATTCTGCACGACAACGGCGAGAGCTATGTGGCCGCGCTGGACAAATCTTCAACGAACAACCTCTGGCCCGGCGACGAGATCATCGTCGGGGCGAAAGATCTATACAATGGAAAGGTAGTCAGTGGATATGGAACAGAACAATGACATCCGCGCAAATGTCGCGGCGATCCGGGAGAAGATGGCAGAAGCGGCGCGGAGCTGCGGCCGCGACCCGAAGGAGATCAAGCTCTGCGCGGCAACGAAGATGAACGACGCGGCGCGCGTGAAGGAAGCAGTCGCCGCCGGTGTGGACTGCTGCGGCGAAAACCGCGTGCAGGAGCTGCTGGAAAAGCAGCCGCAGGGCGCCTACGAGGGTGCGCCGGTGCATTTCATCGGCCATTTGCAGACAAACAAGGTCAAGCAGGTGGTCGGCAGGGTCGACCTGATCGAGTCGGTCGACCGGACGGAGCTGCTGGAGTGTGTGGAAAAGCAGGCGGCGAAGCTGGGCCTCGTGCAGGACATCCTGCTGGAGGTCAATATCGGTGCGGAGGAGAGCAAATCCGGCTTTACACCCGAAGAAACCATGCAGACAGCGGCAAAAATGGCAGAATATCCCCACTGCCATCTCAAAGGACTGATGGCCATCCCGCCGGTGAGCGAACACGAAGGAGATAATTGCAGATATTTTGCCGAAATGCGCAATCTTTTTGTTGACATAAGTGCAAAAAAATACGATAATGTGTCCATGGAATGTCTATCGATGGGGATGAGCGGCGATTACCCCGACGCCATCCGCGAGGGCGCCACGATGATCCGCGTGGGAACGGCGATCTTCGGTGCCCGGCATTACAGCAAATAGCGCCGGAATCTTGCGCGGCGCTGCCCTAATTTCAGAATAAAACGACACATATCGGAGGAATATTACAATGGGATTTATGGATGACCTGAAGAAGCTGGCAAAGCCCTACGCCGAGGACGACGACGATTTCGATGAATTCGACGACGACGTCCGCCCCAGCCGTGCCAATCGCGGCTCGACCGCCCCGGCGCCGAAAGCCTCGCTGGACGATCTGGGTCTGGATGACAGCAGCTCGAGCGCCTCGTTCGGCTCTGGCCGCCGCGTGCCCGGCGGAAACAAAGTCGTGAACATCCACACCACGGCGCAGATGCAGGTGGTGTTGGTGAAGCCCGACCGGTTCGACAACGTGTCCGACATTGCAGAGCATCTGCGCAGCAAGCACGCGGTGGTTCTGAATCTCGAGGCGACGAATAAGGATGTAGCACGGCGGCTCGTCGACTTCCTGTCCGGCTGCGCCTACGCGCTGGACGGCAAGATCAAAAAAATCGCCATCAGCACCTACATCATCACGCCGTACAACGTGGATATCGTGGGCGACCTCATCGACGAGCTGGAAAACAACGGACTCTATCTGTAATTCCAATCGCACAGGAGGGAAACGCCTATGTTCACACCGCAGGAAATTCAGGAACAAACCTTTTCCAAGGCCGTCTTCGGCGGCTATGACATGCAGCAGGTCGATGATTTTCTCGAACCGCTGACCGAGGATTATATCGCGCTCTACAAAGAAAACTCCGTGCTGAAGTCCAAGATGAAGATCCTGGTTGAAAAGCTGGAGGAATACCGTGGGCAGGAGGCGGCCATGAAAAAGACCATGGCCGAGGCCCAGGCCAAGTGCGACAAGATGCTCGCCGACGCCAAGGCGCAGTGCAGCGCGATGGTGCAGACGGCGGAGGACGGCGCGGCCCGTCAGAAGGTCGAGGCCGACATCGCCGCCGAGCAGGAACGGCTGGAATACGCAAAGCAGACTGCGCTGAATTTCATCAACGTCATCGAGGGCGACATCAAAGGGCATCTCGAGCTGCTGGAGCAGCTCAAGGGCCGCGACCTGACCGTCGAAGACAAGAAGCCGGAGCCGCCGAAGCACGCCAAGCCCTACGACTGGCAGGCCGACAGCGCACCGTCGCTCGTGGTAGACACGTCCAGCAAGCACACGCAGGACATCGCGGACGAGATCTCCGAGAATCTCGAAAAGCTCGTCGGCAGCGAGCCGGAGCCTGACGTCAAGGTCGCCCCGGCGAAACCCGCGCAGACCCGTATGGACAGCGCCACGATCAAATTCGATAATCTCAAATTCGGCAAAAATTACGACCCCACCAAAGAATCCTAACCAAAACCGCCCCTCGTGT
>OLSF01003607.1_pt1 | contig 10193 bp, 9 predicted proteins | sample 1672301 | NCBI WGS metagenome assembly OLSF01 (sample SAMEA3136669, study PRJEB25190) | human gut metagenome | biome: human gut; feature: human-associated habitat; material: faeces | place: Austria | collected 2013
ATCTGAACTCTTCCAATTCGATAATTTATTTTGTGTTAATGTAAAGATTATTGAATTGGAAGAGTTCTCCCCTGTTTGTTTTTGTTGGTTTTCTATAACTTCTGTATTGGACTTTTGATTTTGAGATGTTGGACATATAAAGTCCATAATTTTTTGAGTATACTCTCCTTTATTAGATCCGTACTCTAATAATTCGTATTGATGTAGTGTCTTTCTTAACACCTCTTTGGGAAGATTGGTTTTATCGGCACACGCTTTCATTATCTCAAGATATTTTTTCATTAGACGATTGGTGTTGCCCTTATTAGACGGTTCCAATCCATCATTATATAAAGCTATGCTCGTTACGATCGTGTCTTCCATTTTTACTCGGATATTAGGATTTTGAATGTATTTATCTAATCCTAAGACGGGGTGGCAATCCATAACATGATTTAATCCATAAATCTGTTTTAGTACTGTAGAGCTTCCTAAAGCAATCTCTATTCCGAGCTGCTTATCCTGATTTTCCAAAATAATAACATTTCCAATATCTGAAAACGTATTTTTTCCATAATCACGCAAAGCGAGATTAAAATTGCGTCCCCAAACACCATCAATACCAAGTTTATGACGATAATATTTAGGCTGCATGGTGTCTATTTCAAACATTTCAGATTTAAACATACTATGAGCCAAATCCATCAAATCAGCATCTCTGGCACTAATACGAATTTTTATATCGTGAGGATCAATATTCCATTGCTCTTGGATAAAGCTATAAGTCTGTTTTGTAATATCTTCCAGCCTCTCTGGCTTAGTCAGTATTCCAAGACTTGGAAAATACGATCCCCAATTCGGATAAAAATCATCATTTTCATAATTTTTTAAATTTCGAGTACGAATACAGGGCTGCGACATAACATAACCGCCAGCAGGAATACTGTCAGATACAAGTTCCTGTTTTCCTTCACAGAGCAGATGTACAGTAATGTCAAAATCGTTTCTGTTCTGGACTGTCAACACGCCTGTATTAGACAAAATTTTTGCGTCAGAATATGTAATTACATAGGAATCAGGCGTTGACTTTTCCGCACAGACCACAGAACACTCCCACTGTGTCTTTGCTTTTGCTTTTCGATAGGCTTCCGAAGACTTATATGTTGAAAATATAATCATTGTACTTATAGCAAGAATGCCAATGATGACAAACGCTATTGTTACTTTTTTCTTCACAACCATCACCTCCACACACAAATTCCTATTTATCTTTCTCATCATATTATCATATCTAAGAACTTTTGTACATTTTTCACGTAAAAAACCCCTCACACCATAATTGATGTAAGGGGTTTTCTATATAAGCTAATTAACGTTCTATGTTAGTCACCTACAGTGTACTATTTCTGGTTAATTGCTGCCTGTTAGGTATATTATGGTTACTGGGACATTAAGACACAATCCACTCATTTAATCATAACTAACACGTTTTCTTAATTGGGTACTACCTCACACTGATACGTTTGTCAACATCTTTTATCTACTTAAATCATTACTTTTCCCCAAACTTTCTGAGACTTTTATAATCTTTGCTAGCAAACTTCTTTGGTACGTTAAAAAAATATAAAGATAATAAAGAATAAGCAGATACCAAGAAAGCCACAAAGCTTTCGGAGTATCTGCTTATTCTATTCCCTTCACCTATCACTTCCGTCTCTTTTTTTCTGTCCGACATATCTCATACATAGATACAACCAGTTTCATTCCTTCGATCATCACACTTAACAAACTACTTTTTTTCATTCGTTATTCATTCCTTTCTGCTTCTATATTTTCAAGGAGCATAATACAGGCTAAAGCTAACATCATCCCCACTCCAAATGCTATATATTCTTTCATCTTACGACCTTTCTTTTTGATACCAGATAATCGTTATTCCAATTTCACTGCTAACTATGTAGAGGTCTGCATAATACTCTTCCTGTCTATCGGAATATAAAATATCTTGAAATTCCCGTTCCTCTTCACAGGTATGATACTTCTTTAATACTTCCTCGTAAGCCTGTTTTGCCCGGCTTATATCGTCGTCTATAATCAATATGACACATCCTCCGTCATCGTTCATACTTCTTCCTACTCCATAATAACTGTCCAACAATTCTACTGTAGAAATAATTCGCTCCCTAACCTTAGACGGCAAATTATACTCGGTACAAGTATCTCTGATTCGGTCTTTCTGTGTTGCTGTCCAAAAGTATCTCAACATCTTAAATCACTCCTATATCTCTTAAATGTTCCTCATACATACAATAAATCACATAAATTCTTCCACCGTTCTCTGGTAAGATAATATCGTAACTGTACCATCTCTTTTTCTTCTTCATTGGATGTTTCTTCCCCTTAATTACAATATAGAAGAAATTATTATCTGGAATCTCAACCTCATTACAATTCAGATTCAATTCATCCAGAACGTCTACCTCATCATCTTTTATCGGATTCAGTATGATTGCTACATATCCCTTTTTCCCCAGAGTCTTTTTATCCAGAATATCCTCCACATGTTCTAATATTTCTCTTGGAATTTTATACTTTGACATATACGGATTAACCTGTCTCAACATTTTCAGTTCTCGTCTTTTTCTTACTGTAATGTGCATACTATTCACCAGCCCTTCCTTCAGCAGACTTTTCTGTAGACTTCACTTTCTTCTCGACTTTCTTCGTCTTTTTCTTTTCAGACGTCTTATCTGTTTTTAAACTCTTTTCCAATTCTTCCAACATTTCTTTCACTGGAAAATCTATCAACTTCCATTTATCTTTTGGATAATGCAGTCCTAAATAAAGCGGATGAATACCGTAACTTTTCTTGGTACTCAGACAATCTACTGTAATACACTTTGCACTCAATCCCTTTTCCATTAACATAGACAACAAATCTATCTTTGCCTTAATCGTATTCTTATGTGTTGCCATTGAATTTCCCCACGCAACTACAATGTCATAAGTCTTGATATCTTTTGTTTCTAATATCTCTTCAATATAAGCAAGACTGTTACCCTGTAACTGACTGACACTTGGCTTTCCGTTTACGACCGTTGCATACAGATTCAACATTCTCAGTTCTCCCCATCCAAAATCATTTGCATGGTTTAACAGGTGCATATTTGATACGTCCAACATTCCACAGTTTTCTACTGATATGGTTGGATACATTCCTATAGCAATTGCTTTCTTCCCTTTCTCGTTCCATGTTCTCTGTACTTCAAAAGTGCTCTTTCCGTCATCTGTTCCGATTGCTGACACGTTCATAGATATTGTATTTTTCATCATAATTTTTCATCCTTTCATCACAATAAAATAAGGGAAACCGACTTCTTTTTTTTTCGTCTGTTTCCCTTTTTCTCATTTTATTCATTTCAAGCTTTCTCATCCTAATATTTCATGATTGTTATTAACGGTACTGTATTGTTAATCCTGTCTTATGTAGACTTCTACGATAAGGTCTTTCCACTGTACTGCTCTTATAAAATTACCAAATGCTTTTCTGTACTTCTTTGCTTCTTCAAAATTCAGTGTAAATCTGTCATATAAAACATACTTAGATTCATCAAAAGAAGTTTCTGTATCATACTCTTCACCTTGGATATACCATTTAAAAGCGCCGTTTTCCATTGGTGTGATTCTTGCTATAACAGCGTCTACCAGTTCGTCACTTAACTGTTTCTGATTCAAATCACACACACCATTCAGATATTCTTTTATTTTTTTAATCTCTCCTTCTACTTCTACAGGCTCATTATCCTCTTCATCCTGTGACAATATTGCCAGTTCATTCTTAATCTGTAACATCCGTTCATCAATCGTACATTTCTTGTCTTCGAACTCTTCACTACCGATCAAGTCATCCAGTTTCATATCTACAAGATTACTCATACGGTTCTTTAATCTTTCCGATTCTCTTTTCAGTTTTTCTATCTGATATTCACGATCTGTAATTCCAGTCTCTTCACTGTAATTATCCTGAATATCCTGAAGCAATTCTTCTACTGAACTTTTCTGGTCTTTCCATAACCTTTCCAGAATACTTTTAGCCATGAAGTCTAGTTTCCATTCACAGATAGACGGCACATTACAATATCCCGTACCATCCAATCCCTGTTTTTCATGGAAACTTCTTTTACGGTAGCGGATTTGATGTCTGCACTGATATCCATTACTGACCTCACCATTTTTATTGGTTCTCCATTTGTATTTTCCGTACACACTGCCACATTCACATACCAGATGTCTGCACCACTTATCTTTTGATATCGGTTTAGAACATTTTCTACCGTCTACGATAACTACTTTCTTACTCTTTATAGCCTGTACTCTGTTCCAAGTCTCTTCTGATACAATCGCCGGAAAGTTACCTTTGACATATTCATATTGGCTGACATCCCGTACCGTTACCCTTTTATGTCCCAGAAAGTTTTTCGTATAGGATTTATTGTAACTGATATAACCGGCATAGGTCTTATTATTTAATATCCGTAGTACTGACAAATGTTCCCAGTTGTATGTTCCATCTGCCTTTTTCCTTTTCATCTCTACCATTTTACCTGCGATAGTTTTTGCTCCCATCCCAGTTAAATACAGGTCATAAATCATTCTTACGGTTTCGGCTTCTTCCTCTATGATTTCATATGTGTTATCTATAGACTTTTTCCCTTTGATCAGTCTGTATCCTAAGATATTTCCATTACCATAAAGGACACCTTTTTCTCTGGATATTCTCTGTCCAGCTCTTACTCTTTCACTGATATGTTTTGATTCTTCCTGTGCCATTGCAGACATGATCGTAAGTCTTAACTCCCCATCCTGTTCCAGTGACCAGATACCATCATTGTAAAAGAATACTTCTACACCCCACTCTCTCAGTTGTCTTGTGTACTGTAAGCTGTCTACCGTATTACGTGCAAATCTTGATACTTCACGAGTACAGATAAGGTCAAAGTCACCTTTCTCTGCATCTTTTATCATTTGCATGAATCCCTCTCTCTTCTTTGCCTGTGTACCTGTCACACCTTTATCCACATATACATTAACTTTTTCCCAGTTCGGATGTTCTGCCAGAATCGTCTCGTACCATTGAAGCTGATTACTTAATGCATTAACCTGTTCCTCATGTTGTGTAGATACTCTTCCGTAAAAACATACCCGGACTTTATCATGGATACTTGTTCTTGACCTGTTACTGATACACATTGCTTGCATCTTATAAGCCAAATTGTCCATTATGTTCGTTCCTTCCTCCTGTACTGTTTCACAACTTTCTTGTATGTCGAATGATTGATTTTATTATTTATGAATAACATCTTTATCAAAAGTGGTTTCATCTCCAACTCTTTTGTATCCTGATGTTCCATATATTCCTCCTTTCTCTTACTCAATCATTCATAAAAATAATATTACTTTGAAAAATACGATAATTACGAATGGTTGATAAGAATTACTTCCACCTGTTCCACCGCCCTTTTAGTCTTGTGAAGCTTGCGCTTCACGCTTTTCTTTTTTTGGGGGGGGCGTGTGCACGATTGTTTATCGTGCACCATCAGAATATCTGCAGGTCTTCGTCACTTCGTGTCTTCGCTTCTGCATATATTCTGACCCCTCCGTCTACTTTGTGTTCGTGGATGTGGTAGTCTGTCGCTGTAGTGTTTGTTGATGTTTCCTTTTTCTTCTGTTCGTTTGTTGTTGTCGTGATTGTCCTGTGTTGTTATTCATTCAACATTCTTACAGAACAATCATTACAATTACCCATCGTCACTACGTCACTAACTTTTTTATAATGGGGAAAAAATATATAAATAATTTTCCCCTCTTACCGACGAAGCGACGGATCATTCTTCATCAAGCTCCTCTTTTAAGTTCTTATTGGTTACCACATAAAGACGTTCCTTACCTCGTTTTTGTTCAAAATCCAGTCCATACACCTCACTTAATTCATCTCTGATTAAAATAAGTGCCTTGGTTAGTCTCGAACCATCTTTTGGAAGGGTCGATTTATCAATTCCTTTTTGGAGTGCGATGTGTTTTAACTCATTTAGACATTCTGTCGGTGTATTTACATATTCATATTTACCAGCCATAAGTTCTTTCAAACATATGGCTATGGAACTTGATTCCAATATACTTAATGACAAATCAAGTCTATTTTGGAATAATATATCAGATATTTTATCTTCTTCGATACCTAATACTCTTCCAATTTTAATAGCTTTTTCATGGAAGTCAGCTAGACGAATCTTGTGTCTTGCTTTTACTTTCTTCCTGTCACTCAATACACCAGCAATCGTATTAAAGATTGCACCCAATATGAACGGTAAATCTTTTTGAAAACTTGCCATAACACTCTGCTCTGTTTTTATTTCAGATTTTTCAAATCTACTCAGAGCTATCAGACACGAACGGTCAACAAGGTCAGAAGACCTTGCAACCCCATTGATAGATGTTATACCTATGATGGAGTGAAGCTTCACGATTCTTTCTTCGGTATCTGTATACAACCGTCTTGTAGTATCGCTTGCCCCTGTTACCGCACTGCAAAGTAAGTCCGATATGGCTTTTGATATAAAGCTTACGTTGTCGAAACAGGTAAAATAACTTTTGGATAATCGGAGTACAATCGCTTCTTTGTTACTTGTATAAGCACATATTCCAGAATCTTTTGGATCGATTATCATTTCCAGCTTTTTCAAACATTCTGATTTTCCAGAGCCTTTTTCTCCCTGTATCAGAATTACTGGATGATTGAAGTTCATTCCTAACATACTAGAAACAATCAATATGCTAATGAGAATGACATCGTCTTCATCTTTAACATTGAAATGCTTTCTGATATACGGTAATAACTCTTCCGGCATAACGTTTAAATCTGGTTCTACCTGATTCTTAAAGTTCCTGTCTGTATAAAACATGAAGTCAGGTGTCTCTTCAATCTCACACTCTCCATCTTCTATACGGACACTTGTATTATTATCCGTATTTAACTGATAAATGAGCATTCTTCCTTTTGTGTAAATACGATGATTTCGTTGTATTTTATTCTTGGATTCATAACACTCTACTTCGATAATGCTTATGATCTCTTGAACTTCTTTATCGTTCAACAACTCACCATATTCTTTCTTCCAGAATGACTTAAAAGCTATTCTGAAATTTGAAGAAGTGATATTGAAAATTTCCTTGTTTCCGTTGTGCGGGATGGAACAAAGGTATGTTCCATCTTCCGCTTTTCCAACGGCAATTTTTTTCGATTTGAGGAGTCTGTAGAGTCTTTTGTCATTAGACATCTATATCATCCTCCTCAAAATCATCTTCTACATAATCGTCTTCAAAATCTTCCTCTGGAATTGTCTCAATTTTGTCTACGACTAATTGACCGTGGTCGTCATAATATATTCCGACCATCAATTCATAGTCATATAACTTATCAAAATTTACAACTCCTGACCTGTCTATCCCCTCTACTTCTTCCATTAATTTCATAATTTGGAAGTTATATCCTGGTTCTAAACAATACGATTTCCGTACCTCAATCTGCTGACCAAATGCATTGATATCCAGATTAAGGTTCAAATAAGTTTTTCCTGTTCGATCAGAAGTTTTAACATTATACTCTTTTACTTCTCCTCGATACAGTCCTGCTTTTAAATAGCTTAATTTCATACTAAATCCTCCTCATCTAATTCTATGTCTTCAGCTACCTGTAACTCTTCAATAAATGGTTCTCCCCATTTATTGTATGTAATGGTTACTTTGAAGAAGTGGTTATATAACTTTTTAAAATTCACCTCTCCATTTTCCTTTAATCCATCAACATCTTTCATAATTTGTACGATGTTGATGTTCTTTCCGATGTCCAGACAATAAGATTTTTGTAAATCTACTTTCCGTCCTTCCACCTTGATAGTAAGCGTTAGGTTTAAGTATGTTAAACCCGTTTTGCAAGAAGTTTTAATATTATAGCTTTTGATGCGTCCGATATATAATCCCGAACGTAATTTTAATAAATGCATAATATTATCTCCTTTCTTTTTTGATAAATGATTTCCTACCTACTCAATCCATGTATGCATCCATTTCTTGAATAAGTGGAAGTCATTTGTTTACGGGTAACCTTGTATTAATACAAATTTATTTAAGATATCTTCTATATCTACTATAAAACAAATGGCTTTTTTTCAAAATATGGAGGGAAAAATACTTTTTTCATGCAATCACGACCACTGGCTTAGCCGGTGGTTTATTTGTTTCCTATAGTTTCATTTTGGAGAACATCCAAAAACTCCACAACATAAAACAGAGCCTTGCCCTAACAAAAAAAAAATTGACAACCATTATAGGTCATCAATTTCTGATTTTATTCTCACCGTTCACATCATTCTTCATTTCAATTACTGATTCCAACATCTCTATACACTGAGTCAACATATCTCTTCTTTTATTTAAATAATCTAAATATTCCGCTGTCTTTCCCTCATTTACATATCTTTCATATATATATCGTTCTATCAAGATAATACTCTCACTGTTCTTTATATCTATAATTTTTCCTTGATATAATTTTTTTGGCATTTGTTTATTCAGTTTCAAGTTTCCCTTATCATCGCCATATAAAATATGATACATAATTTTTACATTTTTAGCATATCTCTTTTCTTTAAAAATAGGATTTTTTTTGGCTAATTTATCCATTACTTTTAAAACATATTTCAATCTATTTCTAATTTCATTTCTATCACTAGGCTTTCGTTCCGTTTCATTTGGTAGTATATATTCCATCAACTCCTTTATCTTTGAATGATTTATATATGATTCTGAATAGATAATCTTATCTTTATCTTCCCTTGTTAAATTTATCGAACCTGTATTTAGACATTCTATCAGCTCCTTTATCTTAGAATCATTTATATATGATTCTAAATAGGCAGTCTTATCTTTATATTCTTTTTTTGAACTATTGTAATTTTCTTTATCTTCTCTTATTAAATTCATTGAAACCGTATTTAGATATTCAAAATATCGTTTAAAATATATCATGTACACATGCATTGCAAAATGAAAGAAGACATTACTATTATATTTATCTCTGATAATATTTTCTTGTACTTCATTTAACCATTCAAATATTTTTTTGTATAAACTATCGAATTGCTCTAACCAATCTTGTTGATTATACTCTACCAAATTTTTAAAACTACTTACGCTAAAAGTATCAATCATAAATCGCATACAACTCATATACAAAAACACAACTATATCAGTTGCCTCTAACTTATTAGCCCTTTGTATTTCCCTTAGATATAATTTATCTATAATTCCGTTCAAAAATCCCAAACAAATTTCTGCCGAATGAATTTCTAATATTATCTGCAAACTTTTATACAACTTCTGTTTATCTTCTCGGAGTATATCATAATATTCAATGTCATATAATTCCGTTACTTCATTTAGTCCCATTTTTATATCTTTTAAATTTTCTTTCACTTCTTTATCGCTACTATTATCTGAGTAACCACGCATTCTTTCATCTTTATAATATTCTACATTTCTGAATCTTTTATCCGCAAAAAATAAGTGCTCATTAAACTTCTTAATTAACGTTTCTTCATTCTGAATGAATGGTTCAATTTTAAGATTTTCATAAGTACCTCCTACTACCCAAAAATAAATTACTAATTTTTCTATCTTTGAATCTACATTTATATCTTTTATATTTTTAATTAATTTCTGATTTGGCAATACTTTTGTCCTTGATTCTTCTCTTTTTAATACTTTTCTTTTTGAATGTGTTAGTACCATGTAAGTTAACTGAAAAAGGAATCTATCTAGTTCCTCATATTGTGTTATATCAAATTCTATTTCTTTTAATTGATTAGCTATAGTTTTTCCCTTTGTTGTTTCGTAATAACATGCTTTCTTTAATCTGTCTATGGCATGTTTCTTGTCATCTTCATAATAATCAGGTAATAAATCAGAGTACATTTTTATTTTTTGATTTCCAGACATATTTCTAATTTCTTTCATTTACATACTCCTCCTTACATTTCATTTTCTTAATTCTATAAACTGGAATTTGTAAATATCATTTTACATTTTTATATGAAATCATAATATGACTTGGTGCAAATAATACTGATGCAATAATCAATAGCACTGACCTACTC
>OLSF01003608.1_pt1 | contig 10190 bp, 9 predicted proteins | sample 1672301 | NCBI WGS metagenome assembly OLSF01 (sample SAMEA3136669, study PRJEB25190) | human gut metagenome | biome: human gut; feature: human-associated habitat; material: faeces | place: Austria | collected 2013
GTTTTGTCGTGTTTTATTTTGTGTTTGTGTTGTGACGGTGCTGCGATGTGAATCGAGGTGCCGTTTTTTTTGTCACATATAAAGAAACGGCAGGCTTACAAATAAGAAACGAGCTTACAAATCTCCTAAAGTATATCATAGAATCTTTGCAAGCTCGTTGTATGAGTGGTGCTTTTGCGCACCTTATCTAGTTGTTATAAAGGCATATTACCATGCTTCTTGGGCGGGTTTGTCTGCATCTTGTTTTCCGTCATTTCCAGTGCCTGAATCAGACGTTTGCGAGTCTGTCTCGGATAAATGATTTCGTCAATATATCCCAGCTCGGCAGCCTGATACGGAGTGGCAAACTTTTCTTTGTAGGCTTCCAGTTCCTTGGCCTTTGTTGCTTCGTCAGCTTTGCGGAACAGGATATTGATGGCGCCGTCCGCACCCATCACAGCAATTTCTGCACTTGGGTAAGCGAAGTTCACGTCAGCTCCGGTCTGCTTGGAGTTCATTACGATATAAGCACCACCGTAAGCTTTGCGGGTAATCACTGTCAGTTTGGGAACAGTGGCTTCTGCAAATGCATAAACTATTTTTGCACCGTGACGGATGATACCATTGTTTTCCTGTGTATATCCCGGAAGGAATCCCGGAACATCTTCGAATGTAATCAATGGAATATTGAAGCAATCGCAGAAACGGATAAAACGGCTTGCTTTGTCGCTGGCATCAATATCGAGAACACCGGCAAGATAAGCTGGCTGATTCGCTACGATACCTACCGAACGACCTGCCATACGGGCAAAGCCAATGATAATATTCTTAGCAAAGTTCGGCATCACTTCGAAGAAATAGCCGTTGTCTATAACACGTTCGATAATGTCTTTCATGTCATACGGTACGTTCGGGTCTACCGGAACGATTGTATCCAGAGAAGTATCTTCGCGGTTTGTTTCGTCAGTGCAAGGTTTTTTCTTAGCTTCATCCATATTATTCTGCGGTAAGAAAGAAAGCAGTTCACGGATGCTCATCAGCAATTCTTCTTCGGTATTGCACATAAAGTGAGTCACACCGCTTTTGCTGCTATGTGTCATTGCGCCACCCAGCTCTTCTTTACTTACTTCCTCATGAATCACAGTTTTTACTACATCCGGACCAGTCACAAACATGTGACTTTTTTCTTTCACCATAAAGATGAAATCGGTCAGGGCAGGAGAGTAGCAGGCACCTCCGGCGCAAGGACCCAGGATTGCCGAAATCTGTGGAATCACACCGCTGGCCATTGTATTCTGATAGAAAATATCAGCATAACCGGAAAGGCTCTCGATCCCTTCCTGGATACGTGCACCGCCCGAATCATTCAAAGCGATAATCGGGGCACCGTTCTTCAATGCAAGTTGTTGTACTTTCACAATCTTTTTAGCATTGGAAGCTGACAGTGAGCCGCCATATACCGTAAAGTCATAAGCGTAAACAAACACCTGGCGACCGTCCACCTTTCCGTAACCGGATACGATACCATCTCCCGGAATTTTGTTCTTATCCATACCGTAGTTCGTACAACGGTGAACCATCAACTTATCCAGTTCAACGAAAGTACCCTTATCGAGTAACATCTCGATACGTTCGCGGGCAGTCATTTTACCGCTTTCATGTTGCTTCTCTATTTTATCAACGCCTCCACCAAGAGAAGCGATGCGGTCACGTTCCTCGAACGTGGCGTATGCTTTATTTATTTCTTCCATAATGCAATCCGTTCTTATTATTATGCAATCGGTTCTAATGTTATTAATGTCTGTTCGCCGGTTATGCTATCACCTTCTTGAACCAGAATTTCTTTAATGCGGCAATCCGAAGTCACTTTGTAGTTGCTCTGCATCTTCATTGCTTCGATAACGATGACAGTATCTCCCGCTTTCATTTCCTGACCGACTACAACAGGTATTTTCACTACCTTGCCCGGCATCGGAGAAATAATACAGTCATTCTGTTCCTCTTCCCCTTTCTTGCGCATCCGTAGATATTTCGCCTGGCTGTCCACAATTTCTACATTGAAACTGCTATAATGCGTATTCACTTTATAGCTTTTCCCGTTATCACGGCGAATCAGCTGTGCATTCGAACTGCGTCCGTCCATCAAGATGTTGCAAGTGCCGTTTTCCGCCATCACTACATCTGCTTCAAACGGTTTTCCATCAATGGTAAGCACCACCTTGTTATCTTCCTTGCTGACCAACTCTACTTCGGCCACACGGTTTCCTATATGAATTTCCATAATTGAATTCTCTTTGTTAAAATTAGATTCTCAACACTCCCTTGTGCAGCCCCAACTCTTTCCATTTGCTGATAGGACGGTTGTCGGTAGCCATACCGCTGTTGTTCTCTTCGAGGTTCATCAAGTAGTCCATATAGGCGGCAATCAAAGCAATATTTTCGGAATGTTCGCTGGTGCGCATGATGCGTTGTTGCAGATATTCGCCGTTCTTGGTGATGAATCCTGTATCATAGTGACCTTCCACGAAATCGGGAGTGTCCATGATGGCACGCAGATAGCTGATGTTGTTTTTCACACCGGTCAACTTATATTCGTGGAGTACGCGGCGCATCCGCTCGATAGCGTATTCGCGGTTGGTAGCCCATACAATCAGTTTACCGATCATCGGGTCGTAGTAGATTGGAATTTCATATCCCTCGTACACATAACTGTCAATACGCACACCGATACTGTTCGGCTCTGTAATCTGTTTGATGATACCCGGACTTGGCATGAAATTCATTTCAGTGTCTTCGGCACAGATACGACATTCGATAGCGTGCCCGCGTTGCCGGATATCCTCTTGTTTCAGTTGAAGCACTTGTCCGTCGGCAACTTTAATCTGCTCTTTTACCAAATCTACCCCAATCACTTCTTCCGTAATCGGATGCTCCACCTGTAAACGGGTGTTCATCTCAAGGAAATAATAGTTGCGGTGTTTGTCAACAAGAAATTCGATAGTACCCGCACCGATGTAGTTCACCGCTTTAGCCGCAGCTACCGCCTTTTCACCCATATCTTTCCGTAGTTCGGGAGTGACGAAAACCGAAGGAGTCTCTTCTACGATTTTCTGGTTACGGCGTTGCACGGAACATTCGCGTTCGCATAGATGAATGACATTTCCATGCTTGTCACCAAGAATCTGGAACTCGATATGATGAGGCTCTTCAACGAACTTCTCCAGATAAACCGTGTCGTCGCCAAAGGAAGACAACGATTCGCTCTTGGCAGTAGTATAAGCTTCTTCCACTTCTTCGGCACTGTGGATGAGGCGCATACCCTTTCCACCACCGCCCATAGAAGCTTTCAGCATCACCGGGTATCCGATCTTATTGCAAAGTTCTATGGCTTCTTCCACACTTTTCAAATTGTCTTGTGTGCCGGGAACAACGGGTACTCCCGCCTCGATCATTTTGATACGGGCAGCAATTTTATCCCCCATGGCTTCCATTGTTTCCGGATTAGGTCCGATAAAGATGATTCCTTCTTCCTGACATCGACGGGCGAAGGTAGCATTCTCGGACAAGAAGCCGTAACCCGGATGGATGGCGTCCGCATGAGCTGCTTTCGCCACTTCGATGATTTTTTCTATATTCAGATAACTCTCTTTGGATGCTGCCGGCCCTACGCAATAAGCTTCGTCTGCATAAAGCACATGCTTCGCGGTCCGATCTGCTTCGGAGAAGATAGCGATACTCGTTATCTCCATCTCCCGGCAGGAGCGCATCACCCTTACGGCAATTTCACCGCGATTGGCTACTAAGATTTTTTTTATCATACTTTTTTCAATTAAGTACATACTTATTAATGTCTTCCCATCTAATGGACATACTCCACCCGACGAAAAACAGTATTTTTTTGATTTGGGGCTTAACAAGTGATGCTCTTTCTCCTAACCCACGAGGAGGGGAGCGTCTTACACAAAATGGCAGGTCTTCTGACTGACTCTTGTCTTATTTGCCTTCCCGATTAACATCAGTGGCGTTAAATTAGTTCAATTATAAGACATTGAACAGAGCTTCACAGCAGCGGGACTGTTCGGGACTTACACCCGATTCCCTATTAATCGTCGTCCGTTGGATACGGATTCTGAACCATTTCGGGGGGCAAAGATAAATAAATATTAAATAAGATGTTCCTTTTTTGCACGAAAGTTTCATTTTTGTGCAATGCTTGTCTTTAAATAAGGATTCTTTAATTAGTGTATAACCTTGCTACTTTTCTAAACTATATTTCTCCTGATATTGTTAGGTTGATAGTAATTAATTAAAAGGAGATATTCGTATGAAAGAAAAGAAAATAGCTCGTGAAGAAAGAAATCAGGAGAAACTGGCTAACGGTGATTGGGTAATGGCAGAGTTTTATGCAACGTGGTGTCCTCATTGCCAACGTATGAAACCGGTTGTTGAAGAATTTAAGAAACTGATGGAAGGAACATTGGAAGTGGTATTGGTAGACATCGATCAGGAACCTGCCCTTACAGATTTCTATACAGTTGAGTCGACTCCTACCTTTATTCTTTTTAGAAAAGGACAACAGCTCTGGAGACAATCCGGCGAATTACCTTTGGAAAGATTGGAAAGAGCAGTGAAAGGATTCAAATCCTGACGATTATTGCATAGTTTGTTACAATGATATGCGTAGCTGATTCTATGCTGGTATGTCTTTGTCTGGCATACTTCTAGTATGCATAAAGAAAAGCAGAAAGTATTCTCCGGTGAGGTACTTCCTGCTTTTCTTTATTTTTATTGCTTTCTGTTGAGTCGTAACTCATACAGGCAAGCCTGTACCTCTTCAAGGCTGCCGGTATGTTTTCCTTCATCATCAGACAGTTTGATACATTCCCTCCATTCCTGATTGACATTCATCTTACATTGTGTCAGTTTCATCACGATGTTCGAAGGTTCGAACCCGGTATCGTTGGTGAGATTGGTACCGATCCCGAAAGAGCAGCGGATTTTGTTTTTGCAGTATTCTTGAATATCCAATGCTTTTGTAAAGTCTAGGGCATTGCTGAATACGATGGTTTTGGTTGTCGCGTCGATTCCCAACTCTTTGTAGCGGGCAACCAGCTTATCGATAAACTCAAATTCATTGCCGGAATCACACCGCACTCCATCGAAAAGTTTGGCTTGTTTACGGCTAAGGTTGCTAAGGAAGATGCCGGAAGTATATGTATCGGAAAGTGCGATACCTAAATCACCGTCATAAACATTCACCCAGTTTTCGAGTGCCATATAGTTGGCATGTTTATATCCGAACTGTGCTCCATGAAACATAAACCATTCATGTGGATGAGTTCCCATCATTTTCATTCCATATTTCATTGCAAAGTTACAGTTGGAAGTTCCGGTGCAATATTGCGCTGTTTCGTTCAGCTTCTTGATAACCGTTTCCTGCACATCAATGGAGAATCTTCTCCGTGTGCCGAACTCTGAAAAGCGAAGCTGATGTTGATTCGACAATTCTATTTTCTCCGACAGCTTGCAAAGAATCTCGTTCATGTCTGCTACATTGCCAAAGAAACGGTTTTTGATTTCGGAGACAATAGCGAGCAAAGGCACTTCGTATAAAGTCACTTTATAAAGCAAGTCAGTCACTTCGATGTGGAGATGACAAGCTTCATCCAGATGAATATCAATCTTATTCGGATCGAAACGAAAAGAAGACAACCACTCCCAGTAGACTCTCGGAAGGAATCTGCAGTTTTTCGTCATATATTCCAGCTCCTCTTCCGTAAACCTCAACTGACTAAGATTCTTGATCTCTGCCTTGAGTGCCTTCAGGAAATCTTTGGTATATTGAGTTTCATTCCGGTCGTTGAAACTAAACGTGCCCATTGCATAGGGAAACAGTTTGATATAAGCATACGATGTGGTAAACTTATAAAGATCGGTATCTAGTAATGTCTTAACAATCATTTCGTTCGCTCTTTATATTTTATAACGTCGTAAAGTTAGTATTTGTTGAATAATATAACGACTTAATCATTAATAATTATGCCTTTTTTTATTCGAGGGGAATAAAGCCAGGATCTGAATATATATTCTGTTTGCAATGGCAAATTCCTTATCTCTTATTATACTTACCTCAATAAGTCAAGCCGATTTTCAGCGTAATGGAATGGTGCGACAATTCTTCCTTAAACGTCGTATGGAAATACGGATCTTCCTGTTTCTTTGTCCGTTCCAGTTTCTGGAGTTCATAACCTGCCATCAAATTCAGTTTAAATTTCCGGTTGACCTTAAATTGTGCACCGATGGAAGGAGAGAGGTAAAAGCCTCCGTTTGCTTCTCTGTCTGTGGCAAAAGACCCACCGATATGACATTCCAGATAAGGAGTCAGTCTCCTGGGCTTCGTTATATAAAATTGCGCACTGGCATAAAGCGGAATGAGCAACTTCTCATAAACAGAAAGTCCGCTACCCGCACCGATGGCAAACCGTTGACTGATGTGGTAGTGACTGACGATTTGCCAGTTGAAAGGCGTGTAAGAAGGCTGATTCATAGAAAAACCTGTCCCGATATATGTAGTGTAAGAGAGACGTCTGCTGTCTGTTTGTCCGTCGGCACATACAGTGATGAAAGATAGCAGCGCAAAGATGAATATAAATTTCTTCATAATGATGCAAGGATAGAGTCTGATAATATTATGGTTAGCTACTGCTATTGCACATACACGGTTATACTTTTAACGATATGCAATGCAGTTGTGAGTGAAGAAGTATCTTTGGTAAGATCTCCATTACTTCCATCCGGGCTACCGTGTCCGATCAGTTTGGCTGTAAATTCTTTCTTGCCGGAAGTCAAATCCACTTCTGCTGCGTAGACAAGGGCAGGCTGTCCGCTCCCTTCTTTTCCACCGGAGTAATTGGCGTCTCCTTCTTTGGCCGATTTCGGATATGCATCATTGAAATCTGTAGAATGATTGATTTCAATTTTGACTATAAACTTCTTCAACTTCCCGGTTGGCGACATCTTCACATTAAAACTACCTTTCGGAGTAGCTCCGCTGATACCGTCCGTCAACGGTTCCTTTTTGCTAGGGAGATATAACCCGTCTTCATATTGGATTCCCCGTTGATAACACCAATGCGGCAGCGCTTCCTTTCGGCGGTTACCGCCGGAGGCTTGCCAGGATTGAGTGGCTATTTTGTGTGTCACATACACGGTGGACAGATAATTCCCTTCCATGTCTTCAGTCCAGATTGCAATCTGGGGCGGATTTTTGATGTTGATGCCTAGAAACAAAGGAAAATTATGCAACCACTCTTCCCCTTTTTCAATAGATATTTTAAGATCGTTACTGTCGTATTCTACTAAATCCCGGTTGCATCCACTATTTATCAATAGAGAAAGAAACCATATTCCCATTATTGTCATTTTATTCATTTGATTAGAGTTGTTTTTGTAACCAGAGGTCTACTAATAGATTGATGCCTTCTTCCAATTCCTCCCAGCCGCTTTCCTGCTGAATCTTGAGGCCGTTGTAGACCGGGCAGTTTTCTTCGAGCAATGCCAGATAACTGATGGCTGCGGTGATGATGGAAGCCATAGCAGCAATCTCTTTTTTCGGATGTTTTGATAGTTTGCTGACTGCCTCTACCAGCCAGATTCCTTTCTCTTCCCGTTTGTTGCGCAACTCTTTCACAAACTTATTGTCCGTTGTCAGTTCCCAGCGATACAGGCGTTTCAATGTATAATTCTCCCGTAACCACATGATTTGTCTTTTGAATATCTGCTTGATAAATGCGGCTAAATGAGCCTGATCCGGTAACTCTTCATCGAAATTAATCCAATAGTCGTTCTGCTGAATGTAGGCTGCTATCAGTCCATCCAGCGAATTGAAATAACGGTAGATAAGCATTTTTGAAACTTTGGCCTTGGCTGCTACCGCATTGATCCCCAACCCCTCGAAACCGCTTTCTTCAATGATGTCGTTGACGGCTGTAATCAGGGTCATTTCCGTAGCCTGTCTGTTTTTAGTAATCTCTTTTTCCATACTTTGATACTTTTGTTACTGACTGGTCACAAAGATATGTTTCCTATCGGTAACATCAAGGAAAAAGAGATTATTTTTTGTAATGGTTGCCGGTTAATAGCCTATCATCTTTACCGATAATACGTTATCCGGTCGTTTTATGATAACGCCACTGTCGGATTATGAACGGTCAGTCCGCCATCCACCACAATCGTTTGTCCAGTGATGTATCTGGCATCGTTCGAAGCCAGAAAAGCGATGGTAGCTGCAACATCCTCCGGTTCTCCCAGATAAGGAGTGGCACATTGACCGAGGAAGATATTACGTACATCCTCATTCAGGTTGTCCAATGCAGCGGGAGTAAGTACCAGTCCCGGAGCTACGGCGTTGCAACGGATGTTTTTCTTTCCCATTTGAGTAGCGATATATTTCGTCAGGTTGATGACACCCGCTTTGCTGGCGCCGTATAAAGTACCGTTGGCATCAGCCGTAAGTCCGCTTATGGAAGCTACGTTGACAATGTTCCCACCACCATTGGCAGTCATGATAGGAATGACCTGTTGGGAAAGATACATCGTGCAGCAGAGATTCAGATGGAATGCTTCGTCAAAGTAGTTGATGTCCAGCTTTTCGATGCTAAGGTCACGTTTGGGATCAGTTCCTCCTACATTATTAATCAGTACGTCTATTCTTTGATATTCATTCATGGAAAAATCAATCAACTCTTTGCAACTCTGGAGTTCGGTGGCGGAGAAATAGACATGACGCACGTCAGCCCCTGCGTGCGTGAGTTCGTTGGCAAGCTGCTCCGCTCTTTTCTCGGAATGGTCAGCGATGACTACTTTGCCTCCTTCGGAGACAATGCGGCGTGTGGTTGCTTCGCCGATACCACCGGCGGACTTACCGTAGTGCTTGGAATAGGCGCGCTTCTGGTGCTCCAGAATGTGTTTTCTATCCCGCAGGAGCGGCTGTCCGTGATGGCTGTTTTCAATACGGCGGCGGTGTGCTTCGGTGTGCTTATCGGCGTGTGCCGGCCGTTCAGAAAGTGGCATACGGCTATGATCGCCGCGGTGGCTGCGGCTTTCTGCGCTGCTTCCTGGCTGTTTGGAGGGCTGTTCTACATTACTCCGCTCAACTGGCGGGAGTGGCTCTGCCTGGCGGTGATGATCCCGGCTTCGCTTGTGATTCTTTACGGACACCGCCTGCTTCTCGGGAAGCTTCTTTCGAGGTGGTCGGGAGGATTCCCGGCGGCTTCGAGGCTGAAAAAAGCGGCGGCCGTGGCGGTGCTGTCGCTTTCGGCGGTGTATGCGCTCTGGTTCGGAACGGTTTTCACCGACCACATGTGCGTTGCATCCGGAGCCGAACCGATGTTCGCGCGCCAACAGCCCGACGGCTCCTGGCAGGGCGTGTTCTATAGAATAAATAACGGCACTGTCCTGATTTTCGGGCAGAAGGGCGAATAAAAAATACCGGAGCGAAAAACTCCGGTATTTCTGTTTTATTTTGCTGATTGTTCCTTGATCTTATCAAGGATCTCGTTTGTCTTGAAATCCTTCGGGTTGTTTCCGGGAACGGGATTCGGCGTAGTCGTGTACATATTTCCGCTCTTGATAAGCGAGGTTATCGCGAGGAACTCGGTTCCGATGCGGGACGTGATGTCCTTTTCGGGGAACATGCACATGTGAGTAGCACAAAGCGCGCTGATACCGTATGTATAAGTCCACATGTGCTGGAAAAGCACCTTGGATTCTTCCGTATTAAGACCGTAGTCGCGACTGATAACCGATGTGCAGAGATCCTCGTATTCGCCGAGGTTTCCGAAGAAAGAGCCGGGATTTACAGGCTCATGGTTTTCGGTCATGAAAATGAGCTGGAACAGTTTCGGCTCATTGATCGCGAACCGCACCATGCGTACTCCGGCTTCCTTGAAAGCAGGAGTGAAGTTGACGATTTCGCGGATATAGCTGTTGAACTTTTCAGTGGCAGCTTTACGAACCTCGCGGATAACCTCGTCCATGCTGTTGAAAACAGTGAAGATAGGACGTGCTGAGCTTCCCATCCACTCTCCGAGATTGCGTGTTGTTAAGTAATCTATGCCCTTTTTACTGACGAGATCGACTGCGGAGGCAACGATCTCCTCACGGGTGAATTTTGGCTTTGGCGGCATTTTTTGACCTCCTTAACTGCATAG
>OLSF01003612.1_pt1 | contig 10176 bp, 7 predicted proteins | sample 1672301 | NCBI WGS metagenome assembly OLSF01 (sample SAMEA3136669, study PRJEB25190) | human gut metagenome | biome: human gut; feature: human-associated habitat; material: faeces | place: Austria | collected 2013
CTTCGACAGCCTCCTCGCGCGTGGCGTGCGCCGTGTGGCCCTCCTGCCACAGGAACTCGGCCGTACGCAGGAACAGGCGCGTGCGCATCTCCCAGCGCACGACGTTGGCCCACTGGTTGCAGAGGATCGGCAGGTCGCGGTAGGACTGAATCCAGTTCTTATAGGTGTTCCAGATGATCGTCTCCGACGTCGGGCGCACGATCAGCTCCTCTTCGAGCTTGGCGTCGGGATCGACCACGACGCCCTTGCCCTCGGGATCGTTCTTCAGACGGTAGTGCGTCACCACGGCGCACTCCTTGGCAAATCCCTCGACATGGTGGGCCTCCTTCGAGAAGAAGGATTTGGGGATGAAGAGCGGGAAATAGGCGTTCTGGTGTCCCGTATCCTTGAACATCTTGTCCAGCGCAGCCTGCATCTTCTCCCAGATGGCGTAGCCGTAGGGTTTGATGACCATACATCCGCGGACGGCGGAGTTCTCCGCAAGTCCCGCCTTCACGACCAGGTCGTTATACCACTGCGAGTAGTTCTCGTCGGACTTCGTGAGATCTTTCAGTTCCTTTGCCATATCTCTAAATCTTTAATTTTGCGTTTTATCCGGCAAAATTAAAGATTTTAATTAAAAATTAAGAATTAAAATCAAGAATTATGGATACCATCTGAAAAAAGCTCCCTTTGCAGAGAGCTTTTCTGAAAATCGCCGACAGATCAGAAGCGGAATCCGAGCGTCAGCGCCACGTTGTGACGGTTGATGTCGGTCGAATAGAGGGCGCTCTCGGTGTACCCGACCTTGTCCTCGGCATAGAACAGGTAGTAGTCCGACAGTTTCGACGACACGTACTGATAGGCCAGGTCGAGCAGCACGCCCCGGGACAGGACGAATCCCACGCCTGCGCCGTAATAGGTCGTCTGCTTGATGACGGGCGATGCCGGCGGAAACTCATCGTCCCGGACCATCGAATCGCTGTAACCGAAGCCCGCACGCAGCGACAGCACCGGCAGGGGTTTGAACTCGGCGCCCACACGCACGATGTTCGAAGCCTTGAAATTCTGGCGGAACGAATCGTTGTACCACGACTGCGAATCCAGCCCCGAGGGGTTGTCCTTGATGCGGATTCCGTTGTACCAGTCGCGCTCGTAGTCGACCGAAATCACGCCCCGCTCGCCGAACGTGTACGATGCGCCGAACATCAGCCGCGTCGGCGAGACGAACGACCAGCCGTTGGGTCCGTCGTCGACCAGCAGCGGCGAGGTCATGTTGGGATCGTTCGCCGTGGAAATATATCCATCCTTGTCGGGCTTCACGTTCGGATCGGTATCGTTGTTGGCATAGGCCAGTCCGGCCGCCGCGCTCTGGAATTTCCGGTCGAGCGAATAGTAGGTCGGGGTGTGGATCGCCGCGCCGAGACGCAGGTTCGCCGTCGGACGATAGACGATGCCCGCCTTGAAGTTGACGCCCGTGCCGTCCACGATCACGCTCTGGTTGAGTTTCCAGCGCAGCAGCTGATAGTCCAGCCCGGAATTTCCGAAATCGGGCGTGTTCTGGCTCGGCGCATCGTAGAAATACTCCTCGACATAGTCGATGTACTTGCGCTGGTAGACGCTCTGGATGCCCAGCGACGCACCGATGTAGATTTTATTGTTGATATTGGCGCCCACCGACAGCACATACTCGCCGATCGAACCTTTGCTCCGCAGCATCGTGTAGTGGTCGACGCCCGCATTGTTCCCGACCCATGTCGGTTTCCACGTCCCGGGATCGTCGGGATCGGTCTGGTCGATCAGAAACCCGCGGTAAGCCAGCATCGCATTCCAATACTGGGGATCGTTCGGCCAAACCCAGTCGCCCGAACCGCCGTTCGTATAAAAATCGTTTTTCGAAACGCCGTCCCACTTCAGCTGACGGGCATAGGCGTCGCCGATGGTCGCGGCCTGGTTCTGCCGCACGAACCCATAGTCGTAGTTGAAATCGGCAATGCGGTTGTAGCCGAAGCCGACATTGAGGCTGATGAGCGAGCGCGAACCCTCGTAAGCGTTGATCACGACACCGATGTTGGCCATCGAAAAGCGGTCGCGCGAATTGCGCCCGTACTCCGGGGCGTTGCCCTTGCTGCGCGCGAAGGACATCATCGGCGTGATCGAAATGTCGCCGTGGCGGTACATGCCCAGACCCGCCGGGTTGATCGACATCGACGAGAGGTCGGCGCCCAGCGAGGTGAAAGCCCCCGCCATGGCCATGGCGCGCGCCGTGCCGAAGTTGAACTGCGTCTGCGAGAGTTCGATCATATCGGTCGGCATCAGCAGGTCCTTGTCCATCAGAAGTCCGCCCCATTGCTGAGCCGAAGCCCCGGCCGCCGTCGCGGCGGCCGCAAGCGTGATTATCAGTCGTTTCATAGTCGTTTGCACATTAAGAAAGTCAACCGTTAACGTCCGCCGGAGTTCCGGTAGCTGCCTCCCGAAGAGGTCGTACCCGACCCGCCGCGCGAACCTCCGCCGTAACTGCCGCCCGACGAAGGCGAACTGCCGCGGTTGTAGGACGACGAACTGCCGCTGTTATAGCTGTTGCCCCGGTCGTAGGTGTTGCCGCCGGAGTTGCGGTAGCCGTTATCGTTGTACCGGCTGCCTCCGCGCGACGAGCTGCCCGAATTATAGCGTCCTCCGGACGAGTTCCGCCCGCCGCTGTTGTCGCGCACGCCGAAGGTGTTCCGGCCGCCGCTGCTGCCGCCGCGCATCGACCCGGTCGATTTCGAACCGGAATACGATCCCACGCCGTAGCGGGTTCCCGAAGGCGACGTGTAGGGATTGGGCCGGCGCACGATGTTCGACTGATAAGGCCGTCCGTGCCAGCCCGGTCCCCATCCGGGACCATGATGATGCCCGTGCCATCCGGGACCCCAGCCCCAGCCCGGTCCGTACCAGGGGTCATACCACGAACTGTACCACGGTCCCCAACCGGGTCCGTACCAGGGATTGTGCCACGAGTTCCACCCGAAGCTCCAGCCCCAGCTGCCGAACGAGAAGCTCGGGCCCCAGGGCCTGTTCCACCCGTAGTACCACGGATCGGAGTAGATCACCGTGCCCCACGATCCGAACATCGAGGTGATGTACTTGGGTTCCACCCACACCTGGTCGCCCATGACCACGATGTTGTAAAACGCCGGGTCGTAGGCCGACACGTAGTTGAAGGCCGAACCGTAGCGGGCATTGATGTAGCTCGACGGCATCTTGTAGGTCGGCGACTCGAATCCGCGCAGGCGGCGCGCGTAAGCGCTTTCATAGTCGTCGGCCAACACGCTCTCGTAAGGATTTGCGTCCGCAGAGCGGTATTCGTAATAGCTATTCTCCGCGGCAGCGGCCTTCGCCTCGGCGATCCGCGCCTCCCATTCGGCCCTGCGGGCTTCGGCGGCAGCGCGCTGCGCCTCGGCCTCGGCCTGCTTCCTGCGGGAGATCTCCGCGCGGTCATGCACGGCGTAGAGATCGTCGGAAGCATACCCCGCCGAGGCGTAGTAAGCCGACGAGCAGCTTGCGAGGCCTGCGGACAGGATGACGGTTCCGAATAAAATTTTCAACTTTTTCATAGCGCACGTAATGTTTGCGTTAGTTCTTCAGGTACCAAACGAAAACCGTACCGGTTTTAGTATCGTTCTTCTTTATAAACGGCCGCGCACGGAAAATACTGCATGCGCGAAGCGGGTCCGTCCGTTTGCAAAGATACGAACCGGCGAAAGCAAAAGCAAACTTGCCTGCATTTTGCCGCGCGGGCGTATCTTCTGACGAAGTCAAAGATACGAATAATTCCGGAAAAGTGGCAGAAACAGGGCCTCCGGAGGCGTTTTTTCAACCAAATGTGATTTTTTCCGCACGAAAATGTGCGAAAATAAAAAATATGTCTATATTTGCAGTCCCAAAACAACGGTTTTGGGTCGGGAGAACGGGGCAAGTCCTCCTCCCGCGACCGAAAAGGAGAGGTGCCGGAGTGGTCGATCGGGCCGCACTCGAAATGCGGTGTACGGGCAACTGTACCGGGGGTTCGAATCCCTCCCTCTCCGCAGAAAAGATTGACTATCAATCAATTACAGAAAAAGCGCACAGTTTTACGCACATAAACGTAAAAACTGTGCGCTTTTTCGTACAAATCCTTACCTCCTGCATATTTGCTATCATCCCAATTCATCCGTCAACCTTTCCAATATAACAAATTGAAAATTAAATGGAGCATATAATTGGATATATGAATAAATATCAATAACTTTAATAATATTTTCAAGTTAAGGCATGCAATGAGACAATCACTTATTGATTTTATAAATGATGTTATTATATTTGAGTATCAATTGCCTAATACTGCTGTTGGTATTCCTAAGACTATATTATCTACTCATAATGACCATTGCTATAATTTAGCAAAAGAGGGTAATTTAGCTGATGTAATTTACCATTCAATAATTGATTACGCTTGGGAAGAACAGAAAATTAATATTCACAATCATCAAGATTTACTAACAACAGCCTTTGATCGCAAAATTCGTTTTTCAGAGAGTGCTCCCGAAACGACACAGTTGAAATACGGATTTTATGGTGAGGTGTTATTGTGCGCTATCTTATATGCTAAGTATGGGGCTAGTGCGATAGTATCTAAAGGGACTCTTTATCAACCCAATGCAAAAAGAGAATGTCCGGGTTATGACGCTTATCATATTATAGAAACTGCGGATTCAATGGATTTATGGTTCGGAGAAGTTAAATTTCACAATAGCTATAGTCAGGCAATAAATAGCGCATTAAAGGAGGGCGAGAATTTTAAACTGCCGTTAGTATTATCCAAAGAATATTTACAGTCTGAATTTTATACAATTGCTAATAGAGTAAGCAATCTTAATGTCTCTTCTTCGCGAATATGTGCTTTTTTAAGAGACGTTGAATGTCGCCCATTCAATATTATTGAAGAGGCACGTCGATATTCTATGAAGCTTGTTTACCCCATATTTTTAATTTACGAACATAATAATAATTCTTACGATAATAATATCAGACAAGTTGTTGATTATATTGCAACTCACTATTCAACAACAACCATAAATCTGGGAATTGAATTGTCAATATTTTTTATTCTTTTGCCGGTCAAAAATGTCAGAAATATTAAAACAACAGTTTTACAATGGATAAGAGAGAAGAAACCACTCGTATTGTAAAAAGTCTTAATGATTTCGATAAAGGAATTATTCATGATAGTGAATTTATCAAACGAGTATGCAACTACTATGATTTGGTGAAAGATGATTTATTATCTGAATCTGATATTAAGTTTTTACGTTTTTTAGCAAATCGAGCAGGGATCCCACAATACTTTGAGTTACTAACCCATTTTAATAAACTCATAGAAGAAAATAATTGTATCGACATCAATACATTGTCGTCAATTATTTATGAAAGCACGCTACATACAACGCAAAATATTATATTACATAGATATCAAAAACAGATTTTAGATTTTTTTAAAAAAGGATATAGAAATAGGTATTTTTTGTCAGCAACCACATCGTTTGGTAAAACTTTCCTTGTGTATGAAATCATACGGAAAATGCAGTATAATAATATTATGCTTATTTTCCCTTCCGTTGCACTGTTGTCAGAAAATCTTGATAAAGTATTTCACCTTAATCAAGACGATTCTTTTGCACCGCTTGAAAAATCATTTGCTATTCATACTTTAAGTGACATTAATCAAGATGATTTAGGGGAAAGAAATATTTTCATTTACACTCCGGAACGATATTTATCGTTTATCGAAAATAAACAAACTGATGTTTCTTTTGACTTTGTTTTCATTGACGAAATATATAAGATTGATAATGACTTTATCATTGACGAAGAATCCCAAGAGAATGAGCGAGATGTAGCTTATCGTATGGCTACATATTATTGTACATTAAATAATCATTCAGACTTGCTACTTGCAGGACCCTATATAGAGATTGGCAATAGGCCTCAATCATCTTTTTTTAGATTCTTGGAATCTAACCAAATTATCGCTCTGCAATATAACAACTTTGAAATAGTATCTAAGGATGTTGAAGAAGTACAGAAAAAATCAAATTTTGCAATTGACGATGATATAGTTAATTTCCATGCCACCGGAAAAACAGGCCGGCTTGTGGAAATATCCAACACTTTGGTTAATACAAAAAATGAAAATCTTATTATTTATTGCGCAAGTCCATCCTGGACAGAATTTTATGCAAACAAATTAATCGCATCGGGATTATTCGAGTCTCATGACTATTCAATATATAATAACTTTATTAATCACCTTAAAAATAAAATTAATCCTAATTGGGTGCTCGTAAAAGCTTTATGCAATGGCATAGGAATACATCACGGTTCTGTCCCCAAATATATTCAAAAATATATTATTCAATTGTTTAACAGTGGGTATTTAAAAATATTAGTGTGCACAACAACAATAACAGAAGGGGTAAATACTAATGCCAAGAATATCGTAGTTTTACATGCAAAAAAAGGAGACAAAGCATTAAAACCATTTGACGCCAAGAATATAAAAGGACGGGCAGGGCGTTTTCAGCATCATTTTAAAGGTCGCTTAATTTCTTTAGAAAGGGATTTTAATATAATTTTAGAGGCTGAAGATTCTAATATACAGCACAAAAATTACGATGCAGAAACAAAAAAAGATGAGATCGATTTTTTCATGACCGAAGACCAGTTTCTAAATAATCGAGATAAGGTAAAAAAACAAGAGGTAATTGACTTATCGACAGAATTTCCACAAGAAATTTTCGAAAGTTACAAAATGATTAAAAGGACAGATAAAATAAAACTATACAACATAATACACAAATTAGTATATAATGGCTCAATCTCGATTTCGGAACTAAACCGTAACGTATATGCAAGAACGGGAATTGGATGGTCAGAGTTACAGTCAATAATAAATGTATGTAATAATATAATTCCCGATGAGTCAGTACTTAAGCATCTTATCGAGAGAAAAAGAATATCACAATATGATAATAACGAATATTCTAACCTTGTCTTTTTATTGTATGCATATGTGAAGCATGGAGTTAGTGGCATGATTAAATATTATGCAAATAAAGCTGATGTCTCAAAGCTTGATGCTGAAATCAGAAATACCACAAAGCTAATATTTAATACATTTAAATATCAATTAGTTAAATATCTTGGCACATTCAATTTGATATATAAAACGATTTTGGCGAAGAAAAATCAGACATCCATTGACGATGAACAAGGTATTGAGAACTTTCTATCACTACTTGAATATAATGCATTTAGCAAAAATGGGAAAATTGCCAGTGACTATGGCGTACCACATGAAGTTGTTAAAATAATAGATTCCAACTCTATAAACATTAAAACTTTAGACTCGTTTGAAATTTCTGTTTATCAGGATATTATTGCGCGCTTTAATTTTTAGATGTGATTATTTTAATAAATTCTTCAGCGAAATGCGATTTATACCTCCCCCCTGAACTGATATAGTTAATATCTCAGTTTCAATAGGAATGATGCAGTTATTGACCAGAACAACAGAAATTAGGTCTTGAAATCCTTTCACTCTTGCGTACCGGAAGAATGCCTTAATAGAGTCTGATTTTTTATTACTGACTGACTTTAATTTCTGTTCAAAATAAAATGGGAAGGTGTTTTTTACGAGTTTGAGATACTGATTTGCACTAATACTGCGATAATTAATAATCGTATCCTCTGTGTTAAGGGCAAAAGGTGAAATATCAATGATAAGCAGCCCTATTTCATTGCAACAGTTTATAAAATCCTGCTTGTCGGCGATTTGAATATTCAGTACATATTCCAAGTCGCTCTTGTAGAAAAACGACGTGTTTTTCGTTTCGGGATTATAGATATAGCTTTTGTCCTTACCCCATAAGGGGGCTTCGGCAATCATAAGGTATTTGACCTCTTTTATGCACTCCAGATTCCGAAACCACATTTCGTTAATCTCATGGAAGGCCGTTTCAAGGTAGGTATTATCGCGTTCAAAGTATTTTAAAATGCCATTTTGGGCATAGAAATCGCGCAGAATTTCCCGGCTCTTGTCATACTCCATCGTTAGGTTGTATTATGACCAACACCAAAAATGGCGCGGGTCTTTATCTTATCTGCTGAAGGTACGACCAAGCACCCGGAATCAAATAAGTAAAGCCCACGCCAAGCGTGAGCGTTCAACTTATTGTTTTTGATTCCTGATAAAATTTGGTCGTTTTTCAGCAAAAACAAATAGCAAACGCTATTTTATATGTCGACGGCAAAGATAGTGAAAATTCCGACAGATAAAAGCCCAGTCCTTCAACTGTATTTGTCGTATTCGCAGGACATCGCGCGGGCGTCAGCGCTGCGCGCGACAATTCCACGTATAGATTATGGTCATAATGCACCTTTTATCGAACCCTATTCCGAAAAGATATCATACCCCATGCGAAATGGCCATTTTCTTTCATTATAGGACAACAAAACACTTCAACCCAAAGAAATCCATTACCTGACCATTTAAAATGCGCATATATGGCCTATTCAAATGAAAGAATGAATATTAAATCTATTTTAGATAGGTTCATATTTTTAACCTTTCTCATCACTAACCTCAAAGTCAGCAGCCGCATCCAACCCATGTTGGCGAACAAAATAGAAGAACGAGCGAATGGTTACCTGATTTGCGCAGTTTCCTTTCGAAAGGCCACTAAATAACCTATCCGTTTCGACATAGCTGTATCGGGGATGGAAACTGCTGACCCGATGAAATAACTCCCGGCCGAAATCCCCGAAGGCGTTATGCAACGCATAGCCTATCCGCAGCCAATTTGCATAACCAGCGGTAATATCTACCTTTTTCTGCTCGATTATTTGGATATACTTGAGCACCTCTTTCAGCGGTTCGTCTTCGCTGTCCGTTCCGGATAGAGTTGCGTTCCCGGTAATATCAGGCACAGCCGCCCCGTCCGCCAATCCCTCGTATATTTCCGCCTCTTGGTTGATATATGGCTCCGGATCGTAAGACACGAACCGTTTTCGGGAAATGTCACAACAGGACGGGTCTATGGTAATCCCCATCGCGGAAAACTCGTTCTGCAAACTCCGGAAATGCAACAGTAGCTTGTTAGGCTGCGCTATAGGGACAACCACATAGTATCCTTCACCACCCACAGAACGTCCGCAAAATGCGACATAGGACAGTCTACCGAGCTGATCTTTCAACCAGTCATACCCCTCGACCTGCAGATTATCTTTCCTGTCGATGTCAATACAAATCAGCCCGGTGGGTTTCAGCAACGTATTTGCCGCCCCGCCCCGGAACAAACCGGACGGCGTGAATGCAGGAAGTCGAGCTTTCAACTCCTTTTTCTTCCTTGCGTCTGATTCTATCCGGACAGCCAGAACACGGGATTTGTAGCGATTTGTGGTCAAGAGGTCGATTAGAGTCGCTCTTACCGGGAATTTTGTATAGATGTGCTCGTAGTAGCTGACAGCTACATCCAGTCTGTTTTTCATACCGAAAACTTTTAATACTTCGGCACAAGGTTGGGCCGAATGGTTAAGAAGGTTAATTTTATGAAGATTTAGAATGAAATTTATTCTTCATCGGATTTATGTTTCTTCAAATACGCAACATTACCCACGTTTATCGTCGAAACCTGAATACCGTATGATTTAAGCCGCTTGATGAAATTGGGTTTGGTCAAATGGTAAAACCCGTTTTCCTGACAATAGTATTTATATTCGATATATAAATCGACAATCTTTGTTTTCACATTGACATCCGATTTATACCTTTCGTCGTTGAGGAACTGCCTCAAACTGTCGGACTGCAATCTGTAATCTTCAACGGCTCTACGCGCAGCAATACATTCGGTAAATCCATTCTGTTTCAGAAGTCTTGCAAGTCCGCGAAGCACCCAATTGAATACTCCGGCAAGCTCGTTTTCGATAATCTGGCTATGTAAGTCCTTAATCTGTTCTTCGGGCGGAATCGTTACATCGAACGGGACAATCAGAAACCGACGGAAATAAGCATCCGTAAACTCGTTACCTCTCGGAAGTTCATTACAGTTAAAAATAAGCCGGGCCATTAGTGTCCCGTTAAAATTGGGACGAAGTTAATATTAATCAAATAGTCCCTCC
>OLSF01003614.1_pt1 | contig 10170 bp, 9 predicted proteins | sample 1672301 | NCBI WGS metagenome assembly OLSF01 (sample SAMEA3136669, study PRJEB25190) | human gut metagenome | biome: human gut; feature: human-associated habitat; material: faeces | place: Austria | collected 2013
AACCGAAGAACTTCAACTCCTATGGTTCCCGTCGAGGCAACCATGAGGTCATGGTCCGCGGCACGTTTGGCAACATCCGCCTGCGCAACCAGTTGCTCGCCTCCGTCGGCGAGGAAATCACCCCTGGTGGCTACACCTACGACTTCCTCGACAAGAAGCCGACCACGATCTTCGAAGCGTCTCGCGACTATATCGACCATGATGTGCCGCTCGTCGTGCTCGCAGGCAAGGAATACGGTACCGGCTCCTCCCGTGACTGGGCCGCCAAGGGCACCGTCATGCTGGGTGTCAAAGCCGTCATCACCGAAAGCTTCGAACGCATCCACCGTTCCAACCTCATCGGCATGGGCGTGCTGCCATTGCAGTTCCCCGAAGGCGAATCGTATGAGAGTCTCGGCCTGAACGGCACCGAAACCTACGACATCTCCGGTGTCGAGGAACTCAACAAGGGCGTCACCCCGAAGACGGTCCACGTCACCGCCACCCACGCGGACGGTTCCACGACCGAATTCGATGCCGTCGTTCGCATCGATACGCCAGGCGAAGCGGACTACTACCGCAACGGAGGTATTCTCCAGTACGTCCTGCGCAACCTGATGCGCTAGGCGTCGGACGGGGGCTGATACGCGGGCATGGCGAAAGTGACATTGCGGGACGTGGCCGAAGCGGCTGGTGTCTCCATCGCAACCGCCTCATGGGCGGTGAACGACAACCGGGACGTGCAGATCACGGAATCCACACGCCGCAAGGTGCGCAGGGCCGCTGACGAACTCGGCTACCATCACAACGCGCTCGCCCGCGGATTGGCCCGAGGCCGCTCCGACATCATCGGCTTCATCAGCGACGGAGTGGCAACATCGCCCTTCGCCGGCCAGGTGATCCAAGGCGCGCAGGATGAAGCCTGGCGCAATGGGAAAATTCTGCTGGTGGTGGATACCGACGGCAGAAAAGACGTGGAACGCAGAACCTTCTCGTTCATGTTCGAACACCAGGTCGAGGGCATCATCTACTCGAAATGGGTACACGGTTCAATCACTCCGCCGGACGAGCTTGGCAGAATGCCGTCCGTGCTGGTCAACTGCTATGACGAGCGCGGACGGTTCCCCGCGGTGGTGCCGGACGAAGTGCAGGGTGGCGCCACCGCCACACGGCTGTTGTTGGAAGCCGGACACCGGCGTATCGCATTCGTCAACGATGCCGCGCCGTCACCCGCTTCGGTTGGCCGTCTTGCGGGATACAAGGCCGCGCTTGCGCAGTTCGACGTCGATTTCGACCCTTCGCTGGTGCTGTCCGTGACCGCCGATCAGGAAGGCGGCTACGGAGCGGCAGCACAGGTGCTGGCGACGGGTGCGACCGGAGTGTTCTGCCATAACGACCGCACCGCGCTCGGCCTGTACGACGCGCTGCGGGAATCGGGGAAACGCGTGCCGGACGATATTTCCGTGGTCGGTTTCGACAACCAGGAAGTGATTTCGGCCCACATGCATCCCGCTTTGACCACCGTTGGCCTTCCTCAGTACGATCTCGGCGTGATGGGCGTGCGTACCCTGTTGCGTCGTTGCGGAGCCGACAATGACGAATCGGAGATAGTCTCCGAACGGTTCGAGCCGGTTCATGTCCAATGCCCGGCAGTGCCTCGGGATTCAGTGCGGACGTTGTAGACACGTCAATCGTTTGACATTCCGATTTTCAATGCTATATTTCGTTTAAGCGCTTAAATTATTTAAGCGCTTAAACGAAGCAATACGAAGCGAAATAGCGTCATTGCGATGACGGTCATGGGTGACTGCCTTCCAAAGGCGCCACACAAGGAAAGGCAAGGCCAATGAAGCTTTACTACCAGTTCCCCGGCACGTGGTTCGGTGATTGCATGCCGTTCGGCAAGGGCGACGAGTTCTTCCTGTTCCACCAGAGGGACAACCGCAACCCCGAACCGTTCGGCGAGCCGTTCGGCTGGGACCTCGCCACCACCAAGGACTTCGTCGACTACCGTGACTGCGGCGTGGCGGTCCCGCGCGGCGGCGACGACGAGCAGGACCAGTTCACGTCATGAACATCGGCCTGGAACGGCCCATCGGCCTCGAGGCGGGGCATACGTACCACATCCGTCTCGTCGTCGACGACACCATCGGCACGTTGTACGTGGATGGGGTGGCGTTGAACGTGCGCATGTACGAGCGTCCGGGCGAGTCGTTGGGCGTCTTCGCCACCGACGACACGGTCGAGGTGCGCAACGCCTCCATCGCCCGCGGACTGAAGAGGAAGTGAACGTGTCCTTTCCGGCTTGATGTGACGCAATCGGCTGCGTGTCCTTATGCGTGACGGCGTGGGGCATGCAGCCGATTGTTTTTATTCCTCGGATTTCCGCTTGGTATGCGTGGTTCGGTACGTGATGGGGGTGACGCCCATGAACCGGTGGAAGGTGCGGGAGAAGAAACTGGCGGATGAGAAACCGGTCTGTTTGGCGACCGTGGCGATAGGCAGCGAGCTCGTTACCAGCAGGTTGGCTGCGGCGCGCACGCGCACGTCGTTGACGAATTCGATCGGCGACTGGTTGAGCGATTCGCGGAATATCGATGCGCAAGTGGTACGTCCCACCGATCCGGCCGATGCGATTTGCTTCAAGGTGATCGGACGCACGTAATATCTCTGCACGTAATCGATCATCTTGCGTAGCGTCACGATGCGGGGGTGCGGCGCTGTGGAAGTCGCGCAATGACTGCCGGCGATCGCCAGTATGTCGCGGACGACCGCATAGAAACAGCTGAGCACCGTCAACGCCTCGGTATTGTCGGTTAGCGTCATATCGTCGGCGGGCAACGGTTCGGCTGACCGCTCTGACCGCTCCAGCGGACCGAATTTCGCCGCATGAAGCTGTCGGATGGTGGCAAGCAGCCGCCGACCGGGGGCCGTGTCGTCGGTGATGACGGCATATGGCATCGTGTTCTCCGCCATCAACGGCGCGATGAAACGGTCGTACACTTCGAATGAGGCGCACATTTTAGCCGGATTGAGCAACGTGCAGGAGAATTCGCAATCGGAACCGTCCTTGGTGAAACCGTAATGCAGCTGACGTGAGTTGACGAAAATCGCCTGCCCCTCATCGAGCCGGACTGTTTCTCCGTTGACGAAATACCACATATGCCCATGGATGATGTAGGTGAGTTCAAGGTCGACATGCCAATGGCATTCCGCACGCATATGGGGGTACTGGTGGAGCAGCGAATGCTCGGTGAAGGAGAAGAACATCGGCGCGTCATACTGCACTATCTCCGAACCATCGGGTCGGCGACCCCAATTAGTGATGGGCATCACCTCACGGGAGGCCCATTCGTCCCGTTCCATCTGTGCTTCTTCATCGGCAGTGTTCATGACTACTCTAATAAACGGTAGATAATGCAAAGAACAAGGATGATTCTACAACATTGCAAGTGCTGCCGTCGATGTTGGTGGTGTTGAATGGTGTCAAAGGACGTCAAACGATTGACAAACAGATTCACAAGGAGCTTTCAATGGCGGAGAATGAAGGTGCGGCCGTTGCCGTGGATAATGCGGCGGTGCCTACGAACGAGTGGGAACGCATGCTTTCCGGCGAATTGTATATTTGCGGTGATATGCAGCGTGAAGCGAACATGCGTAAACGCCGCTTGGTGCACGCCATCAACACGTCCGCATACGACGCGTTCGAGGAACGTGACAGGCTGTTCCGCGAACTGTTCGGTTCACTCGGCAAAGGCGCGTTCCTTGAACCGCCATTCAACTGCGATTACGGCTGCAACACGTATATCGGCGACAACTTCTATGCCAATATGGACTGCATCTTCCTCGACGTGGCGAGAATCACCATCGGCGACCGTGTCTTCTTCGGCCCGCGCGTCGGCCTGTACACGCCATACCATCCAATCGATGCGGCCGTACGCGCTTCCGGTCCGGAAGGCGCCCGTCCGATCACCATCGGCAATGACGTGTGGTTCGGCGGCAGCGTGGTGGTCTGTCCGGGCGTTACCATCGGCGATGATGTGGTGATCGGTGCAGGCTCCGTGGTGACCAAGGATATCCCATCCCATTCGGTGGCCGTGGGCAACCCGTGCCATGTGATTCGCAAGATCACTGATGCGGACCGTGAATACTGGGAGGGCAAGGCCGCCGAATACCGCGCATGGAAGGATTCGCTGTAAAACCTCGCCCAATATTCGGCCCAACGTCGGGATAAGGCTGGTCGGCCTACATATCCCGACGTTTTCGTTTGCCCGTCGTCTGAAACGGGCTTGTATTCCAATGGAGACTATCGTGCGCACCATCATGCCGGACCGGGAATTCCTCGGCCATGTATTCAAATTGGCTTTGCCTATCGCTTTCCAACAGCTCATGCTGTCGTTGTCGTCCTGCGCCGACACGCTGATGTTGTCGGGGGTAGGGCAAAACGAGTTGGCCGCCGTCTCGCTCGCCACGCAGTTCCAGTTCCTGTTCAGCCTGTTCACTGCGGCCCTGACCCTGGGCATGAGCATTCTCGTGGCGCAGTATTGGGGTGCCGGCAACCGTGACGCGGTGGAACGCGTGCTGGGATTCGTCATGCTGTATGCCGGAATGCTGTCGACGGCGTTCTTCCTGGCGGCACTGCTCGTGCCGGAACAGTTGATGTCCATCATGACCAATGACGGCACGCTGATCATGCTTGGCGCGCGATATCTGCGGATTTCGTCATTGTCGTACTTGTTCATCGGCCTGTCCCAGATGTACCTGTGTCTGATGAAGAACACCGGCTCCGCGGTGATGGGCATGACGGTCAGCACGGTTGGCGTGATCGTGCACGTCGTGTTGAACGCGGCGCTGATTTACGGTATCGGCAGTCTCGGCATTCCCGCGCTTGGCATTTTCGGCGCGGCTATATCCACGGTGATTTCGCGTGCGATTGAGCTGACATGGTCGGTCGTGGCGACCCGTCGTGGCCCCTACCTGCGACTTGGCCATGTGCTGCATCCCGATGGGCCGTTGCAGAAGGATTTCTGGAAATACAGCCTGCCGGTGCTTGGCAATGAATTGGTGTGGGGATGTGGTTTCACCATGTACACCGTGATCATGGGACATTTGGGTGCAGACGCAGTCGCCGCCAATTCCATCGCCAATATCGTCAAGGATCTGCTGGTGTGCCTGTCCCTTGGTCTGGGCAATGCCGGCGGCATTTTGGTCGGCAATCTGCTGGGACGTGGAGATTTCCGACAGGCGAAGGCGATAGGCGACAGGATGTGCGTGCTGGTGGCCGTGGTCGGTACCGCGACGGGACTGTTGATTGTCGCGGCGCGTCCGCTGGCTTTGCAATGGGCGAACCTTACGCCCGAAGCCACACGGTACCTGTCGGTCATGCTGTTCGTCTGCGCATATTACGCGGCATGCGGATGCATGACGAATCTGACGATCGCCGGTATTTTTCCAGCCGGCGGCGATGCGAAGTTCGGTCTCATGTGCGATGCCATCGTCATGTGGCTGATTGTGGTGCCGGTCGGGCTGTTGGCCGCGTTCGTGTTCAAACTGCCCGTGTTGGTGGTGTATGCGCTGCTCAACACCGACGAATGCATCAAAATGGTTCCCGCGTTGTTGCACTACCGCAAGTACCGTTGGCTGCGCAATGTCACCCGATGACTTTTTGCGATTCGGCGGCCGATTTCATGATTGGCTTGTGTGCGACCAGTCTGTGACAGCTTCGATGTTATTGCCGTCGGGGTCGAGCACGAAGGCCGCGTAATACCCGGAATGGTAGGCACGTGGTCCGGGTCTGCCGTTATCCATTCCGCCTGCCGTGATCGCGGCTTCATAAAAGTCGCGTACCGCTTGTTCGTTCGTTGCGCGGAAGGCGATATGCGTGGGAATCGGCTGTTGCGCCGGATCGTCCATCGGGGAGATGTAGAAATCCGAACGGGGCGTGCCGTCATCCACGCCGAAACCGATGGTCGGTTCGTGATGGGCTTTGGGAATGTATCCGAGCGGAGACAGAGCTTTCGTATAGAATGCGATGCTGCGTTCCGCGTTCGAAACATGAAGTGTAATGTGGTCGATCATGCTTTCAGCCTAGTCCGATTTCGTCCGGTTCCATCCGATTTGATTGAGAGCCTACGGCAAAGGCGGATGTTCCGTTCCATCGGGACTCGGCCGATGGAACGGAACACTTGGGGATTTACTTGGCCAACTGCGTGGTGGTGGGGGAGGCCAAGGACGGGCGTGTGCGACGGATACGCCCCAATGCCAGACCAAGGCAGATGAACGCCACTGCAAACAATGCCACCAAGCCGACTGACGATGCCCAAGAACCATAATCCACGCCGGTTGCGGCCGCCGTGCCAAGCCCGAACACGTTGTCGATGGACACGCACAGCCACCATCCCGGCAGCAGCTTGCCGATCATGATCATCGGTTCGGGCATCATATCGATGGGGAATGCGATACCCGACGTGAACATGCACAGCAGACCGAATACGTTGGCGAACGCATTGACCGCCATTTCCGAGAAACCAACCGACCCCAGAAGGAAACCGCAGGCGATTGCCATCAACGTGTACGCCAGCAGCGACACGAACGTCAAAGCCACATTCGTGGATGTAATCCCGTCGAACGGCACTCCTGCGGCCATCATCAAGACCAATGTCGCCGCCGTGTAACCCACGCACACCACCAAGCCGAAGGTGGCGCAGGTGAGCATCTCCTGCATCTGCAACGACACCAGACGCGTCGGCGACGAATACAGGCGGCGACGAATCTCACTGTCATTGAAGGTGCCAATCACCAGGAACGTGCAGATCGGCATGACCAGCAGCAACGGATAGAGTCCCGTTTTGATGGTGCCGGCGAATGCGGATGCCGCCGGCTTGGTATTATCAGTATCTGCGGATGGCGATTGCACCACCGCTATTTTCGACGTCTTGGCATCTGCTTTCGCGGTATCCAACGCCGTCCGCATGGCCGTTTCCATCGACTGTTGCTTCCCGGCTTGACCCAAGTACGCGGTGCGTGTCAATGACAGGAATTCGTTGACTTCCAGCTGCGAAAGGGAGCCTGCTCCGGAAGTGTAGCTGACAACGGTTTCGACAGTCGGTTGGTCATTTGACGAACCATCCAGATATTTCTGATAATCCGAAGCGAAGCCGTGCGGCACAATTGCGATCAAATCGACATAGTTCGAAGCGACGGCCTGCTGCAACGCCTCGGAATCGTCGGCAAGGTCCACCATCTCGCCATCCAACGCAAGATAGGAACGCAGCGCGGATGAAATACCATCGGCATCGCTATCACGGTCGATCACCGCCACACGTGCCGTATCGGGATGGAACACCTCATCGCCACTCGTCGTCGAGCCACGCATGATCTGCCAGCTGATGGCGAACATCATGATGCCGATGAATCCCAAATAGATGACCAGGTACATCTTGCGCGATTTGAGAATTCTCAGCGCCGTTTTACAGGTATTCATAGCGTTGCCTCCTCAACAGAACGGTCGCCGCAGCAAGGCAGACCAGGCTCATCGCGGCAAGGATGCCGGCGGTGGTGAAGAACGGTTTGAAATTGTCGTAATAGAGGATGTCGTAGAACAGGTTCGTGATCTGCTGCGCCGGATTGAGCAGACTCAGCACCGGTGTGCGCTGGGCGATCAAGTCGCTCAACTGCATGGCGAACGAACCGTACAGTCCGGAGAACAATGACAACGTGCAGGCGATCGCCGTGCACAGCCCCTGCTTGGCGCCGGCTGGAATCTTCGGCAGCGCGCCAAGCAACGTGCCGAATGCGCTCGCCGCGAACGAAGCCATGAGACATGCTCCCACACCAGCCCATTCACGTCCGCCCAACGAAATATGACAGACGAACCGGATATACAGCATGGCCACGGTCAGACTCAGGAACGAACATAGCCAACTGGACAGGAATCCAGCCAGCAGTTGCTGCGATTTGGGAAGCGGCGAAACGGAACGGCGGACACCCAAAGCCGAAAGATTCGCCTGCGTCATCGTCACTACGTTGATGGCGAAGCTCATGGCCATCAACGCGGCCAATCCCAGCAGTGCATAGTAATATCGTGCCGTACCGCTCGGTTTAAAATTCGTCAGCTGGATTTCCTTTGTATAGCCATTCGCCGAACCGATGCTGCCGGTCACCTTGCCATTCATCAGAGCTTCGGGGTTGTGCTTCGCAATGTCCACCACCACATCGGTGTTGCGGTTGTACAGGTCCACGATGTTGCCCAGCGCCGTCAGCGAAATATCCAAGCCGCTGCTCGACGCCATCACATCGGACGCGGACGATTGCGTCGACTGTGAGACGGAGAATCGCAATCTGCCGTCATCGATTCGCAGCATGCCTTGCGCGGTGCCGTCGGCCAGCAGCTGTTCCGCCTGCGCAATCGATTCCACTTTGGTCGTGTTGATGAGTCCCGTTCCATTCTTGCCATCGGCACTCACTTTCACGTGATTGTCCGATAATGCAGACGATTCGGATGAAATGCCTTCGATCAGCGTCTGCGCCCCATAGGACGTCTTCCACGCGTTGTCTTCGACCACGGCCACGTCAAGTGTGTGCAATTCGAAACTTTCCGCGATGTTGCCGAACATGCCGTTGAACATGGTGGCCAGGATGATGGGGAAGGCGAACAGCCAGAACAGTTGCGTTTTCTCCCGCAAATGCAGTTTAAGATTGATCAGTAACGTCTGCCACATGATGTCACATGCCTTTCGATTTGCCACAAGCCTTGCAAGCCAAGTCAGTCGCGTAACGCGGTGCCGGTCAGTTCCAGGAACACATCATTGAGCGTCGGCTGGCGACTGGAGAGATGCCCGATATTCGTGCCCTCGTGCTCCAACAGCTGCAGTACGTCGATGAGATTGTGATCGCCCTGGCGGCAGTTCACCGTCAGCTCATGGCCGTCATAGTCGGCGTTGGTCACGAACGGCAATGCGCGCAATCGCGCAAGCGTCGTATCGGCCGAATCTGAGCGCCCTCCCAGATCATCGGTTTCGATGCTGATGCGTTCGCCGGTGCTGATCATCGCCTTAAGTTCCTCCGCGGTGCCAAGAGCCAGATGCCGGCCATGATCCATGATGAGGATGCGGTCGCAGATCTGCTCGACCTCCTCCATCGTGTAGTCCCACGCTTCGGGGCTTCCTGCCGGACGGCGGTAGGAGCAGAAACGGCAGTTGAAGACGCAGCGGTTCGTCGGTTCGATATGGAAATTGCGGTTGTAGTAGACCTTGTCGCCGCTCACGGCCCGCTTGCGGCCGTCGGCCAGTTCGCCCAGCAGCCACAGCGGCGCCCCGCGCCACAGCGCGAACGCCTCGGCGGCGGCGATGCGGCGGCCCGAGCGCACCTTGTCGGCGATATGTTGCAGTTCGGAATCCATTATTTCGGTGCTTTCTTATAGAGGTAGATGGCGATAAAACAGTAGAGGATATTGGGAATCCACATCGACAGCCCCGTCGGGAGCGTGCCGCTCTTGGCGAACTCCTCGAAGAAGCGCATCAGCAGGATGTAGGAAAAACAGAGCCCCACGCCCAATCCGATGTGCAGTCCCGTGCCGCCGCGCACCTTGCGCGACGAGAGCGAAACGCCGATGAGCGTCAGGATGAAGGTCGAAATCGGGTAGACGAACCGCGCGTGTCGCTCCACCTCGATGATGCGGATCGAGTCCGATCCCTTCTGCCGCTGCTGTTCGAGAAAGCGGTTCAACTCGCCGATCTTCATCGTCTGGATCAGCTCGTTGATACGCCCCAGCTCGGTCACGTCCAGATTGATGAGCGTATCCAGATCGCGGCGCTGTTCGAAACGCTCCATGCCCAGCGAGTCGAACTCGCGGGTGATGTAGCGCGACGCTGTCCACCGTTTGGTGGCGGGGTCGATTTTCAGATCGGCCGCTTCGAGCGAAGCGGTCATCTCGTTGTTGCGGAAGTGTTCGAGCGCGAGATACGAAGCCTGGCTGGATGCGGCCGAATAGCCCCGGATATAGGCGAAGACGCCCGGCTCGATCTGCCGGTAGATATGGCGGTTGAACTTGTTGTTCTGCTTGCGCTTGATGTACTGCGATTCGAAATTGACGATGTGTCGCTGCGAAATGGGGATCAGCCAGAGGTTGAGCGTCAGCGACAGGCTGCCGATGATCAGTGCGCCGAGGAAGTAGGGCCACATCAGGCGGCG
>OLSF01003615.1_pt1 | contig 10169 bp, 7 predicted proteins | sample 1672301 | NCBI WGS metagenome assembly OLSF01 (sample SAMEA3136669, study PRJEB25190) | human gut metagenome | biome: human gut; feature: human-associated habitat; material: faeces | place: Austria | collected 2013
CAAAATTGCCGAAACACGAAATCGGTCAGTCGGCAGTGAACGCTTTGCGCAAATACGGTGTGAAGACAGACTTCATTGCACGTGGCGGCGACCGCGTAGGTATCTACTATTTGGAAACAGGTGCTTCTATGCGTCCCAGCAAGGTAATCTACGACCGCGCCCACTCTTCAATAGCCGAAGCAGATGCAGCGGATTTTGATTTCGATGCTATCATGGAAGGTGCAGACTGGTTCCACTGGTCGGGTATCACTCCTGCTATTTCGGACAAGGCTGCCGAGTTGACTCGTCTGGCTTGCGAAGCTGCTAAGCGTCATGGCGTTACGGTATCCGTAGACCTTAACTTCCGTAAGAAACTTTGGACAAAAGAAAAAGCACAGTCCATTATGAAGCCGTTGATGCAATACGTAGACGTTTGTATTGGCAACGAAGAAGATGCGGAACTCTGTCTCGGTTTCAAACCCGATGCTGATGTAGAAGGCGGTAAGACAGATGCAGAGGGTTACAAAGGGATCTTCAAGGCAATGGCTAAAGAATTCGGTTTTAAATATGTGATTTCTACACTGCGCGAATCATTCTCAGCAACGCACAACGGCTGGAAGGCAATGATCTATAACGGCGAAGAATTCTACGAATCAAAACGCTACGACATCAATCCGATTATTGACCGCGTAGGTGGTGGCGACTCTTTCTCAGGAGGTATCATCCATGGTCTGCTGACGAAGCCCAATCAAGGTGCTGCCCTCGAATTTGCAGTAGCAGCTTCTGCCTTGAAGCACACTATCAACGGTGACTTCAACTTGGTTTCTGTTGAAGAAGTAGAGGCGCTGGCAGGCGGTGACGCAAGCGGCCGCGTTCAGCGCTAAGATACTTTTTTCGTATAAAGAAGTTTGAATATAAAGTCCTTTCCTGTATCATTAAGAGCGAAGAGAAGGAATTAAATAAATTAGGAGATGAAGGCTGGGAGCTTGTTTGTAGTTATTGCTTGGGTCTTTATCTGATTTTGAAAAGAGAAAAAATATAAATATGGCAAAGTTCGATAAAATAGCCGTATTGAACAAAATTGGTTCAACCGGCATGGTTCCTGTATTCTACCATAAAGATGCAGAAGTGGCAAAGAAAGTAGTGAAAGCCTGCTACGAAGGTGGTGTTCGCGCATTCGAGTTTACCAACCGCGGTGATTTCGCTCACGAAGTGTTTGCGGAAGTTGTGAAATTCGCTGCAAAAGAATGTCCTGAAATGGCTATCGGTGTAGGTTCTATCGTAGACCCTGCTACGGCAGCATTGTATCTGCAATTGGGCGCAAACTTCATTGTAGGTCCGTTGTTCAACCCTGAAATAGCCAAGATCTGTAACCGTCGTTTGGTGGCCTATACTCCGGGATGTGGAAGTGTTTCGGAAGTAGGTTTCGCACAGGAAGTAGGTTGTGATCTTTGCAAGATATTCCCCGGTGACGTGCTGGGTGCAAAACTTGTAAAAGGTCTGTTGGCTCCGATGCCTTGGTCTAAGTTGATGGTGACCGGCGGTGTAGAGCCGACACAGGAAAATCTGACCTCTTGGATTAAGGCAGGTGTATTCTGCGTAGGTATGGGTTCCAAGCTCTTCCCGGGTGATAAGGTTGCTGCCGAAGACTGGGCTTACGTTACAGAAAAATGTAAAGAAGCTTTGGCTTACATTGCGGAAGCAAGAAAGTAATTAATATATTTCATTTTGTTTAAAGGTGTTTAAAGGGGACAACCATCGAGGTGCTATGGCGCTTCGGTGGTTTGTTTTTATGTATAGAGAGGAGGAGTGGAGAGGGCTGATTAGTCACTGTTATAGCCTTTTAAGTGTTTATAAGTGTAAAACCGACGCTTTATGTCTAAAACAATGTTATAAGGCGCACTCTTTTTATTTCTGTTGCTTGTGCATACAGAAAAAACACTTACCTTTGTAGTGCAGTTGGGAAATTGCTTTTAAATAATAAGAAATTAAGAAATAAAGTTTTCAGTAAAAAAGGGTAATTAGTTAAAAGGTAAAAAGATTGATAGCTTCATAAGCTAAGAATTTAGATTGTAAATAGGTAATAGGTAATTATTGAGGTAAAGGTAAAAGTTAAAACATTAAGTGTTTTGATAGGTAATTGAAGTTTGTTTTTTTAGGGGTAAAAAGAAAGATTGATTTTTGGGTAACAATTTGATGTTAGTAAAAAAAGAAAAGCCTTTAGGCTTTTCTTACACGAGGCGAGGGGTTCGAGAGAGCTTGCTCGTTTTTTTATTTTTGCTTTTTGCTTTTTTGTATAATTTGTCCAAATTCTCCCTGTTTTTTGTATCTTTGTGACAAATATTTTGCAGACAGGCATTTCAACAGATAAAACAACAGGATTAAATTGCATAATTTGGAACATTTATTATACATCTTTGATTGGCTTCTATACATTATATTCGCAATAAATGTGGTGTATTTGCTGGTGTATAGTTTGGCTTCGTTGCGCCGTTGTAAAACTTTGGTAACTGTATCGGCTGTAACTCATAAGCGTTTTGTAATACTGATTGCAGCTTATCGTGAAGATGCGGTTATTTTGCCTACTGTGCATGCCTGTCTGGCGCAGGATTATCCCTGTGAAAAATATGATGTTGTGGTTGTTTCAGACCATATGCAACCTGCGACAAATGCAGCTTTGTCCTCACTTCCCATAAAATTGCTTCAAGTTGATTTTGAGAAAAGCACCAATACCAAATCCTTGAAAGCTGCCCTTGAATATTTGGATAGGGATGCTTACGACGTGGTATTGATAATAGATGCGGACAACATCATTATGCCTTCCTATCTGTCCGAGGTGAACGATGCTTTTGCCGTTGCTGGAGTACGGGTTGTACAGACGCATCGCATTGCCAAGAACCTGAATACTGACATGGCCTATTTGGATGCAGTCAGTGAAGAAATCAATAATTCCATATTCCGTTTGGGGCATGTCAACCTAGGTATGTCAGCTGCTTTGATAGGTTCGGGAATGGCTTTTGAATATCGCCTGTTTTATGATGCGATGATGAGTAATACCTCGGTGGGTGGTTTTGATCGTGTACTGGAAATGAAACTTCTTTATAAAGGTGTGCACTTCCACTATCTGCCTGATACTTACGTAAGGGATGAAAAGATACAAAAGACACAGCACTTTTATCAGCAGCGCCGCCGTTGGTTATCTGCTCAGTATTACAGTTTCTTTGAGTTTGCCAATCATTTATTGCCCGCTATTCGTGATGGTAAGTGGGACTTTTGTGATAAGCTTTACCAACAAATCTCCTTCTCCAGGGTGTTGTTGCTGGGGTTTGTATTTGTAATGTCAGTCTGTACATCTATTGGGCTTCCGGTTTGGTGTTTCAAGTGGTGGATTCTGTTTGGGACTTTATTATTTGCTTTGGTAGTAGCCATTCCACGTTGCTATTGGACACGACGTATGTTTAAGGTCGCTTTATTGATCCCATGTTCGTTTTTTCTTATGGTTGTCAACTTATTCCGTCTCAAAGAAGCAAATAAGCGGTTTATACATACTGTACATGGAGTAGGGAAGTAGGCAGTGTGTATACGGAATGTTGAAAATCTTGTACTGTTTTTTGTATATTTTATCCCTTCTGTGTTGTTTTTTTATATCTTTGCAGAATAAGACAGATTAATAGTATTGCAAGGATAAACTGTATCAAAAATAACTGTAGTCTTGGGACATGTATTGATAATAATAGATTGGTTTCTGTACATCCTTTTTACGATAAACGTATTGTACTTACTGGTGCATAGTCTGGCATCATGTAAATTTTCATTGCCCAAAACTGATAAAGCTACGAAGCATAAGCGTTTCGCCATCCTCATTCCCGCTTATAAAGAAGATGCTGTGATACACGAGTGTGTACATTCCTGCCTGCAACAGGATTACCCGGTCGACCATTTCGAGACGATAGTTATATCAGACCGTATGCAGCCTGAAACAAATGCTTCTCTGGCCGCTCTTCCTATCCGTTTGGTAGAGGTGCACTTCGAGAAAAGAACCAAATCTAAGTCTCTGAATGTTGGTATGGCTGCCATAGGTGATGATTTTGACATTGCATTGGTTCTTGATGCAGACAATGTTATTCCCAGTGATTATTTGAGCGACATTAATGATTTGTTTGCTAACCCTGATGTAGAAGCAGTACAGACGCATCGTATAGCTAAGAATATGAATAATGACATGGCGTTGCTCGATGCCGTCAGTGAGGAGATTAACAATACAATATTTCGTTTGGGACATGCCAAGCTCGGTTTGTCCGCTGCACTTATCGGTTCCGGTATGGCATTCCGTTACGATCTTTTTCGCGATACGATGTTGAATATTAAGGCAGTGGGAGGTTTTGATCATGAGTTGGAATTGACTTTGCTTTATCAAGGCAAGCGTTTTTACTACCTGCCGGACACTTTCGTATTTGATGAAAAAATCCAGAATACGAAGGACTTCTCCCGTCAGCGCCGTCGTTGGCTTTCAGCACAGTGGCATTATTGCAGGACATTTGTAAAATACTTGGGAAAAGCGCTTGCCGCCCACAACTGGGATTTTTGCGATAAGATGTTTCAACAAGTTTCAATACCGCGTCTGCTCCTGTTGGGCTTTACGTTTTTTCTTGCTGTGCTCTGCACATGCTATTACTGGATGTGGGGGCTGAAGTGGTGGGTGCTTTTTGCCTTACTTGTCGCGGCTTTGCTGATAGCTGTCCCGAAGCGCTTCTATACCAGGCGCCTTGCCGTAGCGTTGTTGTCCCTGCCATATACGTTCTTGCTGATGGCAGCCAATATCTTCAAACTACGAGGAGCTAATAAGAATTTCATACACACAAGACATGGTGTCGGATAATGACACTTTATGCGGGAAATAACATCTCATATTGAGAAATATATACAATAATAGAAACATATACTAAAAACATACAAATGATATATGGCAAACTAAGTCTCAAAGATTGGCGTACGGCTCGTGTAGAGGGGGAGACTCCTGAGTCTTCTTTTGAGAGTTATAATTTTCGCCTTTTCTTTTTCGGCACTTTATATAACCGGGACCAGCTTCAGAGCTCTCCTGCCGATAGTAATGCAAAACTTGTCGCGGATGCCTATCTGGCGGATTCGAACTATGGATTTTCCCGTTTGGACGGTTCGTTTACGATAGTCTATTATTCCAAGGAGGAATGCGGTATTGTGCGCGATCATCATGGTACGCATTATTCTATTTACTGCACTCCGGAAGGAGATTTCGCAAGTTCTTGGACCTATCTTGAGAAGCAATCGGGAAAGCCTTTCAGCTACGATCCCGGTGCATTGGGCATTTTCCTCCGGCGCGGACTTTTGCCACAGGGATTTGGTTCTATGGCCGACGCCTCACTTTTGGGTGGAGGAGAGCAGTTTCACATGTTTACGGAAAACGGATTTATAACATTTATAACATCCGAATTGCCGGAGGAAGTGCGCTCGCTCTCTTGGAATATGTTGAAAGAAAAATCTCCGGAATTTAAGGAGATGCTGGAGGAAGGATCTTTCTCTTTGAAGCGCGACCACATTTTCAGACGCGATCCTCAGATTGTGACCGACATAACTCCCGATGTCGAGAGCTATTCCCGTCGTTACGGCGAGTTGCACCGTCAGGCCATCCGCCGGCGAATTGGTGACAGTCATAGGGTAGGTGTTCTATTGAGTGGCGGCTACGATTCGGGAGCCAACCTTGCTGCGCTTCGCAGCATTTACGATGGTCCCGTAGACTCCTATTCCGTTGGATTCAAGGGTGATGCGTGGACCGAGCTTCCCATGGCGCGACTGATGTCTGAAACTTTCGGAACCTGCCACCACGAGTATGAGATAGACGGTACGGAGATAGCTTCGCTGCCCGATATTGTACGTTTTCTGGGAGAGCCTTTCGTTGAAGGCGGACTTATGGTAAACTATTGCGCCATGCGTATGATAGGCGATGACAAGCCCGATGTAATCTTGGGCGGTGACGGCAGCGACCAGTATTTCGGCACGTCCGGTCGTGAAGTTGCCCTGCATTATCTGGCGGCGCGTACGGGTACTCGTCCGTTGATGCGTGGTGTACATAAGTTGTTAAGTTGTAAGACTTTCGATACAGGCGGTAAACTTTCGCGCATCAATTTCCATTTAGGCAGGATACTTCATATTCTGGAGGGCGAACAGTTCGGTTTCTCCGACTCTTCGTTGCGTGAGATTATGCTTCATCCGGAGTGGATTGCATCCTCTATGAAGACTTTTCCGGCAGATACCCGCAGCTTTGAACATCTTTATACGCAGCATGCGTTGTTGTCCGATCTGGAGACTTCTATCAATTACGTTATCCTCTACAAAGCCTCGCGTATGGCGCAGATGTTCGGCAACAACCTTGCTTTTCCTTTTATGGATTTGGATCTGTACAATTTCCTGCAGGAGTTGCCGGTTGGTTTGAAGTGCAAAGGAGACAGTGTGCCGGATATAGCGCGCGGCCGTTTTGAGTCTAAATATCTTTTGAAGTATCATTACAAATCTCTGCTTCCTGCAGCCATCACCTCCAAGAGGAAACAGGGTGGATTTGCACCTATGCCTCTTTTCTTCCAAGATCCTTTGCAGCGTGCACATCTCAAGGATTTCATTCTTTCTGCCGACATTTACGAGGATTTCCTCAATCGTGACGGTGTGGAACGGTTCCTGAATGAGTACGACCGCGAGGCATCCCGGAAAGGCGGGTGGTTCTGGTACAAGCAGAACAAGGCTTTGCAGTATTTCAACTTGTTGACGCTTGTCACTTGGTGGGAGGAATTTATAGAAAGGAAAGAAGTGAAGTACTGGTGATTGCATAAAGTAGGTTTTGTTGAAAAAAAGAATATGTAAAAATGTCGATAAAGGAGCAAGCTGCTAAAAGTGTGTTTTGGAGTGCAGCGGAGCGTTTTTCCGTACAAGGCATCCAGTTTGTGCTGACTCTCGTCATCGCCCGTATCCTGTCGCCGGACGCATACGGGTTGGTGGCAATGCTAGGCATTTTCATGGCTCTTTCTCAGGTGCTGGTCGACAGTGGATTTGCCAATGCTCTTATTCAAAAGAAAGACCGTACGGAAACCGATTACAGTACTGCTTTCTATTTCAATGCCGCAGGTTCGTTGCTGATTTACCTGTGTTTGTTTGTCTGTGCACCTTTGATAGCTCGTTTTTTTGCTGAACCGCAGCTTACTGTTATTGCTCGCGTGATAGGCCTGACTCTGGTCATAAACTCTTTGGGCATTGTGCAGCAGGCGCGGCTGACGGTGGACTTGGACTTCAAGCGTCTGGCGCGGGCTTCGCTGGGAGCGGTGGCTATTAGCGGGGCTGTCGGCATCTGGTTGGCCTATCATGGGTTCGGTGTATGGACTTTGGTGTGGCAAAGCCTTCTGAACAGTCTTCTTCGTGTCGTTTTCTTATGGATATTTTCTCGTTGGATGCCTCGTTGGATTTTCTCATGGCAGTCGTTTCGTGTACTTTTCTCTTTCGGTTCCAAACTGATGCTGGCCAACCTGCTGCACACTTTTTATGTCAACTGCTATTCCCTGATTATAGGAAAGTGCTTTTCGGCTTCCCAACTGGGGTTCTTCAACCGTTCCTACACATTGGCGCAGTTTCCTTCCACCAACTTCACGAATATTGTTGTTCGTGCGGTCTATCCCATTCAGTGCCGTTATCAAGATGATATGCCCCGGTTGCGCAGCATGTTCCTGAAATATATGCGCATGTCGTGTTACCTGATTTTTCCTGTTATGGTGGCAGTGGCAGCATTGGCAGAGCCGCTGGTGGAAGTTGTCTTGACGGACAAATGGCTTCCGGCGGTTCCTTACCTGCAGATTCTTTGCATAGCCTTTATGTGGGATCCGGTGATGAAAATCAATCATAGCGTCTTGAACGTGAAAGGGCGTACCGACTATTTCCTGTATGCCGAAATATGGAAGAAGCTCATTGCATTCGCCATATTGTTTGCCACGATCCCTTTGGGGGTATCGGCTATGTGCTGGGGGCTGGTGCTGTATTCCTTTGCCGACATGGGAGTGATTATCTGCTATTCCCGCAAGCTGATGAAGGCCGGTTACCTGCGTCAGCTTTGCGAATTGTTGCCGGTGCTGTTGCTGAATGGCGCAATGGGGATGTGCCTGTACCTGATTACGCTTTTGCCATTGTCCGCATGGGGACAGCTTCTTTTAGGTGTGCCGTCGGGACTGATAATTTATGTTGTGGGGTCCTGCGTGTTCCATATGTCTGAATGGCAGATGCTGCTTTCGGTTCTGAATAAGTCGGGAGGACGCTCTTCTCTATCTTCTGAGTAGTGCATCCTCCTGTTCTCATTCTTACCACTTTTCTTTTCCCACATCGAAGCATGGACATTGTTTGGTCCATTATTTTAAAAAATCCTACAAAGGTAACATCTTTTGCCGGTAATGGAAGAATATTTCAGGGTGGAGAGCAATCTTGTGGCTCTTATTTTGCTATATTTGTTGTAATCTGAAGTATCTTATTTGATTATCAACGCTTTGTAGAAAACTCGCATGAGAACGGGCAACGGATAAGAAAATTCCAAGCTGTTTAGAATCACTATATTCCTCATGCTTTCAAATAACTCTTTTTTCTTGATGCAAAGGTAGCATTTTTTCGTGATTGCCGGTAATTTTCGGGCATAAAATATCACGGTCATTTCAAGAAACATATACAGCGGACATGACAGCCATACCGTAGCCGAATCCCCGTAACTCACAGGCAAAGGTAACCCGTGTCCTGCTCGTACAAGCAAGGTCAAGCCCTCCGGGTGTCGTGGAAAAATCATCCTCGCCCGGAGGGCTTGCGGTATTTTTCCCGCCAACCTTGCATGTACGGGACACGACCTTTTATGGCCTGTAGTTACGGGAACTCCGGCCCCGAAAAGCCGGATCACTAAAAATAAATTGTTATGTCACAGCAGGTAACAAAAGAAAAGTACAGTATCGAAACACTCAGAGAGCGGAATGTTTCATACGACCACCAGCATTGGCTGACATAGAAAGATGTGGATATGGCCAACAATTATGTTGAACTCATTGAGCGGACACGCTCCGAAATTACACCTCAAATCGGCGACAGGCTGGTATATGTAACCGAACACGGGGATTATTACGGAAACGCCCTTATTGACAGCAGGAGTGCAAAAGAAGGATATCTTTCCGTATGCGAACAGCCGTATGTGCCTTTCGTGTGGGAAGAGGACGGCAATATCCGTCTGAGTGTCAGCGGAGGCGCATTCCATTCCGTGAATCCGGAGGAACTGAAATTCCTGAAATGGACGGAAGGGGTGTTCAAGGACTGGGGGCATTGCGGTGCTTGCGCCAACGGTTCGGTGTCATTTCTGGCTAAGGTACCGTTATGGTTTTATGCCGAACCCAATCCCAGGTATGGAGATTTCACGACCGAGACCTACCGGAAGTTCTACCTACACAAAAGGGAGGAATCGGAAAACGGCAATCTCTATCAAGGCTTTGACATCGCTTTTCGGGACGAAGCCGAGTTCCGGCAGTTCCTGAAGGACTACGAAGGAACGGTGTTCAAGGGAAATTGGGATAATCAAATCGTGTTATGGTGTTTCCGTCGGGAATATGTGTTCTTACCTTCCGCCGAATGGGAAACGTTTAATGCCCCGATCGAAACGAGGAGGCTCAACTTCCATCCCGAGCAGGTCAAGATAGTCAAGGACATGGAAAAGCACATCACTTATTTCTACCGGATTAAACCGGATAATTTTTAACATTTAACCCTAACAGATATGCAAACGACAACAGCACCCAAGGCCGGCAACGCTCCCGACCTGCTTCAAGGCATTCTGAGCGTACAAGTGAGAAACGAGGACAAGATTACGGAACAGGACCGTGTCTATTGCCAGACGCAGCAAAACCTGCTTTACAAGACACTCGACCAGATTGACCGCTGGTACGCCGTCTTCAAGGAAGAAGCCGAACAATACCAAGCCGAACGTAAGTTCCATTACGAAGAAAACGGCAAGGTTTCCATGCGTGATTTCTACACTTACCATAACGACAGGGAAGACTATTCACACAACGAGTTCAAACCGTTTGATCTGATTAACGATCTGGTGGATAAGAACCGAAACGCCAACGCGAATTTTGCGAACCGCATCATTTCTT
>OLSF01003616.1_pt1 | contig 10169 bp, 7 predicted proteins | sample 1672301 | NCBI WGS metagenome assembly OLSF01 (sample SAMEA3136669, study PRJEB25190) | human gut metagenome | biome: human gut; feature: human-associated habitat; material: faeces | place: Austria | collected 2013
TCGTCCCCAACACCTGCGGCATAATTTTTTTCTTCTAATAATCTCTTTAAATTGTGATAGACTTCGGCACATTTACGCAGTGCATCCGAAAAATCCTCTGCCTGCACCGGCATGATCATAAATTCCTGAAAATCCACGGTATTCGCCGCATGCTTTCCGCCGTTTAAAATATTCATCATCGGAACCGGGAGCAATCTTGTGTGACATCCTCCAAGATAACGGTAAAGTGGGATCTCTAACGCATTTGCCGCCGCTCTTGCCACTGCCATAGAGACTGCTAACATCGCATTGGCACCAAGATTGACTTTATTTTCCGTGCCATCTAAGGCGATCATCTTTGCATCGATATTTTCCTGCTCTAATACATTCATACCGATGATTTCTTTTGCGATCCGTTCATTGACATGACGCACGGCATTCTGCACGGCAAGTCCAAAATATTCTGTGGTACCGTCGCGCAGCTCTACTGCTTCAAACCGTCCGGTACTCGCACCGGATGGGACAGCGGCACTTCCCACAATATAATCGGACACCTTTACTTCTGCTTCAATGGTCGGATTTCCTCTGGAGTCTAAAATCTGTCTTGCTTTTACTTCTGTAATCGGATAAAAACTGTTCATATCTTTTCCTCACTCTTTTTTCTGTTATCCTGTCCGATCCATTCAAAATTATGCAAAAAAACGGCAACTCTCTAAAGATCATTGCCGTTTTTTTAATCTGTTCTCTATGCTGTTATTTTTGCCGCTTTACGATTTTGCTGCGATATCCTGTCCTTTTATACGTTGATCTCAACCTCTACGCCAAGCAGGTCTTTGCGTTCTTCTAATGCCGGTTTTATGACATTTTCTAAGAATGCGGTTACCTGGATCGGTGCTCTTCCCACATATTTTGCAGGGTCCATAGATTTTTCTAATTCTTCTAAGGTCAGATTGAATGCCGGATCTGCTGCGATCAGTTCTAAAAGATTGTTGTCTTTTCCTTCCTCTTTGACATTCTTTCCTGCCTCCATGGAAAGCTGACGGATCTTTTCGTGCATCTCCTGACGGTTACCTCCATTTTTTACGGCATCCATCATAATATTTTCGGTTGCCATGAACGGAAGCTCTGCCATCATGTGTTTGCGGATAACCTTATCATATACTACCAGTCCGTCTACGACGTTCAGACATAAATCTAAAATACCGTCAATGGCAAGGAAGCCTTCCGGAATGCTTAAACGCTTGTTTGCGGAATCGTCTAACGTTCTCTCAAACCACTGTGTTGCGGATGTGATCGCCGGATTTAACGCATCGATCATCACATAGCGGGAAAGAGATGCGATACGCTCACTCCGCATCGGATTTCTCTTATATGCCATCGCGGAGGAACCGATCTGGTTTTTCTCAAATGGCTCTTCTACTTCTTTTAAGTGCTGGAGCAGACGGATATCATTTGACATCTTATGCGCACTTGCTGCAATGCCCGCTAAAACATTTGCTACTCTGGTATCTACTTTTCTTGAATAGGTCTGACCGGATACCGGATAACATTCTGCAAATCCCATTTTTTTCGCGATCATCGGATCGATCTTATCGATGGTTTCCTGATCTCCTGCGAATAACTCCTGAAAACTTGCCTGTGTTCCTGTCGTTCCTTTAGAGCCTAAGAGTTTTAAGCTGTTCTGTACATACTCTAAATCCTCTAAATCCATTAAAAATTCCTGCATCCAAAGTGTTGCACGTTTTCCTACGGTAGTCGGCTGTGCCGGCTGGAAATGTGTAAATGCCAGTGTCGGCAGTTCTTTATATTCGTCTGCAAATTTTGCAAGTTCATCGATTACATTGACTAATTTTTTACGGACTAATTTCAGTGCCTCGTTCATGACGATAATGTCCGTATTGTCACCCACATAACAGGAGGTTGCTCCTAAATGAATGATACCTGCTGCCTTTGGGCACTGCTGTCCATAAGCATACACATGGCTCATAACATCATGGCGTACTAACTTTTCACGCTCTTTTGCCACTTCATAATTAATATCCTCGGCATTTGCCTTTAACTCATCGATCTGCTCCTGTGTGATGACCGGTTTTCCATTCTCGGAAAGACCTAATTCCATTTCTGTCTCTGCAAGCGCGATCCAGAGTTTTCTCCAGGTACGGAATTTCATATCCGGTGAAAAAATATACTGCATTTCTTTACTTGCATAGCGCTCTGAGAGCGGACTGTTATATCTGTCTGTTGACATAGGTGTCTCCTTTCGTATACGGGGTATCTGCTTTATATGGTTATGATTGAACTATGATCATCTCTCAAAGTCTCCGCGGATGTCCTCTTTTGGCGGTTCCATCGGATATTTTCCTGTAAAGCATCCTTTACAGATGGACAATCCGTTGACTAATTCTTCTAATCTTGGAATCTTTAAATAGCCTAGGGAATCCGCACCGATCACATCCCGGATCTCTTCTATCGTCCGGTTATAGGCGATCAGCTGCTCTCTTTCCGGAATATCGGTTCCAAAATAACAAGGCCATAAGAATGGCGGGGAGGAAATCCGTACATGTACTTCTGTTGCCCCTGCATCCCTTAGCATACGCACGATACGGTCAGAGGTTGTTCCTCGCACAATGGAATCGTCTATCATGATGACTCGTTTTCCATCTACTGCCTCTTTTAGGACATTCAGCTTGATCTTTACACTGGATTCGCGGTTGCTCTGTTTTGGCTTGATAAAGGTCCTTCCAACATAGCCATTTTTTACAAATGCCGTTCCATAAGGGATTCCCGATTCCATGGCATATCCAAGTGCTGCCGCATTTCCCGATTCCGGCACGCCTACGACTAAGTCTGCCTCTACCGGTGAATCCATTGCTAAAAATCTGCCTGCTTTAATTCTGGAATCATAGACTCCGATCCCATCGATCTGGCTGTCCGGTCTTGCAAAATAAATATATTCAAAAATACAACGTGCCTGTTTTTCTTTCTCTAAACACATCGTGGTATCGGATACGATTCCTTTTTCCGGCGTGATCGTAACCACCTCACCCGGCAGCACATCACGGACAAATTCTGCTCCGAGTGTGTCTAAGGCACAGCTTTCCGATGTTAAAATATAGGCATTGTCTCTTTTTCCGATACAGAGCGGTTTAAATCCATATGGATCTCTTGCGCCGATCAGTTTTCTGGGACTCATGACAACCAGTGCAAAAGCCCCCTGAATCTTTTGTGCTGCTCTTCGCACTGCTTCTTCTACGTTATCGGAATTAAGGCGTTCCCTTGCGATATGATAAGCAATGACCTCTGAATCGATCGTTGTCTGGAAAATCGCTCCGGTATACTCTAATTCTCTGCGAAGCTCATTTGCATTGATCAGATTTCCGTTGTGAGCTAATCCTAAGGTTCCCTTCACATAGTTCAACACCAATGGCTGTGCATTCTCTCGTGTGGAGGCTCCGGCTGTAGAATAGCGGACATGACCGACTCCGATATCTCCTTTCATGGACTCTAAAATATCCTGAGTAAAGACTTCGTTCACCAGTCCCATATCCTTATGTGTGGTCACTTTTCCTTTCGGTCCGTCTGTCTTGCTGACTGCAATACCACAGCTCTCCTGTCCGCGGTGCTGCAATGCAAATAAACCATAATAGATCGTGGATGCCACATCATGTCCATCAAAATCATACATTCCAAAGACGCCACATTCCTCATGCAGATCATCCCACGGTGTATTTTTTTCTAATTCTTTATTCTTCATAAAGTTTTAACCTTTCACTACCCGGCTGTCTTTAGACCACCGGTATTCTTCTTACTGCCTGAAATTCTCTATGCAGAATTAATCGAATTTTGTACCAGTCAGCAATTCATAAGCCTCTTTATATTTGTCTACGGTTTTTGTGACAACTTCTTCCGGCAGCAGATAATCACTGTCCGGATTTGCTTTTAACCAGTCTCTGACAAACTGTTTGTCAAAGGATGGCTGGGATTTTCCTGCTTCATATCCCTCTAATGGCCAGAATCTGGAGCTGTCCGGTGTGAGCATTTCATCTCCAAGCACTACGTTTCCGTTCTCATCTAAACCGAACTCAAACTTGGTATCTGCAATGATAATGCCTTTGCTCAATGCATACTCTGCACATTTTTTATACAGTGCAATGGTACAGTCCTTGATCTGATTTGCATAATCGGTACCTTTTCCCGGATAGATCTCCTCTAAGATCTCTACGCTTCTTTCAAAGGATATATTTTCATCATGCAGTCCGATCTCTGCTTTGGTACTTGGTGTATAGATCGGTTCCGGCAGCTTGTCTGACTCTTTTAAGCCCTCCGGTAATGTAATCCCGCAGACTGTTCCGTTTTCCTTATAACTCTCCCATCCGCTTCCTGTAATATATCCGCGCACGATGCACTCGATCGGAAGCATCTCTAACTTCTTGCACATCATGCTGTTTCCGTCAAATTTTTCCTGCTGGAAAAATTCCGGCATATCTTTCACATCAACGGAAAGCATATGGTTTGGTACGATATCTTTCGTAAAATCAAACCAGAACTTAGACATCTGTGTTAAGATCGCACCCTTCTGGGTAATCTGATTCTTCAAAATGTGGTCAAATGCTGAGATTCTGTCTGTCGCTGTGATAATGAGGCTTTCTCCGATATCATATACCTCGCGTACTTTTCCTTCTTTAATTGGCAAAAATTCCTGTGTACTCATGTCGTCCTCCATTTTCTATGCTTTCCATAACTTAAACTCTGTTTACATACTACAGGAAAAATTATAATACAGGGCGTTTTGGAAAGTCAACGGATTTGACCGGAGTTGTGTTTTTCCGGGTGTAGAAAATTCTGATATTTTTATTAGTTTTTTTGTGTAATTTCTTCCATTTATAAGTTGTACTAATAACCACGTTATAAAAAAACCCTGAAACTCCAAAACCATTTCGGGATTTTGAAATTTCAGGGTCTGCTTTTCATCCTATATAGTTTTGACGAGCGATCGTCTTATTTTTTGATCAACAAGGATTTTCCGGTCATCTCTGCCGGCTGTTTCATTCCCATGGTCTCGATCAGAGTTGGTACGATATCTGCTAAGCATCCGCCATCTCTTAAGGTGTATGCAGGATCATAGTTTACTAAGATAAATGGTACCTGATTGGTGGTATGTGCGGTAAATGGAGCACCTGTCTCGTAGTCGATCAACTGCTCTGCATTTCCATGGTCTGCACAAATGAACATTACGCCATCGACTTCTTTGATTGCCTCTACTGCTTTTCCAACACATTCATCTACTGCTTCTACTGCCTTAATCGCAGCTTCTTCTACTCCGGTATGACCTACCATATCCGGGTTTGCAAAGTTGATGATGATAACGTCATATTTATCGGAACGGATGGCTGTTGTCAATTTATCGCATACTTCGTAAGCACTCATCTCCGGTTTTAAGTCATAAGTAGCAACCTTTGGAGAATTTACTAAGATTCTGTCTTCTCCTTCATTCGGTTCTTCTACACCACCGTTGAAGAAGAAGGTTACATGTGCGTATTTTTCTGTCTCTGCAATACGGGCCTGTGTCATATGATTTGCTGCAAGCCACTCACCGAATGTATTGGTTACGGCAACCTTCGGAAATGCCACAAATTTATTCGGGATCGTCGGATCATAATCGGTAAAGCATACAAAGGTTGTCTTAATTCTTGCACCTCTGTCAAATCCCTTGAAATCATCATCGCAGAAGCATCTGGTGATCTCTCTTGCACGGTCCGGGCGGAAGTTGAAGAAAACAACAGAATCGTTATCTTTAATAGTTGCAACCGGAGCACCGTTTTCCATAACTACGGTTGGTTTTACGAACTCATCTGTCTCATCCTTGTCATAGGACTGCTGAATTGCTTCCGGTCCACTTGCAGCGGTCTGTCCCTCGCCTTTTGTCAGTGCATCATATGCTAATTTTACACGGTCATAGTTGTTATCTCTGTCCATTGCATAGTAGCGTCCGGAAACAGATGCGATCTTACCCACGCCGATCTTTTTCATTTCATCCTCTAATGCAATTGCAAAATCTTTTCCGCTTGCAGGCGGTGTATCACGTCCGTCTAAGAAGCAGTGTACATATACGTTGGATAATCCGTTTCTCTTTGCTAACTCTAATAAGCCATAGAGGTGTGTATTATGGCTATGTACACCACCATCGGATAAGAGTCCGAAGAAATGAAGGTCACTGTCATTTTTCTTGCAGTTTTCTACTGCTTTTAAAAGTGCTTCATTCTCAAAGAAAGTTCCTTCTTCAATATCTTTGGTGATTCTTGTAAGCTCCTGATATACAATACGTCCTGCTCCCATGTTCAGATGTCCTACTTCTGAATTACCCATCTGTCCATCCGGAAGTCCTACTGCTAAGCCGCTGGCATTACCTCTTACAAACGGATACTCTTTCATCAGTTTGTCCATGACCGGAGTCTTTGCCTCTGCTACTGCATTTCCTTTTGTGGTCTTATTCAGACCATATCCATCTAAAATCATTAATACGGTTGGTTTTTTACTCATACTCAATTCCTCTTTTCTTATCACTTTCAGACTTATCTTAAAACAAATCTACACATTTTTCAACTACTTCGATAAATTTGTTACATATCCTTCTTCATCTATGGAAACATCCTTTGAAAGTCCCCGCATAAAATCCAAAACCTCTGTCCTCTGGCTTCCCTCAGTCAGGAGTCTGGTCCTCGTTCCTGACTGGACACATGGCAAAAATCGCAAACGGATACTTCCGTCTTTTTGTATCCGAACCTGCGCCACTCCGGTATCTAAAGTCTTGTTATTAAACCAGAAATTTCCAAGACTGTAGAGAACCGGTACGTCCTCTATATAAGCAACTCCCTGTAAACAATGTGTGTGTCCTCCAATGATCACATCGGCTCCTGCACTTACAAATGCTTCTGCTAATTCCTTCTGGTCTGCTCCATAGGAATGATTTCCTTCCGTTCCCCAGTGCGGATATGCAATGACAATATCACTGTTACTCTTTGCTTTTCGGATCACTTCCGTAAATTTGTCAGGCTTTAAGGTCTTTAACACTCCGGGACTGTCTTTCGTTGCTTCTTTTGTATAGGAATACGAACGTTCTATCTGTGTTGCAGCTACTATTGCAATTTTTCTGCCATTTGCAATAAAATAAACAATTTTCTCTGCTTCTTCTAAATTCCTGCCAGCTCCCACATAGGGTATCTGTGCCTGCTCTAGTGTATCCATTGTATCTAACAGTGCTTCTTCTCCATAATCATAAACATGATTATTTGCAAGGGAAACAATATCCGCACCAAGCTGCTGCAACACTTCTACGCGGGATGGTGCCGCCCGGAACGTATACGCCTTTCCGGCTAACGGTGTCCCTCTGTTACTATAGGTAAATTCATTATTGATCAGCAAAATATCCGCACTTTGCAGTTCTAACATTAGATCGGATGACAGACAATCATAAATGCCATTAGGCTGTCTGTCCATAAATACGGTCGTAGACCAGCCCTCCGACAGATTGATGTCTCCGGTAAAATCCAATACGGTCTCTCCCCCTGCACATTCTTTGTCATAGATATTTTCTAACAGTTCAGACTGGTATCCGGTATCCCGGCAATAATAGACCCAGAGCACCTGCATCGTATTACCGGTCAGTGTATACCATAGATCCGAATCCTGATTTTCCTTTTCTACTTCATCTGCTACTTTTTTTAATGTCTCATCTCCATATTTAGAATGAAACCATGCCAAAAAATTTTCATCAATCGGACGATTGCTAATAAATTCTTTCTGGCACTTTTCTAAAATTGTATCATATTCTGTCTGCAGATCTGACCTTGCTCCTGCTTCCTGTTCCTTGTCAGCTTCTACCTTTTGCCCGTCTGCCTGTGCAGTTGTCTGCTTCGTACCTTCATTTTTTTGTTTTAAGTACCCTGTTCTTCCTAAATATCCTGCTGCTAAGATCACAAGAAGGATATTTAAAATGATCCCTGCCTTTTGAAGCCTTCGTTTCATAGGTTCCTCTCAAGTTTTTTTCTCTGCGTTTGTCTTTAACTGTAATAAGCAGCGATGTAAACACCGCTGCTTATTATGATATATCATCGTTATGATTATTTGTAGTTTACGATCTTACCAAAGTCAGCTTTGAGGGATGCTCCTCCAACTAAACCACCGTCAATGTCAGGTTTTGCAAATAACTCTGCTGCATTTCCTGCATTTACAGATCCGCCGTACTGGATACGGATCTCTGCTGCTGTTGCATCATCATATACTTCTGCGATGCATGCACGGATTGCTGCACATACTTCTTCTGCCTGATCAGATGTAGCTGTCTCGCCTGTTCCGATAGCCCAGATTGGCTCGTAAGCGATTACTGCTTTCTTAGCCTGATCTGCTGTTACATCCTGGAATGCGATCTTGATCTGCATACGGATCCAGTCAATGTAGATACCCTGTTTTCTCTGTGTTAAAGACTCACCGCAGCAGATGATCGGTGTAATACCATGCTCAAATGCTTTTAATACTTTTTTGTTTACAGTCTCATCTGTCTCTGCAAAGTATTCTCTTCTCTCGGAATGTCCTAATACAACGTATTTTACGCCTGCATCTACTAACATGTTTGGAGCGATCTCTCCTGTGTATGCTCCGCTCTCCTCAAAGTACATGTTCTCAGCACCAATGTTGATGTTTGTACCTTTTGCAGCTTCCATAGCCGGGATGATGTCGATAGCAGGTACGCAGAATACTACGTCTACGTCATCATTTTTTACTAATGGAGTTAACTCCTTTACTAATGCTACTGCCTCGCTTGGAGTCTTGTTCATTTTCCAGTTACCTGCAATAATTTTCTTTCTTGCCATTGTTTTATTCTCCTTTTTTGTATGTATTGATCCTATAAAAAACAAGGAAGTTCGTTCTTCACTACATTTGAACTTACGAAATATCCTATTTATCGTTCGCTGCTGCTACACCCGGAAGCTCTTTTCCTTCTAAGAACTCTAAGGAAGCTCCCCCCCCTGTTGAGATATGGGTCATCTTGTCACCAAATCCTAACTGGTTTACTGCTGCTGCGGAATCACCACCACCGATGATGGTTGTTGCATCTGTCTCAGCTAATGCTTTTGCTACTGCAATTGTTCCTGCTGCAAGTGTCGGGTTCTCAAATACACCCATCGGTCCGTTCCATACAACAGTCTTAGCAGATTTTACTGCATCTGCATATAATTTTGCTGTCTCTGTTCCGATGTCTAAACCTTCCATATCTGCCGGAATTGCATCTGCCGGTACTACTTTTACATCAATCGGGGCATCAATCGGATCAGGGAATCCTGCTGCGATGGTTGTGTCGATCGGAAGTAATAATTTCTTACCAAGCTTCTCAGCTTTTTCCATCATTTCTTTACAATAATCAATCTTGCTGTCATCTGCTAAAGATAAGCCGATCTCTTTTCCCTGTGCTTTTAAGAATGTGTAAGCCATACCACCACCGATGATAAGGGTATCACATTTCTCAAGTAAGTTAGAGATCACGTTTAATTTATCTGCTACTTTTGCACCACCTAAGATTGCCACGAAAGGTCTTACCGGATTCTCTACGGCATTTCCTAAGAAATCAATCTCTTTCTGCATCAGGTATCCAACAACTGCTGTATCTACTAATTCAGCAACGCCTACGTTAGAGCAGTGTGCTCTATGAGCTGTACCGAATGCATCGTTTACAAATACATCACAGATAGAAGCAAGGTCTTTTGAGAAAGCCTCTCCATTCTTTGTCTCTTCTGCTCTGTAACGTGTGTTCTCTAAAAGGATGATGTCTCCATCTTTCATTGCCTCTACGGCTGCTCTTGCATTTGGTCCTACTACTTCGTTATCTGCTGCAAATTTTACTTCCTGTCCTAATAACTCGGAAAGTCTTACTGCTACAGGTGCTAAAGATAACTCCGGTTTTGGCTCTCCCTTTGGTTTTCCTAAGTGGGAGCAAAGAATTACTTTTCCACCATCTGCTACTAATTTTTTAATAGTAGGAAGTGCTGCTACTAAACGGTTCTCGTCTGTGATCTTTCCATCTTTTAATGGTACGTTAAAATCACAACGGCAAAGAACACGAAGTCCCTTTACATTAATATCATCTACTGATTTTTTATTAAGAGCTGCCATTATCATTGCCTCCTGAATATTTT
>OLSF01003621.1_pt1 | contig 10160 bp, 9 predicted proteins | sample 1672301 | NCBI WGS metagenome assembly OLSF01 (sample SAMEA3136669, study PRJEB25190) | human gut metagenome | biome: human gut; feature: human-associated habitat; material: faeces | place: Austria | collected 2013
CTTCAAGGGCGACTATTATCTGGTGGAGGATGTGGCGCACGACTCCGAAACGGGCGCGCCGGTTGTCGTCTACCGGAAACTGTACGGCGACGGCGGATTGTGGGTGCGGCCGCTCGAAATGTTCCTCAGCGAGGTCGACCACGCGAAATATCCAGATTGTAAGCAACAATATCGCTTTGAATTGCAAGAGCTCAAAAGCGTCAAAGAACAGTGAAAACGCCCCCTGTTTCCGAGGAAACAGGGGGGATTTCTTTAATGATTACGGCAACATACCCAGCTGGTAGAATGCGACCGCGCTGGCAGCGGCGACGTTCAGCGAATCGACGCCGTGCGCCATCGGGATCCGGACGGTGTAATCACAGGCAGCGATGGTGCTGACCGCGAGGCCGTCCCCCTCCGTACCGAGGACGATTGCGAGGCGCTCCTGCGCGGCGATCTCCGGGTCGTTCAGCGCGCGGGAATCCGGGCAGAGCGCCATCGCAACGGTCGAAAAGCCATTAATTTTCAACAGCTCCGGCCAATCCTCGTCCACATAGGTCCACGGAATCTGGAAGACCGTGCCCATCGCGACGCGGATCGCGCGGCGGTAGAATGGATCGCTGCATCCGGGCGTTAAAAGCACGGCGTCCATGCCGAGGGCGGCGGCGGAGCGAAAGATCGCGCCAACATTGGTCGGGTTCATCACGTTCTCCAGCACGGCGATGCGGCGGGATGTTTTGCAGAGCGCGGACGGCTTCGCCGCCGGGCGGCGGCGCATCGCGCAGAGCATTCCGCGCGTGAGCGGATAGCCGATCAGGTTTTGCAGGACAGACAGCTCCGCCGTGTAGACCGGGACGTCCGGGCAGCGCTCCATAAAGGCTTTCCCTTGATTCACAAGGTATTTTTCCTCCATCAGGAACGAGATCGGAACATATCCGGCATCCAGCGCACGCTCAATAACCATTGGCGTTTCGGCGATGAATTTGCCGTTTTCCGGATCTTCGCGGCAAACGAGCTGGTTTTCCGTCGTCCGCGCGTAGACGTCCAGCTCCGGCGCGGCGAAATCAGTGACGCGGATCACAAGGCTCATGCCAGCTCCTCCGGCGCAATGTGCGCCTTGAGCCATGCATGCAGCTCCGCGCGGCCCTCCTCCGACATCGGGAACGTCCGCTCGTCCTCCATCTCGCTCTTTTCATAGCACAGCGGCCCGTGCCAGACCTCGGCACGAATGGAGCTTTCCGGGAGGTTGACCTCCTTCGGCGTCAACATCACAACATTCGGCGTGGCCTTGAATCGCATCGAGCCATAACTGCCGGTAAACGTATTTCCGTTCTCAAAGCTGTGCAGCACGGGCAGGAACAGATCTTCGCGCGTCACAGCAGAAGGGCCTCCATCTCATCGAGCAGTTCGCCGAAGAGCTTCAGCGCGGACTCGACCGGCTGCGGCTTGGTCATATCGACGCCCGCACCGCGCAGCAGCTCGATCGGGGTCTTACTGCATCCGCCGGAGAGGAAGCCGAGGTAATCGCGCACTGCCGGCTCACCCTCGGCAAGGATGCGCTGCGAGAGCGCGATGGCAGCGGAATAGCCCGTTGCATACTGGAATACGTAGTAATTGTAGTAGAAATGCGGGATTCTGGCCCATTCGAGTGCGATATTCTCGTCGAGCACAACGTCTGGCCCGTAATACGCCTCGTTCAGCTTCCGATACTCCTCACAGAGCAGGTCGGCCGTCAGCGTCTGGCCCGCACGGCTCAGCTCCGCGATGCGCAGCTCGAACTCGGCGAACATCGTCTGGCGGTAGAGCGTGGTGCGGAACTGCTCAAGGAAGTAATTGATGAGGTAAGCGCGCTGCCGCTTGTCGGTCGTCTGCTTGAGCAAGTGCTGCATCAGCAGGGCCTCGTTGCAGGTCGAGGCGACCTCGGCCACGAAGATGACATAATCCTGATAGATGGTCGGCTGCGTGTGGTTCGAGAGGTAGGAGTGCAGGGCGTGGCCCATTTCGTGTGCGAGCGTGAACTGGCTGTCGAGCGTGCCGGTGTAGTTCAGCAGAACATACGGATGGACGCGCGCGCCTGCGGAATATGCGCCGGAGCGCTTGCCCGCGTTTTCATAGACGTCGATCCAGCGGTTATCGAAGCCCTGCTGCAGCACCTTGCGGTAGTCCTCGCCGAGCGGAGCCAGCGCGTCGTATACGGTCTTCTTGGCCTCTTCGATGGGTGTGCGGCCGCTCACGCCCTCAATGAGCGGGCAGTACAGGTCGTACATATGCAGCTCGTCCACGCCGAGGAGCTTTTTGCGCAGATCGACATAGCGATACATCTTGTCCAGATTCTTGTGAACGGCCTCGATGAGGTTCGTGTAGACGCTCGTCGGAACGTTTGTGACATCGAGAGAAGCCTCCATGGCAGAGCCGTACTTGCGGGCCTGCGCGAAGAACTGCAGCTGTTTGACCTGAGAGGCCAGCACGGCGGCGATAGTGTTGCCGAAGCTGCCGTAGGTGTGATAGAGATTCTCAAAGGCGCTCTTGCGCAGCGCGCGGTCGCCGGACTCCATGTAGGAGATATAGGTGCCGTGGGACAGCGGATGCTTGTTGCCCTCGCCATCCGTGCAGTCCGGGAACTTCATATCGGCATCCGTCAGGAGACCATAGATATTGTCCGGGGCCTGAGCCATCTCGCCTGCGGCGGCCAGCAGCTTCTCCTCGGCTGGGCTGAGTACATGGGCGCGGCGGCGGCGGATATCGAGAAGATAGCGGCGATAGCGCTCCAGCTCCGGGCAGGCGGTGAAGAAGCCCTCAAACGTCTCGTCCGGGATGGCCATGAGCTCCGGCGTGGCAAAGCTGCCCGCTGCGTTCAGCTCGACGAAGCTGCTCATGAGGCGGCCGGTCATCGCCTGATACTTGGCAACGCGCACATCCTCATCCGCGCGGCGCATGGCGTAGTTCGCGAGGTCGCTCGCAAGGACCTCGATCTCCTCCTCCATCTGCGCATAGGCAAGCAGCATCTGTGCGGATTCGCCCAGATGGCCCGCGAACGCAGCGATCTTGGGAATATAGCCCCTCGCCTTTTCGAGGTCGGCTTCCCAAAGCTCATCGGTTGCGTAAATATCTTCGATCGCCCATTTGTCCTGCTGTGCAAGCTCAGCACGTTCCGGGATCTTTTTGGTTTCTGCCATAGTGATTCATAACCTCCATATCAATATTTCGGTGTTCTTTGGTTATCATATCATATCGGTCCCGGATTCTCAACCATATTTCCGGGCGAAAGCACGAAAAACTGCCATGCCCGGAAAACGGCACGGCAGTTTTTTGGGATTCTGAATAAGCTGATAAGACCGGATATCCGAAATCAGCTCTCGCGGATCTCGAGGACCTCCATCGGGCAGGCCTTGACACAGATGCCGCAGGCGATGCACTTCGAGGCGGCGGGCGCGCCGGCAACCTGCAGCATCACGCCGAACGGGCAAGCCTCCACGCACTTGCCGCAGCCAACGCAGAGCTTCTTATTGACCATGTACACGCCGGTCTTCGGATTCTGGGTGATCGCACCGTGCTCACAGGCCGCAGCACACTTGCCGCACTGGACGCAGGTCATCGGGCGGACCTTGCCGTTGCGCTCAACGATCTTCAGGCAGGCCTTGTCCTGATGGAACTCTTTATAAAATGCGGTCGAGCAGGCGCGGACGCACTCCAGACATGCCATGCACGGAACATCCTTCTTGACGAAAAGTTTCTTCATGTCAGCTTCCCCTTCGGTTGGTGATATGTTGTTTCATTTCTCCGCCTCTGCAGACGGGCCAAAGCAAAAAGTTTGGCGTACCATCCCATTATACAAGGCAATGCAAAAAGAATCAATCCCAATTTTACGTTTTCGACAAATTTCCCTGCGTAGGCCATGCAAAGCCGGGCAAACTAAGCGGGACAATCATAATATCAGGAGGATCTTGATCAATGAAACGAACCAAAGCTCTGCTCTTTCTGACGCTCGCCCTATGCGCCGCGCTGCTCACGGGCTGCCGCAGCAATGTCTCGAGCACGACAGACGGCCGCGTGGACGGCACGGAGCCATCCGCCCTCATCCCGACGGCAGCCTCGGAAATCATGACGGAGCCGTCCGCCGCAACGGACGACAGCCGTACCGAGTCCGAAAGCGGCATGACGGAGGCTTCTGAAGGCACCACAAATGCCGCAAATGCGCGCAGCAGACGATAAGAGCATGGGAACCGCCTCCTGCCCGGAAGCGGTTCCCAAATTTAACGGAGTCCGTGATCCCCGATCTGTTTTCCGGCGCCGTTTTTCTCTCCTGCTCAACTATTTCTCTGCTCGAATTATACCGCAAATCGCCTGCGGTCATGACCGATTTGTGCCGGTCTGCGGGCATGAAAAAAAGACAAGCCTGCAGGCTTGTCTTTTTTGTACCATAACGCTGAGATCAGATGGCGCGCTCAACCTTGTTGGAGCGGAGGCATCTCGTACAGACGTAAACATGGCGGGGAGCGCCGTCAACGATAGCCTTGACGCGCTTCACGTTCGGCTTCCACGCACGGTTGGAACGTCTGTGGGAGTGAGAAACCTTGATGCCAAACGTGACACCCTTGCCGCAAAAATCGCACTTTGCCAATTGCTGCACCTCCAATCATCGCAAAATCACGCTCTAGATCGCGCTAAAAGACGCCTATACATAATAGCAAAGAAATCGCAAGAATGCAAGGGGAAAATCGAAAAAATGCAAAAAAATTTTCCTTTTGGCGATTTTCCCGAATTTGCTCGAAAAAAAGCGCAAAAACGGTTGCCAAACCTACCGAAAAACGTTATAATAACGATATTATCTCCGGGCCTGTACGCCCGGTGCAGGAGGATCGCAGTCATGCCCATGAATTCCTACAGCGTTCGGCTGAAGCAGGTCGTGGAGGAATTTAACCTCATCGTCGCCCGTGAATCCAGCGATTACGATCGCATCGATCTCATGGTGGAAGAAGTCATGCGTCCCGGTCTGCCCCTGGCAGGCTTTTTTACGCATTTTGAGCCGCTGCGCCTGCAGGTCATCGGTAACGCCGAGGCGACCTATCTTCACTCGCTCACCCCGGAGCGCCGCGCCGAGACCTTCGACCAGCTCTTCTCCTATCACATCCCCGCACTCGTCTTCGCGCGCAACATTGAGCCGATGCCCGAGTGCATGCAGATGGCAGAAAAGCACGATATCACCATCCTGCGCTGTCTGGAATCCACGTCCTATGTCGTCTCCAGCCTTATCACCTATCTCAAGAACGCGCTGGCCCCGCGCATCACGCGCCACGGCGTGTTCGTTGAGGTCTACGGCGAGGGCCTGCTGCTCATGGGCGAAAGCGGCATCGGCAAAAGCGAGGCCGCAGCCGAGCTGCTCAAGCGTGGCCACCGCCTGATCGCAGATGACGCCGTGGAAATTCGCAAGGTCGCCGGGAACACGCTGCGCGGCACGTCGCCGGAGCTGATCCGCAACTATATCGAGATCCGCGGCATCGGCGTCATCAACGTGGCAAAGCTGTTCGGCATGGCCGCCATCAAGGACGAATCCACCGTTGACCTCGTCGTGAACATCGTTCCGGTCGGCAATGAGCAGATCTTCGACCGTCTTGGCCTGGAGGAGCAGTATATGGACCTGCTGGGCGTGAAGGTCCCTGCCATCACGATCCCCGTCCGCCCCGGCCGCAACCTCGCCATCATTCTGGAGGTCGCCGCCATGAACAACCGCCAGAAAAAGATGGGCTACAACGCCGCGGCGGAGTTCACGGAACAGATCAACCGCCATTTCGACGAAACGGCCGGGCAGAGCTTCTGATTCGTTTATACCATGGGCTGCTGCAGAATCTGCGGCAGTCCATTTTTCATACGCCGCGTTCTGGGGCTTGCTGCGGACGGCAGACTGTGGTATACTATAATGAAATGATTTCTGTTCGCGTCCCGGCGGAAATTCCGCCGGAGGATGGCCCTGTTGTTTTTTGATATTCTGGAGGATATCTCATGGATCTGTTTGACCGTCTTTCCCTCGCGCTGCCCATGCTCCGCCTGCTGCGTGAGGAGCCGCTTGCGGCGCACACTTCGTTCCGCATCGGCGGCCCCGCCGAGGTGATGGCCTTCCCGTCGTCGCTTGCAGAGCTGCAGGCCCTGCTGCGCCTGAGCGCACAGGAGGGTATCCGCGTGCGTCTGCTCGGCGCAGGCACGAATATTCTGGCGCCGGACGGCGGCGTGCGCGGGCTTGTCATCGTGACGAGCGGCGCGCTGACCGGCCTTTCCATGCCGGATGCAGCGCATATCGAGGCCATGTCCGGCGTCACGATGGCGCGGCTCGCCTGCTTTGCCCGCGACAACGGCCTGACGGGACTGGAATTTGCCCACGGCATCCCCGGCACCGTCGGCGGCGGCGTCTATATGAACGCCGGAGCCTATGGCGGCGAGATACGCGCCGTGTGCCGCTGGTCGCAGGAGATGCTGCCGGACGGGACGCTCGTCCGGCGGGAGGGCGTCTCGCAGGGCTTCGGCTACCGCACGAGCGTCTTCCAGCATACGGACGGCGTGATCGTCCGGGCGTGCTTTGCCCTGCAGCCGGGCGACCCCGGCATCATCCGCGAGACGATGCGCGAGCTGATGACGCGCCGCACCGCCTCGCAGCCGCTGGACCTGCCCTCGGCCGGAAGCGCCTTCAAGCGCCCGCAGGGCGGCTATGCCGCCGCGCTCATCGAGTCTGCCGGGCTGAAGGGCCTGACGGTCGGCGGCGCGCAGGTCTCGGAAAAACACGCGGGCTTTGTTGTCAACCGCGGCGGCGCGACCGCCGCAGACGTGCTGGAGCTGCTCCGTCAGGTGCAGCAGCGCGTTCTGGAGCACAGCGGCATCCGGCTCGAGCCGGAAATTCGCCTTTGGGACTGAGGAACACATGAGCTTTACGATATTTTCCTTCGGCTTTCGCTACGGCGCGCCGGAGGCTGACGAGGTATTCGATCTGCGCTGCCTGAAAAATCCCTATTGGGAGCCGGAGCTGCGTGAACTTTGCAGTCAGGACGCCCCTGTGCGCGATTTTATCCTGCACAATGAGCAGAGCCGTACCGTACTGAACTACGCGCTGTCCATGCTGCTCCTGCAGGCGGACCTGTATGCCGAGCGCGGCTGGGGCAACGACATGACCGTTGGCGTCGGCTGCAAGGGCGGCCGTCACCGCTCCGTAGTAGGCGCAGAATTTCTGGCCGCCGGGCTGCGGGAGCATGGCCATACCGTCACGGTCTTCCACCGCGATCTGAGCCGGGAGGGAAACGCATGATCTCCTTTTCCGCCAACGTGAAACGGGAGCTCTGCCGCACGGCGCCGGGCGCAAAATGCTGCGCGCTGGCCGAGATGCTAGGCGCACTCCTGTATGCCAATCATTTCAGTGCTTCGTGCATCCGCATCGTCACGGAGAATCCGGAGTTCGCCGCGCGGCTGCCGCGCCTGCTGCAGCGCGGATTCGGCCTGCGCTTTGACGCGCTGCCGGAGCCGGAGGCGCAGGGTAAGCGCGTGCTCGTGCTGGAGGACCCGGAAAAAATCTCGCATGTTTTCACGCTCTGCGGCTTTTCCGCCGAATCGAGCCTTGCACTGCATGTGAATCTTGCCCTGCTGGAAAATGACTGCTGCCGCCGCGCCTTCCTGCGCGGAGCCTTTCTGGCGGGCGGCTCCGTCACAGACCCTGCCAAGCGCTATCATCTGGAATTCTCCACCTCGCACCGGCGCGTATGCGCCGAGACGGGCACGCTGCTGCTGGAGATGGGCCTGACGCCGAAGCAGACGGAGCGCAAGGGAAGCAGCATTCTTTACTTCAAGCAGAGCGAGACCATCGAGGAGCTGCTGGCCCTGATGGGCGCGCCGGTCAGCGCCATGACCGTCATGCAGGCCAAGATCGAAAAGGACTGGCGCAACGACGCCAACCGCAAGACGAACTGCGACACGGCAAACGTCACCAAGGCCGTGGACGCCGCGCAGGAGCAGCTTGCCGCGCTGCGCACGCTCGAGGCACAGGGCCGGCTGGACTCTCTGCCCGAAAAACTCCTGCAGACGGCCCTGCTGCGCCGCGAGCACCCGGAGGCCACGCTCTCCGAGCTGGCAGAGCTTCACGAGCCGCCCACCAGCAAGTCCACCGTCAACCACCGCATGCGCAAGCTGCTGGCTCTGGCGGCAGAGGGCACGGAGACGACCGAAGAAGGCCCGGCGTGACCGCCGCGCTTTTCCGAGAAAGGAAGGCTGCCTCATGGCATTCGTACATCTTCACGTCCACAGCGAATTCAGTCTGCTCGACGGCGCATGCCGCATCGGCAGGCTTGCTGCGCGCGCCAAAGAGCTGGGCCAGACTGCGCTGGCCATCACCGATCACGGCGTCATGTACGGCGTGATCGACTTTTATCGTGCTGCAAAGGCCGAGGGCATCAAGCCCATCATCGGCTGCGAGGTCTATGTCGCACCGCGCACCATAGCAGACCGCGTCCACGGCGTGGACAATGACGCGCGCCATCTGGTCTTGCTGTGCGAAAACGAAACGGGCTACCGCAATCTGAGCTATCTGGTCTCCATGGGGTTCCTGCAGGGCTTTTACGGCAAGCCCCGCGTAGACCTTGCTCTGCTGCGGCAGCACAGCGAGGGCCTGATCGCTCTGTCGGCCTGTCTGGCGGGCGAGATCCCGCGCAGGCTGCGCGCCGGGGACTATGACGGAGCCAAGGCCTATGCGCTGGAGCTTTCCGGCATTTTCGGCCCGGAGCATTTCTATCTGGAGCTGCAGGACCACGGCATTCCGGAGCAGCGTGAGGTAAACCGCGGTCTGCTGCACATCGCGCAGGAGACGGGCCTTCCGCTCGTGGCGACGAACGACGCGCATTATCTCACGCGCGAGGACAGTGAGCTGCAGGATGTGCTGCTGTGCATCCAGACCGGCAAGACGCTCGACGACCCGAACCGCATGCGCTTTGAGACGCAGGAGTTCTACCTGAAGTCCGAGGACGAGATGCGCGCCCTCTTCCCCGCCCTGCCGGAGGCGCTGGAAAACACACAGCGCATTGCCGACCGCTGCAAGGTCGAATTTGAATTCAACCACTATCATCTGCCCGCCTTCACGCCTCCGGACGGGAGCGATTCTCTGACGTATTTCCGCCGCATGTGCGATGAGGGCTTCCGCGAGCGCTACCCGGATGCCCCTGCGGGCTACCGTGAGCGGCTGGAATACGAGATGTCCGTCGTGGAGAAGATGGGCTATGTCGACTATTATCTCATTGTGGCGGATTTCATCCGCTGGGCCAAGGAGCAGGGCATCCCGGTCGGGCCGGGGCGCGGCTCCGGCGCAGGCTCCATCGCGGCCTATTGCATGCACATCACCGAGATGGACCCCATGCAGTATCACCTCATCTTCGAGCGCTTTCTGAACCCGGAGCGCGTGAGCATGCCGGATTTCGATACGGACTTCTGCCAGCTCCGCCGCGGCGAGGTCATCGACTACGTCATGGGCAAATACGGCAAGGACCATGTGGCACAGATCGTGACGTTCGGCACCATGGCCGCCCGCGCCGCCATCCGCGACGTCGGCCGCGTCATGAACCTGACGTATGCCGAAACGGATGCCGTGGCCAAGCAGATCCCCGCCACGCCGCACATGACGCTCGACGAGGCGCTGCGCATCTCGCCGCAGCTGCGCACGATGGTCGAGAGCGACGAGCGCATCAAAAAGCTCGTCGACACGGCGCGCGGCCTCGAGGGCATGCCCCGCAACACCTCGACGCACGCCGCAGGCGTCGTCATCACGGCAAATCCCGTCAGCGACTATGTGCCGTTGGCGCGCAACGACGAGACCATCGTCACGCAGTTTACCATGACGACCATTGAGGAGCTTGGCCTTCTCAAAATGGACTTTCTCGGCCTGCGCAATCTGACGATCCTCGACGACGCCGCCCGCGCCATCCGCCGCCGCGAGCCGGACTTTGATCTCAAGCGGCTGCCGGACGGCGACGCTGCAACGTTCGCCATGCTGGGTGATGGCAAGACGGCGGGCGTTTTCCAGCTGGAATCCGCCGGGATCACGGGCGTGTGTGTCAACATGAAGCCGCAGTCCATCGAGGACCTCACCGCCATCGTCGCCCTCTACCGCCCGGGCCCCATGGACTCCATTCCCACCTATCTGCGCAATCGGCACGAGC
>OLSF01003632.1_pt1 | contig 10113 bp, 7 predicted proteins | sample 1672301 | NCBI WGS metagenome assembly OLSF01 (sample SAMEA3136669, study PRJEB25190) | human gut metagenome | biome: human gut; feature: human-associated habitat; material: faeces | place: Austria | collected 2013
TTTCAGATAAACAGTTTTATTTTTTTAACTGTCTACCTAAAAGGGAGCATACCATACCACCCCCCCCACCGATAAATCATAAATCATCCCATATATTGCAAATTTGTAGACAATGACGTACAATAGCGTTATGTGATAAAGTCAGGAGGATTATAAGATGTCTATACAAGGGAAAAATGGAACTTCAAGGCGCGAAGTTTTTTCCAGAGAGCTTATCGTAGCTTTTTATTTTATATTTTTGGTAATGACGGCACTCTGTCATAAGTTTGGAGAGGTGCATATTGTTCATGCGTTTACTCGAATAGTTCAGATTGTGTATGTACCGGGAATCTTTTTTGCAGTAGGATATTATATACAGATTCAGAGTGAGAAGTATGGGGACTTTAAGGGATGTATGTTAAGGCATGCGGCCTATAGTCTTGGATTGTATGCACTTTTGGGAATTCCTTATGAAGTATTCGCAAAACATGTGGATCCGTTTACGACAATAAGGAATTTCATATCGTTTATAAAGGTTTTTGAAATTTCAGCTATCTTTTTGTCTGTCAGCATCGTATTTCTTTTGTGTGCCTATTTGTGGGATTATATAGAAGGATGGATGGAGAAGCCGGTATTGCTTCTATTGATATGTATTATTGGTTTTCTGCCTGTTTTTCTTCCAGAAGGGATTATCGGATATGGTCTGGCAGGAACATTGATTGGCGGAGACCGCACACATGCAGTTGCGATTAGTACGGAACTATTTGTATTTTTCTGGGGTGTATTTTGTGCAAAGAAAAAGCAGAATACATTTTTAGAAAAAAAGAATTTTATTATGGCGGCGCTTTCTTTTGCTATTGCAGGAGTGTTTGCAGTACTTTATATAAAGGCGGCATATTTTGTATTTCTTGGAATGTTCCTTGCATTTATAGCGATTAATATATGTGTGCCATTTGCCGGTATTTATGCAGCATTAGAAGAAGCGGTAGTGAATATTTTAGAAAGAGTGTGGGGCATTATAACAACACCGGCTTCCAGAGAGGGAGAGGAAAACTGGCGTTCCTTACTTAGATATTTTATTGGATATACTGTGCTTTTTGTGGTGATGGCAGTGCTTATTTTCCTGCCATACATTTTACAGAATAAAACGTTAATCTGGGAGGCAGATGGTCTTGGGCAGTATGTTCCGAAGGTATATCGTTTTATTCAGTATATTCCTGAGATATTTAAAGATATTTTCAGTGGAAACTTTGATTTTAAACAGTACGATTTTACAACAGGACTTGGTGCGACAGTGGCGATCAGTTATGACCCGGTTTATTGGTTATACCTGCTATTCTCACCGGCGAAGATAGAGAAGGCATATAGTTTCCTGATTATTGTAAGGTATTTTCTTGCAGGACTTAGTATGTCTGGTCTCGTACTTTATTTTAAAAAGTCACATTTTGCAGCTTATACGGCAAGTATCGTGTATGCCTTTTCCGGCTATGCGATTTATGCGGGAACGAAGCATGGACAATTCCTTACGCCAATGATTCTTCTCCCGATTCTTGTTGTTGCGATGGAGAGACTGATTCGTAATAGAAAATGGTATATGCTCACAGTTTTAGTAGCGGTTTCTCTGCTGTGTTCTTATTATTTCCTGTATATGAACACGATCGCACTGGGAATCTATTTTGTGCTTCGAATCGTTTGTACAGAGGAATATCGGAATTGGAAGATATTTTTTGAGCGAGGATTTATTATAGTGGGAAGTTATATTCTGGGGGCATCCCTAGGAGTAATCTCATTATTTACATCCTTTGGAAGTTACATGGGTTCAAGCCGAAGTGGCGGTGGAAAGATTACTGCATTTTTAAGTACAACACCATTATTTTACCGTACAGAATGGCTGGTGGACTTTTTCACGTCCTATATATCGGATAACTTTGCGTCTGGTTTATGGCTTAAGCTTGGATTTGCTCCGCTTGCAATGCTGGCAATCGTAGTACTTTTTACAAGAAAGAACCGAAAGGAACTTCGCTGGCTATTTGTGATTTTCACGGCATTTTCCCTGTTCCCTGTTTTCGGATATATTTTCAGCGGATTTAGTAATGTAAATAACCGCTGGGGTTATATTTATGTGGTGATTGTTTCCTTTATTCTGGCAGAAAGTCTTGATAAGATGCGAGATCTGAGCGGAAAAGAACTGGGAATCATGACAGCAATCACTGGACTTTACGGGCTGGTAAATGCTTTCTCTGACAAGTTGTTTGTTCCAAGTATTTATGGTGCGTTTGGACTTTTGGCAGCGACGCTGATTATGCTGTTCTTATTAAATAGCGATAAAATTACATTTTCTAAGAAACAGTTTAGAGGAATTGTTCTTGGAATGACTGCCCTAGTTATTTTCCTTAATGCAAAGTGGTTTATTACTTCTGGGGATGATAGTTATACGCATCTGGATACCTACGTTTCTGCGGGGGATTCTAAAAAGAAGATTTCCGGGACAGCGTTAAAGCATCTTGATGAAGTGCCGGGAGCGGATACGGATGAATTTTATCGAAGTACCAATCTTGTTACAACGGGTAACCTTCGTTCTTCCAGTTTGTTATATGGATATAATGATGTTTCTACATTTAGCAGTACGTTAAATGGCGGTATTGTAAATTATAATAATGCGATGGGTAATTGTCGCTGGAATATTGTAAGTATCTATGATTACAATTTCCGGACTTACCTGAATACGCTTGCGAGCGTGAAGTATATGGGTGTTGCAAAGAAGAATACGGCAACAATTCCATATGGCTATAAAAAGGTGCAGGAGACAAAGAATAAATATTATTCTATTTATGAGAATCAATATTCCTTGCCACTTGGGTATACTTACGATAAAATAGTAAATGCAGATAGAATTGATCAGTATTCTGCAGCCGAAAAGCAGGAGACTACAATGCTTGCAGCTATTGTGGAAGATAAGGATATGGATAAGAACAGTAATCTTACTGTGGCTACGAAGCTTCCGCTTACTGCACAAAAGTTAAAGATTAAAAATATAAAGCTTAACGGTGTGTCTATGACAAAAGATACGATAGAGATAAAGAAGCCGGGTGCAACGATGAAGTTCTCCTTTGAGGCGCCGGCCAATGCAGAAACTTATCTGTCTCTGGTTGGAGATATTTATGCAGAAAAAGATGCGAAAGAGCATTTTATAACAGCAAGAATTAAGGCTCCGGGCGTAAAATATGGTCATAAGTTCCGTATTGATGCATATACTACCGGGCAAAAGGAATATCTTTTTAATCTGGGATACAGAGAGGGTGCTGTAAAGACATGTACCTTGAAGTTTGTCGGTACAGGCACTTTGAAGTATAAGGATCTTGCGCTTTATTCTCAGACGATGTCTAATTATGCAGACAGAGTGAATGCACTTAAAGAGAATTCCCTGCAGAATGCAAAAGCAGAGAAGAATACGGTAACTGGTAATATCACTGTTGACAAAGACAAGATGCTGGTGGTCACTCTCCCATATCAGAAAGGCTGGACAGCATATGTTGACGGCAAAAAGACAGATATTCAGAGGGTAAATTATCAGTATATCGGTATTAATCTTAAAAAAGGAACACATGATATTAAGCTACATTATCAGCTTCCGGGAATTAAGCTTGCATTTATGATTACCGGATGTGGTATCATAGCATTTGTGGCAATTATTATATTTAATATTGTCAGAAAAAGACGAAAGAATTAGAGGATTTTTTAACACACTCTAAGAAAAAATCATTTTGTAAAGGAAGGACAGAATGCAATCAAAGAAATGCCTGGACAGATATGGCAGTGGAAGGCCGCTTTGTCAGAAGTCATGAAGCAGGCAAGATATAATGCATTCTTATTAAAAGGGTGTAGTGAACATAAATAAACATATATAAAGTTTAAGGAGAGATTATCATGGCAGAACAACATTTAACAAAGAGCGAGTTGGCGATTATGGAGGTAATGTGGGAGCAGGAAGAAGCACTTACTGCTTCAGAGATTATCAAAGCATCTGGGGACAAGGAATGGAAGAACAGTTCTATTCATCTCATGGTGAATGCTTTACTTGAAAAAGGATTCCTTGAAGTTGCCGGATTTAAAAAGACAACAAAGAATTATGCGCGTACATTTAAGCCAACTATGACAAAAGAGAAGTATTTTGTGCGCAAAGTTATGGGAAATACTCCAGTAGCAGAGAAGAAAAAGATTTATATGCAGCTGTTAAAAGAAGTGGACGAAATCGAGACACTTGATACAATCAAAGAAGAAATATACGCGCGAAAAAAAGAATTGGAAAATAGATAGTTGACTTTTCCTATCAAGTGGGTATATAATCAACGCATTAAAGTAAATACAGCGGACGCTTAAACCGATGATGTGGAAGTTAGGGCGATTGATGCACTTACAGAGAGACCGGGATGCTGAGAACCGGACAGAACGCAGATTGTCAAGTGGGCCACGGAGGGCAGTGTGAACAGCAGATTCAGGCAGATATCAATTATCTTGCACAGAAGTATTTGAAGAAGTACAGAAACTGATAGAATACGGTGATATGGAAGTTTAAAGCTTACTAGCATTGACGTGAGGACATACGTTAGTTGTCAGGGATATGATGTGTATCCTGTGAGTGCATGAAGATTTTCATGAAGCAAGGTGGTACCGCGGGAGAATTTTTGGAGTTTTACCCGTCCTTGACAGATAGAGAATATTTGTCAGGGACGTTTTTTTATAGTTCTCTGACATCAACAAAGCTGTATTGTGGAAAAACTTTGATAATTGTGGATAAGGAGGATGAAAATGAGAAAAGTTGTGATTATCGGTGCAGGACATGTCGGTTCCCACTGTGGATATGCACTGGCACATTCGGGTATAGCCGGTGAGATTGTCCTTGTGGATGTGGATAAAGATAAGGCACACGCACAGGCATTAGACATTGCAGATAGCGTAAGCTTCTGTGAGAGAGAAACGGTAGTAAGAGATGGTGACTATAAAGATTGTGAAGATGCAGCTCTTGTTGTTGTCGCAATCGGTGAGGCAAGAAAGCCGGGACAGACAAGACTTGATATGTTAGGCCGTTCCGTAGAAATGTTAAAAGAACTTCTCGAACAGTTAAAACCATACAAGATTCCAGGAATTGTCGTAACCATTACCAATCCAGCTGACATTGTAGCCGACTATGTAAGAAAAGGACTTGGCTTAGAAAGAAACAGAGTCTTTGGAACAGGAACTTTATTAGACACCGCAAGATTAATTCGGACATTAAGCGAAGAATCCGGTGTGGGAAGACGTTCTATTCAGGCATATTCCTTAGGAGAACACGGAGATTCCTCTATGATTCCATTCTCATCAGTAACAATCGGGGGACTTCCATTCGATGCTTATGATATTTCTAAGGAAAAAGTCTTAGAAGCAACCAGACAGATTGGAATGACTATCATCGAAGGCAAAAAATCAACTGAATTTGGCATCGGCAGAGCATTAACTGAAATGGCAGCCTGCATCCTCCGTGATGAGAAAAAAATCATGCCGGCCTCTGTATTACTTCAAGGCGAATACGGTCAGCATGATGTACATTGCGGAGTCCCATGTCTCATCGGTAAAAATGGAATTGAGAAAATAATCGAACTTCCATTAACAGAGGAAGAACAGGAGATGCTTAACAAATCTTGTGAGGTAATTAAAAAGCATATAAAAATGGCAAGTGAAAATTAGAACTTAGAATTGCTGGCACTCTGATATTTAACACAATTTTTTACATAGTTTTTCACTTGAATCTTTTTCTTATGTGAAATTAAATATCACAGCAGACCAGCTTACACAAGTTTTAATCTGAAACAATTAAATTTTTAAATTTATATAATCTTGGGGAGAAGTTTTTTACAATATAAGCTGATTAAAAACTTCGGGCAACAGATATAGAAAGGAAAAGAAAATGAGAAAATTTAAAAAATTTGTAAGTACAGCAATTATAGCAGCAATGGCAGGAACTCTTTGTTTAACAGGATGTGGTTCTAACAGCAGTTCCGAAAGCAGCACAGGAAGTAGTAAGTCAGAAAAACAGGTTACTGTAGCAGTCGTTCAGCCAATGTCCCACACATCCCTTGACCAGATTCGTGATACTATCACTTCTGAACTTGGAAAAGACGACAACATCAAAGTTGTAACAGATAACGCAAACGGTGATACAGCAGCATTAAGCTCTATCATTGAGAATTATAAATCTGAAGGAGTAGACATTGTTGTTCCAATCGCAACTTCCACAGCACAGACAGCAAAGAGCGTTTATGATGGAGAAGATACACCAATCGTATTCGCCGCAGTTTCAGACCCGGAAGCAGCAGGTCTTACAGGAGAAGATTGTGCGAATATCACGGGTGTTTCTAACAACATTCCAGCAGATGAAATCGTTAAGCTGATCGCTAACTTCCAGCCAGATTACAAGAAGATTGGTTTCCTGTATACATCCAGTGAAACAAACTCCGTATCTACAATCACAGCAGCTAAGAAATACTGTGACGATAATAATATCGCTTATGAAGAGTCTTCTATCTCTAATGTTTCTGAGCTTCAGACAGCAGTAGAATCCCTGATTTCTAAAGGAGTAGATGCACTTTATACTGGTAACGACAACACAATCGCTTCAGCAATGGCTACTTACACAGATGCCGCTTATGCAAAGAAAGTTCCTATCTACTGTGGTGCTGACTCTATGGTTGCAGACGGTGGATTTGCTACAGTTGGTGTAAACTATGTACAGCTTGGAAAACAGGTTGCAGACATGGTAGAAAAGATTGCAAACGGCGAAAAAGTTTCTGATATTCCTTACGAGACAATTTCTGATTATGCAAAATATGTAAATATGCAGGCTGTAAAACAGTTTGGTGGTAACTTTGATAAGAAGGCATTTGAAGGATTTGATGTACTTGTAGAAGAGGACGGAACAAGCCATTTTAATAAATAATCGAATGCATATGATGAAAAATTATGAAACATAATTAGAATTGAGGATAGAAACATGAGTGAAATAGCAGGTATGTTAGTTTCCGCTCTCGGCCAGGGGTTTATCTACGCCCCTATGGCCCTGGGCGTTTTTCTGACATTTAGTATTTTAAAAACCCCTGACCTTACGGTAGAGGGAAGTTTTGTATTTGGAATGACCGCCTGTGTCGTAGTGACGATTGCAGGGCATCCGATTTTAGGGCTTGTTGCTGGCACGCTTGCAGGAGCGGCAGCAGGACTTTGTACGGGACTTTTGCAGACTAAATTAAAGATTGAACCGATTTTATCTGGTATCCTTACAATGACGGGACTTTACACAGTAAACTATGCTATTCTGGGTGGTCAGTCCAACCGTTATTTACAGTATGAAGCAAAAAACAGCTTGGGTGTAACCGTAAATAAACCGGCAGATACTGTATACAAGATATTCCAGAGAGCCTTTGGCAAGGATATGTCATCAGGCATGACCGCATTTTTACTTACCATGATAATCGTTATTGTAACCTGTGCAGTTCTTGTTACATTTTTCCGTACAAGAAATGGTATGGCGATTATTGCAACTGGTGATAATGAGGAAATGGTTCGTTCATCTTCGATTAATGCAGATGTATCCAGAATCGGTGGGGTTATGATTTCTAACGCACTCGTTGCATTTTCCGGCGCGCTTCTTTGCCAGTATCAGAAATACGCAGATTTGAACTGTGGAAATGGTATGCTTGTTATGGGACTCGCCTCGGTAATCATCGGTCTTACTTTCTTTAGTAATCATTCCGTTACAATACAGGCAGTTGGTGTTGTTCTCGGTTCCTTATTATACCGAATCATCATTCAGATTGCATACAAGATTGATATGCCAAGCTATGCAGTTAAATTATTGTCTGCAGTTATCGTTGTAATCGCATTAGTTATTCCGTGGTTACAAAAAACATATAAAAAGAAAGGGGGCAGACGTTAATGAGCAGTCAGTTAAAACTTACAGATATCACAAAAAAGTTTGAGGCAAACACTGTCAATGAAAAAGTTGCCCTCGACCATTTAAATCTCACCGTAGAACCCGGTCAGTTTGTTACTGTACTCGGTTCAAACGGTTCCGGTAAATCTACCATGTTTAACGTCATCCTCGGAAGCCTTTTTCCAGATGAAGGAAAAGTGTACTTAGGAGACAAAGACATTACGAAATTAAAAGACTACAAACGAGCCTTAAACATCGGATGCCTTTACCAGAATCCACTTCGTGGAACCGCTCCGAACCTCACCATTGAGGAAAACCTTGCCCTTGCTTACACAAGAAAGGCTTCCCCGTCTTTCTTTGCCTTAAATAAAAAGGACAGTGCCTACTTTAGAGAAGTCCTTTCCACACTTGGAATGGGACTCGAAGACAGAATGAAAACAAAAATCGGTCTTCTTTCCGGCGGACAGCGACAGGCAGCCTCTCTTTTAATGGCAACCATTGCAGAACCAGAACTCCTATTACTCGATGAACATACCGCAGCCCTTGACCCCGGCGCAGCCGAAAAAGTCATGGCATTAACGAAAAAGATTGTTGAGGAAAATAAGATCACAACCCTTATGATTACGCATGATATGGAATATGCATTAGAATACGGTAGCAGGACGATTATGCTGGATTCTGGAAAAATAGTCATGGATCTGACCGGAAAAGAACGAGAAGAAATGACAACAGGGAAATTAGCCGAACTCTTTTATGGAAAAGCACATAAGAGGGGGTGATTTGCCGCAGGCAAGGGGGAGCGACAGATAAACAGACGAACTCCAGAAGGTAAATAAAGCATATTTGTGACTTTAGTCGCGGCGTGTTGAATGTTCGCTTTCGTGCTCACATCCAACACTTGCTCCGAGGCCACAAATATAGAGTATTTCATTTCCTGCCTTCTGTTCACTATAAAAAAACTTTATAAATCAGTCTAAAAAGATTTGACTTTCGGAATTTCTAATCCTTCAACCATCTTCCCCAAATCTTATATCTATAGCGTTGCTGTCTTAAATTTAAAAATAAACAGCCCTCATAAGTTCTTAGTATATAAAAACTTATGAGAGCATCTGTTTATTCTCAACCTTAAGCAGCAACCTCCTGTTGTCGTTTGTCAAGGATTGCTTTATATTCATCGCAATTATCTGCTGTGATATTCTCAAGCTCGTCATCCGGAAGAATACGTTTGTCGTAGTTCCTTCTGAAAAATCCCCTTAAATATATGAGAAATGCAGAATTGTAAATCTTTCTTGTAAGTCTTAAAATTTCATCGTAATCAATCTCTTTTAAAGCATGATATAAAGCGAAGAAATCATCAGTATCAAGATGTGCAAACTGTAAAGTCTGCTCTAATAAAACATCATCGTTCTCAAAAAGAGAGATATAACCGAGAAGATACATTAACTGACGGAAAGTCATAACGAAATCATTCGGTTCAAGTGTTTCAAGAAACTGTTCAAAACAAACTTTTACTCTCCAAAGCCCCTCCTCTAAAAGATGACGGATAGAAATCTCATTAAATGGCCCTGGAATCTGAATCTTGTCTATATGTACAGTTTTTAGGGTAAGGCGTTCCATAAAACGTGCCAGTGTAACACGGCAGGCATGAAATTCGGAATAAGCATTCATATAAACAAATAAATCTTCGGTTTCATCATAGGAACTATTTATGAAATCATAAAAATGAGTAAATTCATGGAAAAGAATAAAGCGGGCATAACTGTCACTATAAAGATGAAAACGAGGATTCAAATGCAGAATGTACTTGCCGTCAAGAAGCTCTAAAATGTTAAAAAACCCCTCAACATATTTCTCTGCATCATATTGCACAGCCGAAATCTGCACATCCTTTGGTAAATCATACTTTTCCTTATATTCATTCCACAATTCATTAATCTGTCTTAAATTCATATGTAACCCGCCTTCCCATAACATATTGCTTATATTATATAACACTCATATAGAAATAACAACGCTCAAATAGGAGGAAGACGGATAAATTATTGTGATTTGATTCAATAGACGGAAAAAGGGAGGCTAGAGCATGTTTCAAACACGTTCTAGAAGGTTTTACATAATTTCTATTATTTGAATTGAAATAGCATGTGGAAGGTTTGTCAAATCTTTCCTTA
>OLSF01003634.1_pt1 | contig 10111 bp, 9 predicted proteins | sample 1672301 | NCBI WGS metagenome assembly OLSF01 (sample SAMEA3136669, study PRJEB25190) | human gut metagenome | biome: human gut; feature: human-associated habitat; material: faeces | place: Austria | collected 2013
CCAGTCATGACAGTGGATCAGCTCCGGCCGGAACCCGATCACCGGAAGGATACTCAGTACTGCCTTTGAGAAGAATGCAAACTTCTCGATATTCCACTTCGGATCGCCATCATACGGTGCAAATCCTGAAAAATAATACTCATTATCAATAAAGTAAAATGTCACACCGTCGTGTACCAGTCTGAAAATCCCCACATACTGGCTCTGTCCGGCAATATCCATGTAAAAGTTTGTAATATACTCCAGCTTTTCTTTCCATTCCTGCTTCATGCACATATATTTTGGAATGACAACCCGTACATCATACTTCTCCTTATCAAAATCCTTCGGGAGCGATCCCACAACATCTGCAAGGCCTCCGGTCTTAATAAAAGGAACACATTCTGAAGAAGCAAATAAAATATTTTTCATATTACTATCCTCCGTTTTTCGCTTACGCCGCATTTTCCGACGATGAATTACAAATATTATACCGCATTTTTTCTGTAATGCAAAGTATTTTCCAGTATTTATCCCCTATTTTCCATGCTTATATTCCAGTTGGATCGTATCCGCGATCAATGCGATAAATTCCGAATTTGTAGGTTTTCCTTTTCCTGTACTGACTGTATAACCGAACAGTTCATCCAGTGTATCTAATTTTCCACGGCTCCATGCCACCTCGATAGCATGCCGGATTGCCCGTTCGACCCGGCTTGATGTCGTCTGATATTTTTTAGCAACGGTAGGATAGAGAATCTTCGTGATCGCATTCAGGACATCCATGTCTTCCACTGCCATCATGATCGCATCCCGCAGATAATGATATCCTTTGATATGTGCCGGAATCCCGATCTCATGCAGCATATTGGTCACTCTGTTCTCCAGATTTTCTCCTCCCGGAGTCTGCCCGGTCACCAGTTCTTCCGGTCTGCGTTCTGTTCCGTGAGTCATTTTTCTTACGAATTTGATCCGTTCCAACAACATTCTGTTATTAAACGGTTTCATAATATAGTAATTTGCACCTTTATTAAAAGCATCTTCTGTAATCTTTTCCTGTCCCACCGCTGTAATAACAATAAAATATGGACGTTTACTGACACTTTTATCCTGATTGATCTGATCCATGACAGTCAGTCCGTCCATTTTCGGCATAATCAGGTCGAGAATAACCACATCAGGATTTTTTTCTTTAATGATCCGACACATCTCCTCACCATTTTTCGCCTTTCCGACCAGATCCAGTTCCTGATCCGTCCCGATCACCTTTTCCAGCAGATCTAAGATTTTCTGATTATCGTCAGCGATGGCAACACTCAAATGATTCATTCTCTTCTCCCCTTCAGGTCATGAGAACTTCTTTTGAAAACGCCACTCGCTTATTATATTCCCCTGCACCTTGCAGAATCAAGCAGATTTTGTAGCAGTAATTCGACAGCGTTCTCGACGATTCTCGTCATTTCAACTGTTCCAGCATTGTTTCCGCAAAAATGCCGTAACCTTTTGTCGAATCCATGACAAATACGTGCGTCACCGCCCCGATCAGTTTTCCGTTCTGAAGGATCGGACTGCCGCTCATCCCCTGAATGATTCCTCCGGTTTTTTCAAGCAGTTCTTCATCCGTCACCCGGATCATCATTCCTTTATTGATCTCTGCAGTTTCCTGATCCACCTTCATCACTTCAATGTCAAATTCCCTGACTTCATCTTCCAGAAAACACCTCATCTTTGCCGGTCCTGTCACGATTTCCTCTTTTGCCGCAGTTTCAACCAGTTCTTTTTTTCCAAAAAGCTCCTCGGTTTTATCCAGTCTGCCATAAATCCCTGCATCGGTATTTTTTTCGATCGTTCCAAGCAGATTATAGCGGTTATAGACGATCATTCCTTCCATTGTTCCCGGATTTCCACTGCTTCCTTTTACCACATTCTGAATCGTTGTCCTGTAAAGCTTTCCTCCGGAAATTTCCATCAGTCCATTTGTATCTGTATCATGAATCCCATGTCCCAAAGCTCCGAACTCATTCTGTTCTGTCAGAAATGTAACCGTTCCAAGACCCTGTACATTATCCCTCACCCAGATTCCCAGCTTATATTCACCGGCCGCGGTCTCCACTGCCTGCAGAACGATCTTTTCCAGTTTTCCCCCTCTCCTTACTGTCAGTTCCACCTTCTCACCGGAAAGCTTTTCCAGTTCTTTCAGCAGTTCTTTTTTTCCACAGATTTCTTTCTGATTGACTGCTTTGATATAGTCTCCGCTTTTCACCATTCCCTGTGCCGGTTCGTACATTTTCCCATCGATTCCTTTTATCTGCTGCGTATCAAGAATCAGTACTCCGTCCGTTTCCATATAAATTCCTGCCGGCATACCTCCCACAGATACTTTTTTCGTCTGCACTGCTTTCGTCTGTGCCTGGGTTTCCCTGCTTTCCGGGAAATATTCTGCCGCCGCACTTCCGACGGAAAAGCCCAGTCCCACAGCCAGAAGAAAACTGCACACCACAGTCATCCATCTGGAAAGTTTCTTTTTTATCGTCCGGTTTTTTAATTTTTTATCCCACATAAGATCACACCTCTTTCGCCAACAAAAAACGGATACATCTTCTGTATCCGCTTTTAGTATGTGATCCTGTCGTGCTTTTCACACTGGGATTATCTTTCACACTTTGCCAATTCTTTCAATTCTTTTGCACTTTCCATGACACGTTCCGTCACATTTGCTCCACCGAGAAGTCTTGCCAGTTCTTCCACGGATGCAGCTTCATCCAGCATCTCAACATCTGTCCGCACCGATGTTCCTTCTGCTTTTTTTCTGATCAGGAAATGGTGATCTGCAGTAGCTGCGATCTGCGGCAGGTGAGTAATACAGATGACCTGTCTGCTCTTTCCGATCAGTCGGAGACGATCTCCCACTTTTCCTGCCGTAATGCCGGATATTCCTGTGTCGATCTCATCAAAGATCAGTGTCGGTGTATCTTCTTCATCTGCAAGTACTGTCTTCACCGCCAGCATCACACGCGAAATCTCACCGCCAGATGCCACACTTCCCAATGGTTTCAACGGTTCTCCCGGATTCACTGAAAGATAAAATTCTGCCTCATCCTTTCCATTTGAACTGTATTTTTCTGCCTCAGAAATCCGGATCTCAAATCTCGAATCAAGAAAATTCAGTTCTTTCATCTGACCACAGATCTCTTCTGCGAACTTTTTAGCCGAACGCTGCCGAACCTGACTCAGCTTTTCCGCCATCTTTTTCATTGCGTTAAAAGCGTCCTGCTGTTCTTGTTCCAGGTTCTGCATGAATGTATCATAATCTGCCAGTTCCTGTAGTCTTTGCTTTTTTTCATCACAATATGCAAGAACAGCTTCAATAGATCTTCCATATTTTGCCTTTAAATGATTCACTTCATTCAGGCGGGACTCAACTTCTGAAAACTCTTCTTCCGAATATTCAAAACTCTTTGCATATTCTGCCAGATCCCGGTTGAAATCATTCAGCAGACTATCGATCTCCACGATCTGATCATAAAGCTGGCTTCCCTTTTCATCAAAAGATGCTGCTTCCTGAAGGCTTCGGATTGCACGGCTTAAGTAATCACTTGCATTTCCACGTTCGTCCTCTGCAGTATACTGATACGCTTCTGCAACTCCTTCTGTGAGTTTTCTGCTATCTGTCATCTTGCGATACTGTTCTTCTAAAAGTTCATCTTCACCTTCTTTAAGAGCTGCTTCTTCAATCTCATTCACTTCAAATTCAGCAAGAGAAAGTTCTCTTCTTCGGCTCTCTTCATCCAGCGAAGATTGTTCCACCTTCTTACATACTGCCTTCCATTCCTGATAGCAGGAAGCCATTTTTTCTTTTAACGGATCCGTCTGTTCTTTCCCATAAAGATCAAGCAGTGTTAAATGATTCTTTCGATGAAGCAATGTCTGATTATCATGCTGTCCATGAATATCGATCAAAAGACTGGCTACATCTTTAAGGACGCTCATATTCACTGTCTCACCGTTAATCTTACTGACACTTCGACCTTCTAAAAGGCGGCGGCTCAATGTCAGATATCCGTCTTCCGGATAAATGTCCAAGGCCTCCAGCTTCTTTAAAATCTTTTCTTCTTTGATGTGAAAAGTAAGTTCTACCAATCCGCTTTTTGCCCCGTTTCGAAGCATCTGTGCATTGTATTTTCCACCCAGTGCAAGCGTAACAGAGCCAAGAAGGATTGACTTTCCTGCTCCGGTTTCACCGGTCAGAATATTCAATCCTTCCCCAAACTCTACTTCTGTTTCATCAATCAAAGCAAGATTTTTCACATACAGATTCTGTAACATATATCACCTATGCTTTCCTTGAAACCAATTTCCTTATATTCTCCATTACTACAGCTGTATCTTCAACTGTACGAATTGCGCACATGATCGTGTCATCTCCCGCAATACATCCGACCACTTCATTCCATTTCATTGCATCTACTGCAGCAGCAACCGCCATTGCCATTCCGGCAACTGTTTTGATCACAAGGATATTCTGTGCCATATCCATGGAAACAAATCCGTCACGAAGCACACGGATATATTTTTCGTTCATTCCGTCATCTTCCTGTCTATGGACAATATACTTCTGACGCCCACCGTTTACAGACAACTTTGTCAGCTTCAGATCTCTGATATCTCTGGAGACAGTTGCCTGTGTGACCTTGAAGCCGGCATTAGTCAGATATTCTGCCAGTTCCTCCTGCGTCTCTATGTCATACTGACTGATCAATTCAATTATCTTTGCATGTCGGCTCACTTTCATAGTATCAATTTCCTTTCATCTTCTCGCGCATTGTTATCATAAAACTTTCTTCACTTAATTTTACAAGATGCGCTTTGGCATCTGATTTTCTGATCTTCACTCTGTCTCCGCTAACCAATTGTCTCTGTACAGCGCCGTCATAACATAAAGCTACTTTCTCCTGCCTTCCATAACGGCCCTCGCAAATCTCAACTTCAACATCATCCTCTGCTGAAAGCACCACACTGCTCGTGTTAAGTGCATGGGAACAGATTGGAGTGATAACTATCAGACTTGCTGTTGGCTCTACCACCGGCCCACCTGCGGAAAGATTATATCCTGTACTTCCCGTCGGTGTACAGATGATCACACCGTCTGCCTGATATGTATTCAACAATGTCCCATTCACATATACATTAAACTGAACAATACGAAGATTCCCTTCTCTTGTCAGGACGATATCATTTACCGCCAGATCTTTTTCACCGGATGACATTGTCCCCTCCAACATCATACGTTTCTCAACTTTAGGCTCTTCCTCGCAAAGTCTGTCAATCGCAGATTTATAATCTTTCAATTCTACATCTGCCAAATATCCCAACGTTCCGATATTGATTCCAAGAAGCGGAAGTTTATTTCCTTCAAGGTCACGTATTGCACGGATCAGAGTTCCATCCCCACCTAAAACCAGTCCGCAATCAACGTTCTCCGGAATCGTTCCCGGAACAATAAATCCTTCCTCGTCCTTTTGCGCAAGAATAACATATTTGCCTTTTCTCTCAATATAATCTTTTATCTCAATCGTAACAGAATAATCTCTGTCTTTTAATTGATTTGTTATGATATAAAAAGATTCCATACCATCACCTTTTTACTTTGCCAGAGTAGCGAATGCTTCATCCACTACCTGATCCAGTTCCTTTGTCTCAATCTTTGCTTCCTCTTCCGGACATTTCTTCAAATGTACAAGGTATTCGATATTTCCTTCTGGTCCCTTGATTGGAGAGAATGTGATCTCAAGTACAGAAAATCCGATTGATACCGCAAATTCTGTCACTTTCTCGATTACTTCATGATGTGTACTCTTTTCTCGCACAACACCTTTCTTTCCAACCTTCTCACGTCCTGCTTCAAACTGTGGTTTGATCAATGCTACAATCTCTCCATCATCTGTCAGATACGCTCTGATTGCACCAAGCACTTTTGTGAGAGAGATAAACGAAACATCAATCGACGAAAAATCAACAGGTTCTCCAAGATCTTCCGGAGTCACATAACGGATATTCGTCTTCTCCATACATACCACTCTCGGATCCTGACGCAGCTTCCAATCCAGCTGTCCTCTTCCCACATCGATGGCAAATACTTTCTTTGCTCCATTCTGAAGCATACAGTCTGTGAATCCGCCAGTGGAAGATCCAACATCTGTACAGACCTTTCCATCTACTGTCACATAGAATTCTTTCATTGCTTTCTCAAGCTTAAGACCTCCACGGCTCACATAGGGGAGAACATGTCCGCGTACCTCAATATTTACCTCCTCTGGAAATGTTGTTCCGGCCTTATCTTCTCTCTGACCTTCTACAAATACATTTCCTGACATAATAATTGCTTTTGCTTTTTCTCTGGAATCCGCCAGATTTCTCTTTACAAGCAATACATCCAAACGTTCTTTCATGTTACTTTTCTTCCTTTATTCTCTGATCATCTGCAATGACCTTTTTTACAATACTCTCTCTGTCGAGACCAACTTCTTTTCTTAAGACATCTACATTTCCATGTTCAACATAATCATCTGAAATACCGATTGTGCAAACTTTCAATGGGATACCCTCGCGCATCACAAAATCTTCTACCTGCTCACCAAATCCACCTGTAAGCACATTTTCCTCAATTGTCACAAGGATCCTGTGATTTTCTGAAATCTTCCGGATCCTCTCTGTATCCAGAGGTTTCACAAATCTTGCATTGATCAGACTACACTGATACCCTGCTGCCTTAAGATCCTCACGCACCTGTTCTGCAAGGAAAGACATATGTCCGACAAACATTACCGCGATCTCACTCTCTTCATATAGAAGTTCGCTCTTTCCATATTCGATCGGAGCACGGAATTCCTTCAGTCCTTCATATGCTTCTCCTCTTGGATAACGAAGTGCAATCGGATACTGGAAACCTACTGCAAAGCGCACCATATCCGCCATCTCCCAACGGTTCTTTGGTGACAGGATTGAAAGATTCGGGATCAATGATAAAAATGATAAATCAAAGACTCCCTGATGTGTCTCTCCGTCACTTCCAACAAGACCTGCGCGGTCTACTGCGATCACAACCGGCAGATTCTGAAGACAGACATCATGAATCGTCTGGTCAAACGCTCTCTGTAAGAAAGATGAATACACCGCAAAAACAGGCTTCATTCCCCCAGCAGCAAGTCCTGCTGCAAATGTCATCGCATGCTCTTCTGCAATTCCTACATCAAAGAATCTTTCCGGAAATAGCTTTGCGAATCTGGAAAGTCCGGTTCCGTCTGCCATCGCTGCAGTAATAGCTACAACCTTCTTGTCCTTCTTTCCGATATCTGCAAGCACTTTGGAAAAAATATCTGTATAAGAATCCTTTCCCGACCCTCCGATCGTTTCTCCTGTTGTCACATCAAAAGGTCCTGTTCCATGGAATTTTGACGGATTCGTCTCTGCCGGAAGATAACCTTTTCCCTTCTTCGTCACAACATGTACAAGAACTGCATGATTTACCCGTTTTGCTTCATTCAATGTCTTTGTTAATGTCTTCAGATCATGTCCATCTACAGGACCCAGATATGTAATTCCCATATCCTCAAAAAACATTCCCGGAACAAATAATTGTTTGATCCCGCTCTTCGTCTTCTTCACCTGATGGACGATCCGTTCTCCCCTGCCAGGAATCCTCTTGATCGTATCTTCGACCCCTCTCTTCAGGTCTGAGTATACCTGTGTCGTCCGAAGCCCATTCAGGTAATTTGACATACCACCAACATTCTTGGAAATGGACATCGTATTATCATTGAGTACAATGATAAAATTACTTTTCAATCTGGAAGCGTTATTCAATGCTTCATATGCCATACCGCCGGTCATAGAACCATCTCCGATCACAGATACAACGTTATAATGCTCCTGTTGAAGCTCTCTTGCGGCCACATAACCAATCCCTGCTGAGATTGAAGTTGAACTGTGTCCTGTATCAAACGCATCACATTTGCTTTCTTTTCTCTTAGGGAATCCACTCATTCCTCCGTATTTTCTAAGATCATCAAATCCTTCTTTTCTTCCTGTCAGAAGCTTGTGTGTATAAGACTGATGTCCCACATCCCAGATCAGTTTATCCTCTGGGAAATGAAGTACTTTATGCAATGCCATCGTAAGCTCAACAACTCCGAGATTGGATGCCAGATGTCCTCCGGTCACACTGATCTTTTCGATCAGAAACCGCCGGATCTCATCCGATAATTCTTTCAGCTCTTCCTCTGTCAGTTCTTTTATATCGTTGGCCTTTTGAATCTTTTCAAGTGCCATAAGTTCCTCCTCACCGACAATCTTATTTTTCTCTATATACAAGAGATTTCAAAAGCTGCTCAAGGAAATTATCCCCGGCAGGGAACTTTTTCAGTTCATCGATTGCTTCTTCTGTCATACGTTCCACATCTTTATGAGCCTGTTCGATTCCTTTAAGTGTTACATATGTTGTCTTTTCATTTTTTTCATCACTATGTACCGGCTTGCCAAGCTCCTGCGTAGTGCTGGTGCAGTCCAGAATGTCATCCTGAATCTGAAATGCCATGCCAACACAGCGGCCGATCTGTTCCATTTTATCCAGTGCGGAATCATCGGCTCCGGCCAATGCCGCTCCTACCATCAGAGCACCTTCCAGCAGTGCACCTGTTTTCAGGGTATAAATAAATTCCAGCACCTCCTTGTCCAGAGGCTGTCCTGTCCTTTCCACATCAACGACCTGACCTCCTACCATGCCGTACACTCCGGCTTTACGGCTGAAGATCTGAAACGCCTTTGCTGCGGCGGAAAGATTCCCTGTCTTGTCAAAGCAGCGTGAGGCTGTCTCAAATGCATAGTTTAATAATGCATCTCCCGCAAGAATTCCCATATCCTCGCCATATACTACATGTGTGGTCTTACGTCCCCGGCGATAATCGTCATTATCCATTGCCGGCAGATCATCATGAACCAGAGAATATGTATGAACCATTTCCATGGCCGCCATAAAAGGTTCGATCACCTTTTCATCAACGCCTCCGAAAAGACGATACGCTTCCCTCATCAGGATTGGACGGATTCTCTTTCCGCCAGCCATCAGACTATACTCCATGGCTTCAAAGATCGTCTTTTGCAGTCCCTGCTTTTCCGGCAGATACCCCTTCAAAATCTCCTCAACCTCTCTCTGTCTTTCCTGAAACGACTCCTTAAATGTCTTGTCCATAATTTAACCATACCTTCCTGCGGTTCTGCCTCCCGGTCAGCTGCCGCTTTCTTTATTTGTCATATGTCAGCGTTACTCTTCTCCATTTTCCAGCACGATCAGCTTTTTCTCGACGCGGTCAATGGAATTGCTGCAGTTTTTGATCAGCTTCATTCCCTCTTCGTATTTTTTAAAAGAATCTTCCAGGGTCATATCGCCCGTTTTCATCTGCTCTATGATCGTTTCAAGCTGTTCAAAGGATTCCTCCAGAGATACTTTCTTTGCCATAATCAGCCTCCGTTTTTCTGTCCTGTTATCTCATCCACTGTTACCTTCGCCTTGCCGTCCGCAAAGGTCAGCATCAGATGCTGTCCCTTTGTCAGCCGGCTGACGGAATCGATGTGACTGCCACTTTCATCGGCCGTATAAGTATAGCCGCTCTGCAGCTTCTGCAAAGGAGAAAGTCCCTTCATCTCCTCCGCATATAATGCCAGCCTGTGCTTTGTCTCCGTAAGCTGCCGCTCCATCATACGCTGCAGCCTCTCCTGGCAATCTGCCAGATACAGCCTTTTCTGCCGCAGCATATCCTCCGGACTTACATGCTGCAGTAAAACCATATATTTCTGCAGCTCCAGTTTGCGTACCCGCAGGATCTGCTCTATGGACTCCCGGAGATCATAACGGTATTCACTGAGTCCAATCTCAAACTCCCGCCACGCATATACCGCCAGCTCTGCTGCAGCCGACGGCGTCGGTGCCCTAAGATCTGCTGCATAATCAGAGATTGTCGTATCTGTCTCATGACCAACCGCCGAAATGATCGGCTTGGTGCAGGCTGCGATCACCCTGGCAAGCTTCTCATCATTAAAGCACCACAGATCCTCTACCGATCCTCCGCCACGTCCT
>OLSF01003638.1_pt1 | contig 10097 bp, 8 predicted proteins | sample 1672301 | NCBI WGS metagenome assembly OLSF01 (sample SAMEA3136669, study PRJEB25190) | human gut metagenome | biome: human gut; feature: human-associated habitat; material: faeces | place: Austria | collected 2013
GAGGCAGTCTGCCATGTAAAAAATACCGGCCGCTGCCGGGAGCTGCTGGTCCCCGGCGCCCGGATCTACCTGGAGGCGTGCGGGAAGCCCGGGCGCAAGACAGACTTTGATCTGATCGCGGTGGAGAAGGGAGAACGGCTGATCAACATGGACGCCCAGGCTCCCAACCGGGTGTTCGGCGAGTGGGCCCGGGCGGGACGGTTCATCCCGGGGCTGACCCTACTCCGGCCGGAGACCACGTTTGGCGGCTCCCGCTTCGACTTCTACTGGGAGGCCCCGGGGCGCAGGGGGTTTGTGGAGGTGAAGGGGGTGACCCTGGAGGAGGACGGGGTGGTCCGATTTCCGGACGCGCCCACCCTCCGGGGGGTGAAGCACCTGGAGGAACTGGTCCGGGCCAGGCGGGCCGGGTATGAGGCGGCGGTGTGCTTTGTGATCCAGATGGAGGATGTGATCCGGTTCCAGCCAAATGACCGCACCCACCCCGCCTTTGGACAGGCCCTCCGGGCGGCCGCGGCGGCCGGGGTGGAGGTGCTGGCCCTGGACTGCCGGGTGGCCCCGGACCGGCTGGAGCTAAACCGGCCGGTCCCGGTGGAGCTGTGAGGGCCGCCTTGTGGTTTTCCGGGAAAATCCGCCCCGCAGTCATAAAAAATTCATGGTAAATTTGTTTTTCAAATGTGGGGAACTATGCTATAATGTCCATAATGCCACGATTCTGCGGCGATTTCCGGCCTGAAGCGGGGAGATCGCGCCAAAATAAGGCTGGTAGGGAGGAATTCGGGATGAAAAACAAGATCACCGTCTCCATCGCGGGTCAGGAGTACACCATGGTGGCCGAGGAGGCAGAGAGCTATGTCAAGCGCTGTGCCGAACTGGTGGACGCCCAGGTGCGGGGCGTGATGAACGGCGGGCATCTGGGCCGCTCCGATGCGGCGGTGCTGGCGGCCATGAATATTGCGGATCAGTTCTTCAAGGAGCAGGAGGCCAGTGAAAACCTCCGCCGCCAGATCAAGGACGGTCTGGACGAGAATGCCGGACTGAAAATGGAGCTGTCCGAGGCCAAGCGGGAGATCTTCAAGCTGCAAAACCACAAGTGAGCCATCGATGAGACCATAACAACCGGCGCGGCGCGGCGGGCGGGGCGGAGGGCCCGGCCCGCGGCCGCTCTGTGTGCCGAAGGAGGGCATGATCCATGCTGGAGCTGCTGGCTCCCGCCGGCTCCATGGAGTCGGTCACCGCTGCGGTCCAGAACGGCGCGGACGCCGTCTATCTGGGCTATGGCGATTTCAACGCGCGCCGCAACGCGAAAAACTTTACCCATGAGGAGGCCGCGGCGGCGGTCTCCTATTGCCATCTTCGGGGGGCGAAGGTGTTTTTGACGCTGAATACCCTGCTCACCGACCGGGAGCTGCCCGGGGCAGCCCGGGTGGCGGAGGAAATCAACGAGATGGGGGTGGACGCGGTCATCGTTCAGGATCTGGGCGTGGCCCGGATGCTGCGCCAGGTGGCCCCCGACCTGCATCTCCACGGCTCCACCCAGATGACCGTTCACTCCCTGGACGGGGTGAAGCAGTGCGCCGACCTGGGCATGACCCGGGCGGTGCTGTCCCGGGAGCTGAGCCGGGACCAGATCGAATATATCTGCGCCAACGCCCCCATTGAGATCGAGACCTTTGTCCACGGGGCCCTGTGTATGTGCTACTCCGGGCAGTGCTACCTGTCCTCCCTCATCGGGGGGCGCAGCGGCAACCGGGGCCTGTGTGCCCAGCCCTGCCGGATGAAGTACGGCTGGGGCAGCCGGGCGGACGAGTACCCCCTGTCCCTGAAGGATATGTCTCTGGCCAGCCATCTGGGGGAGCTGGAGCAGATGGGCGTGGCCTGTTTGAAGATCGAGGGGCGGATGAAGCGGCCGGAGTATGTGGCCATCGTCACCGGCGTATACGCCCGGGCCCTGCGGGAGAAGCGGGAGCCCACGGCGGAGGAAATGGCCCAGCTGGAGGCCGCCTTCTCCCGCCAGGGCTTTACCCAGGGGTATTTTCTGGACCGGAAGGGGCCGGAGATGTTCGGCACCCGCCAGGAGGAGCAGGCCCCCGTGGAGCTGTACGCCCAGGCCCGGTCCACCTATGAGAGCGGAGAAAACCGGAAGGAGCCGGTCCATCTGTACGCCATGATCCGGGCGGGAGAGCCCGCCCAGGTGGCGGCGGAGGACGCCCAGGGGCGGATGGCCCGGGTGGAGGGCCCCGTGCCCGAGGCGGCGGTGAACGTCCCCCTGACCCGGGAGAAGGTGGAGGGGCAGCTCAGCCGCACCGGCGGCACCCCCTTCACCTGTGAGAAGCTCACCGTCCGGGTGGAGGAGGGGCTGTCCCTGCCCCTGTCCGCCCTCAACGCCCTGCGCCGCCAGGTGCTGGACCAGCTGGGCCAGGCCAGGGCGGCCCTGCCGGAGCGCCGGCGGGGAGAGTACCACCCCGGCGTCCGGTATGAGAATCCCCGGGAGGCCCCGGCCCTGACGGTGTCGGTCCGCTCCGGGGAGCAGGTCACCCGGGAACTGCTGGCCCTGGGGCCCGCCCGCCTCTATCTGCCCTGTGACGAGGGGGCGGCCTGTCCCGATGTGGTCCGCCGCTGTCTGGACGCGGGGGTGGAGCCGGTGGCCCTGCTGCCCCGGGTGTGCTGGGACCGGGAGCTGCCCCAGCTGCTCCGGGAGCTGGAGACCCTGAAGGGGCTGGGCGTCCGGGAGGCTATGGCGGGCACACTGGACGGCGTGCGCCGGGCGGTGGAACTGGGCTTCCTCACCCGGGGCGACTTTGGACTGGGCGTGTACAACAGCCAGACCCTGAAGGAGCTGAAAAAGCTGGGCCTGAGGTCAGCCACCGCCTCCTTTGAATTAAAACTGGCACAGATCAGGGACCTGTCCAAAGCCATCCCGCTGGAGGCCGTCGTCTATGGTCGCCTCCCCCTGATGCTCACCGAAAACTGCATCGTCCACAACCACACCGGGCAGCACAGCTGCGGCGGCGGACAGCGGCTGGTGGACCGGAAGGGGGAGTCTTTCCCTGTGGTCAAGGCCTGGGGATGCCGCAATGAGATCCTCAACGGCAAGACCCTGTTCCTGGCGGACAAGGCGGGGGACTACCAGCGGCTGGGCCTGGAGAGCGTGCGGCTGATGTTCACCACGGAGACGCCGGAGGAGTGTGTCCGGGTGCTGGAGCGCTATCAGGGCCGGGGCCGCTATAAGCCCGGCGACCTGACCCGGGGGCTGTACTACCGGGATGTGGAGTGAGACAAATGAGACCGCCGGACGGCCTGGGGCCGGGCGGAGAACATGAGGAACGATATGAAATTAAAAATCAAAGCTGTATCCCCTAAGATCGGGACGGACATCCCCGCCCCCTTTTACGCCACCCCCGGCTCTGCGGCCATGGATCTGCACGCCTGTGTGGACGCGGCGGTGACCCTCCGGCCCGGAGGAAGGGCGGTCATCCCCACAGGCATTGCCATCGCCCTGCCCTCGGCAGACTATGTGGCGCTGGTGTTTGCCCGCAGCGGGCTGGGTATTAAGCACGGCGTGGTCCCCGGAAACTGCGTGGGGGTCATCGATAGTGATTACAGAGGTGAGATCATGGTTGGCCTATATAACTCCGGGGAATCGGAATATACCGTCCAGCCCGGGGACCGCATCGCCCAGCTGATGGTGACGCCGGTGGTCCAGGCCGACGTGGAGCTGGTGGACGAGCTGGACGAGACGGAGCGGGGCGCGGGCGGCTTTGGCTCCACCGGGAAGTAAGGCCCCGCAGAGAGGAGCGTCTGTGGATGTTCGGATTTTGGAAGAAAAAAGGCGGGGAGGTCCCCGAGGAGCAACAGTGGCAGAGAAGCGCCGAACAGAGGGCGAAGGAGCGGCAGCAGGCCGCAGAGATCCCCCAGGCGCTCCGCACGCTGGGACAGGATTTTCTGCCGGAGGAGCTGGAGATCCTGGCTGTCACTGGGGCAAACCCCTTCTCCGGCAGCCAGGGAGAGGAGGGGGAGGGCCTGTGGCCCGCCTTCATCGGCCTGACCGCCTGGATGGAGGCGGACGGTCCGGAGCTCCACCAGGGGGCGTTCCGGCTGGAGACCATTGCGGACAACCAGCTGATGCCGGTGTTGCGCCAGCGGGCCAGGCCCGATTTTATCATCCGCTTTCGTGCCCGGCGCTCAGAGGACGGGACGCGGCTGCTCCTGCTGGACCTGCCCGAGCCGGGCTTTGACCCGGAGCTGAAGGCCATCCTGGATGAGCAGAAGAAGCCGGTGACCTTCTGGGTGGATGGGCTGGGCACCTTTGCCCTCAACCGTGCCCTGGGGTGGTTCGAGGCGGAGGCCGACTGGCTGGGAAGCCCGATCCGGCTGGACCTGGACCGGGACGAGGACCGGGAGAAGTGTCTGTTCTATCTCCGAGCCCTTATGAAGGGGCAGGCGGACTGGGACGGGCGGCTGCGGGCCTGCGCCGCCCGGGACCTGCTGGAGCTGGCCAACGACTGGGCCAGCGACGGGGGCTGTGAGGAGCATGAGCCGGAAGAGATCACCCGGGAGCAGTTCATGGAGCGGCTGGAGCCGGATGCGGTCCAGATCTCCGGGGACGGTTCCTTTGACTTCTGGTTCAACGACGGCGCGCTGTTCTGGGGGCACAGCATTCATGTGACCGGCTCCCTGGAGGGCGGACCGGAGAAGGCGGAGATGGAGGGCTGATGGGACCTGTGAGGATCATACTGGCGTCCCAGTCCCCCCGGCGGCGGGAGCTGCTGGAGCGGATGGGCATTTTAAATTTTGAGATCATCCCGGCCCGGGGGGAGGAGGTCCTGGACCCCGCCCTCCCGCCGGAGCGGCTGGTGGAGGAGCTCTCCCGCCAGAAGGCGGCGGAGGTGGCTGCCGGTGCGGTGCCGGAGGACCTGGTGATTGCCGCGGATACGGTGGTAGCGGTGGACGGCCGGGTGCTGGGCAAGCCGGCGGACCCGGAGGACGCGGTCCGAATGCTCGCCGCCCTGTCCGGGCGGGAGCACACGGTCTACACCGGGGTCACCGTCCGCCGGGGCGGGGAGGAGGCGACAGAGCATGAGGCCACCGCCGTCCGGTTCCGCCCGCTCACACCGGAGGAGATCCGGACCTATGTCTCCACCGGGGAGCCCATGGACAAGGCCGGGAGCTACGGCATCCAGGGGTACGGCTGCCTGCTGGTGGAGGGCATCCGGGGCGACTATTTCAACGTGGTGGGCCTGCCGGTATGCCGGCTGGGCCGGATGCTGGCCCGTTTTGGGATAGAACCTCTGGCGCTGGCTGCGGAGAAGGAGCGGGCGCTGTGAAGGACTTTTTTCGCAGAAACGGGTTCTGGCTGCTGGTCATCGCCTTTCTGCTCAGTGTGCTCATCGGCATTTCCTCCGCCCTGATGGGGGGCAACGCCGACCCACTCTCCGACCTGGTAAGCGCCGTCACCGCGCCGGTCCGGAACGGAGTGAGCGCCGTTGCCGACTGGGCCGGCGGCGTGTCCCGCTATGTGTTCCATTATGGAGAGATGGAGCAGGAGCTCCAGGACCTGGAGGAGAAGGTGGCCGAGCTGGAGGGCGAGCTCCGGGAGGGGCAGGAGGCCATTCAGGAGAACGCCCGCCTCCGGGAGCTGCTGGGCCTGCGGTCCAAGCGGCAGGACCTCACCTTTGAGTCTGCCAAGGTCACGGCGCGCTCTGCCTCCAACTGGCAGTCCACCCTCACCCTGAGCAAGGGGGAGGAGGCGGGGCTCCAGCCGGGGAACTGCGTCATCACCTCCACCGGCGTGCTGGTGGGCGTGGTGTCCAAGGTGGGCAGCCACACCGCCACCGTAAGTACGGTCATCGACACCAGCATGGAGATGGGCGGCATCATCACCCGGACCAACAGCGCCGGGGTGCTGGAGGGGGATTTTGCCCTGATGAAGGAGGGGCGGCTGAAGCTGAGCTACCTCCCCGACGGCGCACAGCTGGTGGCGGGGGATGAGGTGCTCACCTCCGGCAAGGGGGACGTGTACCCCTCCGGCCTGGTGGTGGGCCAGGTGGAGGGGGTGTTCAGCGACGCCTCCGGGATGAACCGCTATGCCGTGGTGGCCCCTGAGGTGGAACTGGACACTCTGGTGGAGGTCTTTGTGGTCAAGGACTTCGACATCGTGGAATAGAGACGCTCCGACTGCGGCCGCGCTGCCGTCTCTCAACAATTCCTAACTCCTCATTCCTAATTCCTAATTGAACGGAGTGATACCGTGACCACCCGGGACCAAATTCACAAATGGTTTTTCTACGCCCTGGGGCTGTTTCTGGTCTGGGTGCTGGACGCCCAGATCCTCAACCGCCTGCCGGTGCTGGGCACCATCCCCATGCTGCTTCCCCTGGCGGTGGTGTCGGTGGCGGTGCTGGAGGGGGCCTATGCCGGGGCCGGCTTCGGCCTGGCGGTGGGCCTTCTGTGGGAACTGGCCTACCCCGGCGGCTTCGGCGGGCTGGTGTTTGGCATGGCGCTGGCGGGAATGATCACCGGCGCGGTGTCCCAGTACGCCCTGAGCCAGTCCTTTCTCAGCTGTCTGCTGTGCTCGGCGGGGGTGCTGGGGGTGCTGGACGGCCTGCGGATCCTGCGGATCCTGTTCCTCCAGGCGGAGACCCTAGACGTGCTGCTCCAGATCGCTGTGCCGGAGGTGGTCCTCTCCCTGTGCTGGACCCCCGTGGTCTATTGGATCTTCCGCCGGATCTACCGGCGGGTGGGCGGCACCAAGCTGGCCTGAGGCGGGCGGGGACCCGCGGGAAAGGAGATGATGGGACCCTTGAATCCCAAGCAGTTTCACAGTCGGATCTGGGGCGTGGTGCTGGTGCTGGCCCTGCTGCTCACCTTTTTGTGCTCCAACCTGTACAGCATCCAGTACACCAACGGGCCGGAGTACGCCGCCCAGGCGGTGGCCCGGGTGGCCGAGGTCGAGGACGTCCCCGCCAGCCGGGGGCTGATCCTGGACCGGAACGGAAAGGTGCTGGTCTCCAATGAGATCTCCTATCAGGTGACCCTGGACATGAGCCGGATGGGAGAGCCGGAGGAGCGCTGCGCCAATCTGCTCTCCCTGATCCAGGTGGCCCGGGAGGAGGGGGTGGCCTGGGCGGACACCCTGCCCATCTCCGCCTCTGCGCCCTTCACCTATACGGAGGAGCACCCCTTTTACACCGCCTCCACCAATGAAGCGGGGGAGCCGGAGTATCAGATGACCCGTCTGGGCCGTCTGGCGGTCTACATGGGGTGGATCGAGGACCCGGAGGAGCTGGCGGAGGGGGAGGTCCCGGAGCAGGACGCCGCCGAGCAGGAGGAGCCCGGCCTGTGGGACCGCCTGCTGACCCTGGTGGGCCTCCGGAAGCAGGAGGAGCCCCGGGAAGAGCCCCAGCCCTACCGCCTGCCCACCGCCGAGGAGCTGCTGGGCGAGATGTGCAGGGATCTGGACATCAAGGGCCAGGGGGCGGTGGATGAGAAGGCGGCCAGGGCGGCGGGAGAGACCGTGCCCACCCTGAACCTGGGGGATATGGACCCGGGGGACGCCCGGGCGGTGGCCGGGGTGCTGTATGAGCTCTACTACCGCAGCCGGATCGCGGACTGGCCCCCCTACTACTTTGCCGAGGATGTGGATGTGGACTTCATCACCCGGGTGAAGGAGCTGAACCTCCGGGGGGTGGAGATCGAGACCGCCTCGGTGCGCAAGTATGAGACCGAGTACGCCGCCCACCTGCTGGGCTACACCGGCGCCATCACCAAGGATACCTGGCCGTCCTATCAGGAGAAGGGCGGCTACAACATGAACGATACCGTGGGCGTCTCCGGCGCGGAGGCCGCCTTTGAGGAGTACCTCCACGGGACTCCGGGGCAGCAGGCTCTGGAGCGCAATGAAAATGGCAAGATCGTCTCCGCCCAGTGGCTGACGGACGAGGAGACAGGGGAGAGCCTGGCCCCCCAGCCGGGGAGCAACGTGTTCCTCACCATCGACCTGGGCCTCCAGCAGAAGGTGGAGGACACCCTGGCCGCCCGGGTCCCCGGGCTGAGCGACACGGTGGAGGGGGCGGCCTGCGTGGTGGAGGATGTGCGGACCGGGGAGATCCTGGCCTCCGCCTCCTACCCCACCTACTCCCTCCCCGACTTTCGGAAGGACTACAACAGCCTGCTGGACGACCCGCTGAAGCCCCTGAATAACCGGGCCTTCAGCGGCCTGTATCCCCCCGGTTCCACCTTCAAGATGATCAGCGCCATCGCCGGGCTGGAGGAGGAGATCATCACCCCCTCCACCATCATCCGGGATGAGGGGCAGTACACCTATTGGCCGACGCCCCAGCCGAAGTGCTGGATCTACCGCCAGTATGGACGCACCCACGGACCGGTCAACGTATCCGACGCCATCGAGGTATCCTGCAACTACTTCTTCTATGATGTAGGCCGGCGGGTGGGCATCGAGAAGCTGGACGAGTACGCCGCCAAGTTCGGCCTGGGTCAAAAGACAGGGGTGGAGCTGTCCGAGGCCGCTGGTGTGGTGGCCAGCCCGGAGTTTACCGAGTCCCTTGGGGGCAAATGGTATGAGGGCAACGTGTTGTCCGTGGCCATCGGTCAGGAGAGCACCCAGGTCACCCCCATCCAGCTGGCCAACTACATCTCCACCCTGGCCAACGGGGGGACGCGCTATACCACCCACCTGCTGAAAACGGTGAAGTCGGGAGATTTCTCCCAAGTCTCCTACGCGGCGGAGCCGGAGGTGGCGGGGACGGTGGAGATGAAGCCGGAGAACCTGGCGGCGGTCACCCGGGGGATGCACAGCATGACCACCGGGGAGGGCTCCCTGGCCCGTGTGTTCCAGGATGTCCCCGTCCAGGTGGCGGCCAAGACGGGCTCCGCCCAGGTCAACGGCCAGAGCAATTCCAACGCCGTGTTCGTCTGCTACGCCCCCTACGACGACCCCCAGATCGCCATTTCCATCGCCGTGGAGAAGGGCGGCAGCGGCTCCTCCCTGGCGTCCATCGCCGCGGAGATCCTTCAGTATTATTTCACGGCCCAGGACGGACAGGGGCAGATCCCGGCGGAGAACACCCTGGTCCCCTGATGCGCTTTCTTTTGCTTTCAGCCGCGCCTGCGGTTTTGAAAAAATTTTTGATGCCCTCCTTTTTCGTATGTGGGCAGAAAGGAGACGTTTCCAATGTCTGAATGTACGCACGACTGTTCCTCCTGCGGAGCGGACTGCTCCTCCCGGGACCTGAAGGCCCCGGCCAACGCAAAATCCAAGGTCAAAAAGGTCATCGCCGTGGTCAGCGGTAAGGGCGGCGTGGGCAAGAGCACCGTCACCGCCTCCCTGGCGGCCGCCATGGCCAAGCGGGGCCGCAAGGTGGCGGTGCTGGACGCCGACATCACCGGCCCCTCCATTCCCACCGCCTTTGGCATCCATGAGCGGGCCATGGCCACCGAGGACGGGATCCAGCCCGCGGTCACCCCCGGCGGGATCAAGCTCATGTCCCTGAACCTCCTCACCGAGAATGAGACCGACCCCGTGATCTGGCGCGGCCCGGTCATCGCCGGCGTGGTTACCCAGTTCTGGACCGATGTGGTGTGGGGCGACGTGGACTATATGTTCGTGGATATGCCTCCCGGAACGGGGGATGTGCCCCTGACGGTGTTCCAGTCCCTGCCGGTGGACGGCATCATCGTGGTCACCTCCCCCCAGGATCTGGTGTCCATGATCGTCACCAAGGCGGTCCACATGGCGCAGATGATGTCCATCCCCGTGCTGGGCCTCATTGAGAATTACAGCTATTACCAGTGCCCCGACTGCGGGGCCAAGCACGCCATTTTCGGCGAGAGCCACCTGGAGCAGGAGGCCATGCAGCTGGGACTGCCCCTGCTGGCCCGGCTGCCTATCGATCCGGAGCTGGCCGCCGCCATCGACGCGGCCGCCGTGGACGTGACGCTGCCGGGTCGCTCGCAGCAGGTGGGCACGCGCCACCTCATCAACCGCATCACCGACGAGATTTCCGAGATCTTCCTCGGCCTGGGCTACACGGTGGCCACGGGCCCCGAGGTGGAGACCGACTACTACAACTTCGAGGCGT
>OLSF01003639.1_pt1 | contig 10094 bp, 8 predicted proteins | sample 1672301 | NCBI WGS metagenome assembly OLSF01 (sample SAMEA3136669, study PRJEB25190) | human gut metagenome | biome: human gut; feature: human-associated habitat; material: faeces | place: Austria | collected 2013
CAAGTCCATAATTTTCAACGTCAGGGCTTCCAGTTCATCTTCCACGGCTTTGATGTCCTGGCGCAGCTGCGCCTTTTTGCGCCGCTGCTCTTTGCCCCACACGGGCTTTTCTGCCTTTTCCTCTTTTTTGTGCACCGGCGCAGAAGTGTCTCGGTGCATCATAGCCTCGTAATTGGCATACAGGGTGGCCGTGCCATTCTCCAAATACAGCACCGGGCACCCCAGGCTGTTCATCAGGTATCGGTCGTGCGTAACCAGAATCAGCGTGCCCTCATAGGCGCGCAGCGCCTCGCCCAAATGCTCGCGCGTATAGATATCCAGATGGTTGGTGGGCTCGTCCAGAAACATCAGGTTTGGCTTTTCCAACAGCATCTCGGCAAAGCGCAACCGCGCCAGCTCGCCGCCGGAAAGGGCGCTGCACGGTTTGAACACATCCTCGCCCTTGAAATCCAGCCGGGCGAGGTGGCTGCGCACGTCCAGCTCTGTCATTTGTGGATATTTATCCCAAATCACGCTTTCCACCGTGCCCGCACGGCGAAGCTGCTGCTGCTCGAACACCGACGGCTTTGCGCCGGCGCCATAGCGCACGCTGCCCTGTGTGGGGCGCAGCTTGCCGTCCAGAACGCGCAGCAGCGTAGATTTGCCCGCGCCATTTGGCCCGGCGATGACAAGGCGCTCCCCGCGGTGCACCGTGTGGGTAAAGTGCTGCACCAGCTGGCGGCCGCCCAGCGCAATGCCAATATCTTTCGCCACTACAAGGTCGTTATAAGGTGTGACATCGAACGTAAAGCGGAATTTCAGGCCCTGGCGCTCGCCCTTGGGGGCGGCGGTAATCTCCAGCTTTTCCAGCTGTTTGCGGCGGCTTTGCGCCATTTTTGTGGTGGAGGCACGCACAAGGTTGCGCGCAATATAATCTTCCAGCTTTTTGGCCTTTTCCACATCGGCATCGTGCTGTTTCTGCCGCAGGGCATCCGCCGCCTGCCTCTGCGGCAGATAGGCGGAATAATTGCCCTTATATGCGGTGAGCGTGTGGTCTTCCACCTCAAAGATGCGTGTGCACACCTCGTCCAGAAAGTAGCGGTCATGGCTGACCACCAGCACCGCGCCGGAATAGCTCTTGAGGTAGTTTTCCAGCCATTCCATGGTGGCAAAGTCCAGGTGGTTGGTGGGCTCGTCCAGAATGAGCACGTCCGGCTTTTCCAGCAGCAGCTTTGCCAGCCGCAGCCTCGTCAGCTCGCCGCCGGAGAGCACCGCAATGTTCTTCTGCCATGTATCCTGCGCAAAGCCCATGCCGGACAGCACCTTTTTGATGTTCACATCCATGTTGTAGCCGTCGGCGGCATCCACGATGTTCTGCAGCTGGTCGTGCCGGGCCAGCAGCTCCGTGTCGTCCGGCTGCGCGGCCATTTTGCGTTCCAGCACCTGCATCTGGGCCATGGCATCCAGCACAGGGGCAAAGGTGGAGCGCATCTCGCCGTAGAGATCCAGCGTGGCATCCAGCTTTGCGTTCTGTTCCAGATAGCCCAGCGTCACGCCGTGGGTCACGCTGAACTCACCTTCGTAGTCCTGGTACTCGCCGGTCAAAATCTTGAGCAGGGTGGTCTTGCCCGCGCCGTTCTGGCCCACGATGCCGATGCGGTCCTCCCGCTCGACACTGGCGGTCACATCGTGCAGCACGATCTTCTCGCCAAAGCTCTTGCCTAGTTTTTCCAAATGTATCAGCATAGTTTTATGATCCCGTTCTCCATCCGCTTATTGGCTCAGCACTGGTGGCGGCGGTTCTTCAGGCCCACATTGGCCAGCTCTTCCTGCTCCATCACCAGCGGGTACAGCTCTTTCAGGTCTGCGATCTCATAGGTGGGCACCACCTTGCCGGGGTTCTCGGCGTGGCTGGGGTTATACCAGCAGGTGTCAAGGCCCGCATTCACGCCGCCCTGAATGTCGCTGCTCAGGCCGTCGCCCACCACCAGCACATGCTCGCGGTTCTCCACGCCAAGGGCGCGCAGGGCCGCATCAAAAATTCTGCGGTTGGGCTTTTCGCTGTCCATCTTCTCGGAGACGAACACGTCCTCCATAAAGTTCAGCACACCGCTCTCGGCCAGACGGCGGATCTGCACCTTCTGGAAGCCGTTGGTCACAACGGCCAGCGTTGCCACCTCGGAAAGCTCCCGCAGCACATCCAGCACTTCCGGCCCCATCAGGTCCGGGTGGGTGGAGAGCTGTTCCAGATAGAAGCGGTTCATCTCGGCTCCGTCACCGGCGGCATCAATGGCCTTGAGGAAGCGGGTGAACCGCTCCGCCATGAGCTTTTCCCGCTTGATCTGGCCTTTTTCCAGCTGCCGCCACAGCTCCGAGTTGATGGTGCGGTAGGTCTGCACCGTTTCTGCATCCGGCTCAATGCCGTAGTTCACCAGCGTTTCGGCCAGTGCCTTGCTTTCGGCTGCGTCAAAGTTCAGCAGGGTGTTGTCTGCATCGAACAGCACGCAATAATATTTTGCCATAAACCTTCCCTCTTTTCCTTCTGCCATGGCCTCAGCTGCCATGCGCTCAACAACAGGCAGAAGCCAGCCCTGCCGTAAACAGAGCTGGCTTCACATCATTCTGTTACAATTTCGTACGGTGGTACGTCTGTCTGCTCCGGGTCGTTGTCCGGGCAGGTGGTTTTGACATCACAGGGGGTGGCAGCACACTTTGCCATTTCCTCTTCCAGCGCGCCGTTGTCCACGTTCTCCCAGTCGGTGCCGTAATCGTCCACGCTGCCGTCGGTCACGTTCTCTTCCCCGGGCAGCGCCGGGATGCGGGGTTCCTCGTAGTACATGCAAACGCCTCCCTTCCTGCCAGCCTATGCGGCACAGCAGGCCGGGGTGACAGCCTCAGGACGCGGAGTCCGTGGATGCGGACTGCTCGTTGGCGGCTTCCTTGCTGGCATTGGATTCCGAAGCCGCATGGGAGCTGCCAGAGCTTGCAGAGCTGCTCTCGCTGCTGGAGCTGCTATGGGAAGCCGAGCTGCTCTCACCAGAGTCCGCGTGGGACGAGCTGGTGCTGTGGGAAGAGCTGGCTGTTCCGTTGGAAGCAGAAGCCGAGCCTGCCGGGGAAGCCGTGCTCTCACTGCTGGAAGAGCTGTGAGACGAGCTGCCGGAGGTGGATGTAGCCCCGGAGGATGCCCCGGAGGTGGTGCCGGACGATGCACCGGAAGAACTGGTGCTGCCGGAAGAACTGCTGCCCGACGTGCTGCCAGAGCTGCCGGAGCTGTGAGACGAACTGCCGGAGCTTACGCCGCTGACCGTCACATTCAGAACGTTGCTGGTAACGGTGCAGCCGTTGTAGCTTGCCACTGCGTACACCTTAAAGGTCGCATTGAGCATGGAGGGGTCGATCTCCACCTTGACGGTGGTCTTGCCCGCCGCCTGCGGCACTTCCGCACCGTTGGCGTACCAGCGGATGCTGTCGGCAGTGAGGTGCTTGCCGCCCAGCTTTGCGGTAAAGGTGTAGGAATCGCCCAGCACGGCCTTGCCGGTGCTGCTGATATGCACGGAAGCCGCTGCAAACACGGCGGTCACGTCCACGTTCTGCTTGAAGTTCGTATCGGTGCGGGTCTTCTGGGTCACACCGTCGCTCCACTTGACGAACACATAGCCGTCCTGCGGCACAGCCGTCACGCTGATGGACTGGGCGGCGCTGGTCACTTCATAGGAGAGGGATGTCTTGCCGCTGTCGCTGCCGCTGGAAAGGGTGCCGCCGGTCTTGTCCACCCGGTAGCTGGCCTGATACAGCACACCCTGCTCTTCGGAAGAGCCTGCAGCCTCCGAGCTGCTGGGTGCTGTCACCGCAGAGCTGGGGTTCGGGGTATACTCGGCGCGGGTGGGGATGTTGGCGGTGTCGGGCCGACGGTCGTCGGTCTGGTAAGCGTGGGTGCGCAGATAGCTCAGCATGGCCTTCAGGCCCACGGGCTTCAGGTGGATATCGCCGGTCTGGTAGTAATCCTCGCGGCCATAGCCGTTGGCATCCTTCAGCGCTTCGGCGCTGTTGAGGAACTTCAGGCCCATCTGCTCACACATGGACAGCAGGGCCATGTTGAAGTCGTCGATCTTGGTCTGGTCCATGTGGGGGTAGTTTGCGTGGTTTGCAGGCACCGGCGGCACCGTGTTCACGATGATGTCGGTGTAGGGGTAGCTTTCCTGAATGGCCTGCACCAGCGCGGTGTAGTTCTTGATGAACTCGTCCACGCTCATGCCGGTATCGTTGGTGCCCAGCATGATGACCACGCGGCGGGGCTTCATTTTGGCCACGGCCTGCGCGATGGTGTAGGTGCTGCTGTCCTTTTTAAAGGTAACGATGCCCTCGTTCAGGGCGGCATGGGTGCCAATGCCCTCCTTGGCGCAGAACTGCTGCAGGCTGATCAGGCCGTTGGCGTACAGGCGCACCGTGTTGGAATCGCCGAGGAACAGCGTTTCCTTCTGGTAGCTCTCGCCCGCGTCGGCGGTCTCCGGCAGCAGGGCGGCAGAGGTCTCGCTGATCTGGTAGTGATCCGAGATATCCTCTTCGCCCGGCACCAGCACCTCGCTGGAGGGCTGTTCCCCCGGGGCTGCAGGGGTCTTGCCGCGCTTGAGCAGCGTCATGGTAATGGCAATGGTCAGAATGGCTGCCAGCGCGCACACACTGCACACCAGCACAGCCTGCTTCTGCATAGGAGTAAGCGATTGCTTTTCCGGTCGTGTATTTCTCATATCTCTCACCATTCACTTAGTTTCCGGCACAGGGCCTTCCGGTCATGCCTGTCCGTTCAGGATCTGGTCTGCAAGGCTGGCGCAGCTTTCGGCCAGCAGCACCGGGTGGAAGGGTTCCAGCTCTTCCCTGCTGCCGTAGCCGTACAGCGCACCGGCGGCATCCAGCCCGCAGTCCGCAGCGCCGCGCATGTCGTCGTTGCGGTCGCCCACCATCAGCACCCGCCTGCCCTGCATCATGGGCTGGGCCAGCACATGGCGCACCACGTCGGTCTTGGTGTCGCGGCTCTCGTCCATGGACGCGCCGCCGATAAAATCAAAATAGCCTGCAAGGCCCTTTTCTTCCAGAATGGGCGTAACGACCTGCGTGGGCTTGGAGGTAGCGGTGCACAGCACAAGGCCCGCGTCCTTCAGGCGCTGCAGCATCTCTGCTGCACCGGGGTAGGCGGCGCACTCGTGGCTGCCCTTGACGGCGTAGCTGTCGCGGTACAGGTCGGTGGCCTTTTCAATGAGGGCCGGGTCGGTAAAGTGCTCACCAAAGCTCTTGCGCAGCGGCGGGCCAAGGTAGCGGCGCAGGTTCACATTTGTGGTGTCCACGCCCATCTTGGCAAAGACTTCTTTTAATGTATTTATGATACCGGGAGCGGAATCGATCAGGGTCCCGTCCACATCAAACAGGATCGCATCGTAGTTCAGCAATTTGTAAATTTCCTCACTTTCATGGTGATACATTGTATAGTATAGCACAGAATCCCGTTATCAGCAATTCCAACAAATGGTTTTTACAAAAATTATGCATTCAAGCAGAGAAAAGGCCCGCCCGGCATCCGGACAGGCCTTTCCGCATCTTCTTACTTCGCTGCGGCATCCGCAGGCGGATAGTACAGGTTGTTAGAGACGAACTCCAGCTTATCCTTGAGCACCAGCTCCAGGTTTGCCACGGCGTGCACCATATTGGTGGCCGAATCGTTCACTTCCAGCAGCTTGCACAGGTCCAGACCGTCCAGTTTCATGGCGGCGTCCATCTTCCGGCTCTCGGCGCACAGGATGTGGCTCAGGGCATTTTCCTGCAGAGCGATGCTCTCCACAAGGTCAATGACCGCCTGCTCCAGCGTCACCTTGGGCAGGCAGGGGCAGGGGCAGCGGGTGGTATCGATACAGTTCTCAGCAGACATGATAAAACCTTCCTTTCGTTCGTCCGGTCAGGGGCGGTGTACGCTCCATTCTATGTCTGCCGGGTACGCCGGTGTTACTCCTGCTTTTTAGGGTTCTGGATGCCGCGCACCTTTTCAATGGTCTCGCGGTAGCCGCCGGAGCCGTACTGGATGCAGCGGTTGATGCGGCTGATGGTGGCCGTGCTGATCTCCACTGCCTTCACGATCTGATCGTAGGTTCTGCCGTCCAGCAGCATCTTTGCCGCTTCCAGCCGCTGCGCCATATCCGAGATCTCCTTTACAGTGCACAGGTCTTCAAAGAAGTTGTAGCACTCCTCCCGCGTTTCCAGACTGAGGATGGCATCAAACAGTGCATCGGTGGTCTGGTTTCTTCTGGAATTTTTATCTGACATGAATGTTCTCCTTGCCGCCGCAGCGGACTGTCCGGTTTTGGGAGCGTTCCCTTTTTTAAATGTTCCGGAAATGTTCAGGTTCTTTCTTGCATCACCACTTTAGCACATCAAAGTGTGAAAGTCAAGCCCTTGGCGTGAACTCTTTTCATTCGTGGGTGTATATAGTTTTTTTCGTTTCACGCATGAACAAAAATCACCTAAAAATTATTGCAGAACGCTTTTCTGAATTAGTGTATCCTCCGAACTTGTTCCAAGGATATTGACAATTTGTGAATTCCGCACTAAAATACGGACAATCATTCGGCAAATGCGATGAACAGGACATGATTCTTTGCAGCACCCTCTCCCAGAGAGCCGCCCATCTGATGCAAAGGCGGCAGTCAGGAGCAAAGCGTTCTCCCCTGCGAGCAGCCTGTGTGAACAAAGGCGCTGACCCCGCCTTCCAGTAATGCATGGCCGTTTTGCCCACGTTACGGGGCTGCGTATGTACGCTGGGAGTGGCTGCCCTGTGCAGCAAACGAAGTGGTATCGCGGAGTATTCCATACACGATGTGCAGTGTATGTGAAGGCCTTCGTCTTCGATGGTTCGTCCCAAATGGAACGAACGCAGGAGGACGGGGCCTTTTTTACACCCTGCCGCCCCCATGCCGCTGACATTTGCCGGATGCCAAGAAAGGAAAGAGGTAAAAACAATGAATACGCTGGTCATCGTATTGATCGCAGCCGTGTGTCTGTTTGGCGCTTATATGCTTTACGGCCGCTGGCTGGCAAACAAGTGGGGCATCGACCCCTCTGCCAAGACTCCGGCAGTTGTCCATGAGGACGGCCGGGACTACGTTCCCACCGACGGCTGGACCGTGTTTGCACACCAGTTCAGCTCCATTGCCGGTGCAGGCCCTGTTACCGGTGCGATCCAGGCCGCTGCTTTCGGCTGGCTGCCGGTGCTGCTGTGGGTGCTGCTGGGCGGCATCTTCTTCGGTGCTGTCACCGACTTCGGCGCTCTGTATGCTTCCGTTAAGAACGACGGCAAGAGCATGGGCATGCTGATCGAAAAGTACATCGGCAAGACCGGCCGCAAGCTGTTCCTGCTGTTCTGCTGGCTGTTCTGCGGCATCGTGATTGCCGCTTTTGCGGACATGGTTGCCGGCACCTTCAATGCCTTCGGCGCAGACGGCGCAATGGTTGAGGCTGCCAAGACCAACGGCGCTGCCGGCATGGTGTCCATCATGTTCATGGTGTTCGCCGTTATCTTTGGCCTGCTGCAGAAAAAGTTCAGCTTCTCCGGCTGGAAGGAAAGCGTTATCAGCATCGTGTTCATCGTGCTGTCCTTTGTCATCGGCGCAAACCTGCCCCTGATCCTGGGCAAGGCCGCTTGGAGCTACATCACCTTTGTGTACATCTTCTTTGCTGCTGTGCTGCCCATGTGGCTGCTCAAGCAGCCCCGTGACCACATGACCACCTTTATGTTCGTGGCCATGATTGTGGGTGCTGTGGTTGGCCTGCTGGTGGCACACCCCACCATGAATCTGCCTGTGTTCACCGGCTTTACCAACGAAAAGCTGGGCACCATGTTCCCCATCCTGTTCGTCACCGTGGCCTGCGGTGCAGTTTCCGGTTTCCACAGCCTTGTTTCCTCCGGTACTTCCTCCAAGACCGTTGAGAACGAGAAGGATATGCTGAAGGTCGGCTACGGTGCCATGATCCTTGAAAGCCTGTTGGCTGTTCTGGCTCTGTGCGTTGCCGGTGCTGCCGCAGCTGCCGACGGTACCCCTGCTGCCGGTACTCCGTTCCAGATCTTCAGCCGCGGCGTTGCCGGTTTCTTTGAGATGTTCGGTGTGCCCGCCTACGCTGCTACCGTGTTCATGACCATGTGCGTTTCCGCACTGGCACTGACCAGTCTGGATGCCGTGGCCCGTATTGGCCGCATGAGCTTCCAGGAGCTGTTCAGCGTGGACGACATGGAGCACGCCGAGGGCTGGCGCAAGCTGTTCTGCAACGTGTACTTCTCCACCTTCATCACGCTGGTGTTCGGCTTTATCCTGACCAAGATCGGCTACGCCAACATCTGGCCGCTGTTCGGTTCTGCCAACCAGCTGCTGAGCGCACTGGTGCTGGCTACCCTGTGCGTGTTCCTGAAGGTGACCGGCCGCAGCAACAAGATGCTGTTCCCCCCTCTGGTCATCATGCTGTGCGTTACGTTTACCGCACTGGTGCAGCGCCTGATCGCTATGGTCAAGGCCATCAGCACCGCCGCTTCTGTTACCATCCCTGCCGGTGAGACCACTTGGGGCGCTGTGTTCATCGCAAACGGCCTGCAGCTGATCCTTGCCGTGCTGCTGATCGTGCTGGGCCTGAACATCGTGTTCCACTCCTTCTCCGCTTACAAGAAGGCTGAGCACAACAGCGAAGCAAACGTCTGATTCTGCCATTCACAATCCTGTTTTCAATAAACAAAACGCCGCTGACGATGCACAAAGCCGTCAGCGGCGTTTTGTTGTGGAAGCGTATTTTATATGTAAGCCCGGAAAATCCGCAGATTTTCCGGGCTTACATTTTCACAGACTGAGGAAAAGAGAAACGGCCTATTATAAATGACAGCTTTCCCAGCTTTGCAGAGCGGCCAGCTGGGTCTCGGTGTGGAACCAGTGCTCCCCGCCCTCCAGAATGGTCAGGTGCGCCCCGGTCTGCTGCCGGAACCGCTCCATAGCGGTGTGCCCGGTAAGGGGATCTGTATCAGCATAGAGCACCTGTGTGGGTACTTTCCAGTGCAGCGGGTGCTCCCGCACCCAGCACAGATACGGCCACGAAAGCGTCTCCCCAAAGTCTGTGGGGATCTCCCCTGCCGCGTGCAGCTGCTCCTCCGTTACCCCTGCCTGCTGCATCAGGGCAAGGATCAATTTTTCCATATCCACGATCGGGGACACCAGCAGCGCCTTCTCCGGTTTTTGCGTCTGCAACGCCTGCATAGCAAACCACGCCCCGATGCTGACCCCATACACCCGGATATGCTTCCATACCGGATGCATCCGGGCGTAAACCGCCTGCAGCTCCCGGGTGACCACCCACGGCACCAGCTTTTCCGGGCTGTTTTTCCGGGTGCCGTGCTCCGGCAGATCGACAGCCAGTACCTGCCAGCCTGCCGGGCAAGCTGTGCGGGCAAAGCGGGCAGCCTCGGCTGCGCTGCCGTTTTTGCCGTGGACGTAGAGATAGACCCGGCGGCTGCGCTTGCCGTACAGGACAGCCGGGATGCCTGCGATCTCAAGCTTGATTTTTTCCATAACGGCTCCCTCCTGTTTTGGGGCGTTTTGCGCCCTGTTTTCTCTATGATAGCACAAGCAACAGCCAAACACAAACAGGAAAAAACTAATGCTAACACGATTTTGAATGGCCTCCGCTACCGCTCTGGCCATTGTTCAAGGAAAGTATATTTTAATATTTGAGGTTCTGAAACGCCTGCAGGCGTTTTAGAACCTCTTTTTCACAGAAGGGGTCGTAACTGGAAACGGCTGCTGTTACCTCTTACGTCCTCTCCCGTGAAAATGGGATAACGGAGCGTCCGCAGACGCTCCGTTATCCCGAAATAATAAATCATAATTCCGCTGAATATGGCCAAAGCGCAGCGGAGGCCATTAAAATCGTTCTGCGCAAAAAGAGCCACCGCACAGCCTTATGCGATGGCTCTTGAGGTCGTATTTCAGGTTTTGCTTAGCCGAAGATGTTGATCAGGATACCAGCAGCAACGGCAGAACCGATAACGCCGGCCACGTTGGGGCCCATGGCGTGCATCAGCAGGAAGTTGGAGG
>OLSF01003645.1_pt1 | contig 10074 bp, 9 predicted proteins | sample 1672301 | NCBI WGS metagenome assembly OLSF01 (sample SAMEA3136669, study PRJEB25190) | human gut metagenome | biome: human gut; feature: human-associated habitat; material: faeces | place: Austria | collected 2013
ATGGACCAAACAAAGTGAACAGGGCGTGTGTTATATGAATAAATGTATAAGAAAATGGAGATACCCTCGATACAACTGAGTTTGGAACATATAGAGGAGTTAGATTTTACCTGTCCTGCGGCAAAAAAATCGATAAATATAGGAAAAGAGATTATTCCGGTTAAGTTTGTGGTAAATATTTATCCCGATGTTAAACGGGATTATTTTAAGTTGATAACAGGAGTCCGTTATATTCGTCGTCGTAATTTTATCGGTCAAGAACTTCTTTTTTATAGAATCGCTGTGGTTTATAAAATTGAGAAATTGAGGGATTTTGTTAAGCTCGAAAACTCCCAAGTCATAGTTGATACTCGGTTACTTGCATTGTTATTGAGTATATCAATCGGGTCGATGAGAGGAATGTTGGCACTACGTACACAAAATACAGTATTCAAAAATTATCCGTTACCTCTGATAAATGTATCCGAAATATTAACTTCCATGAATATAACCGATTCTGAGGGTATTGGGGAGAATCTGAATATATATTACAATAATTGAATCCTCGATGAATAAATTGATTTTGCTCCGGCATGGAGAGAGTATATGGAATAAGGAGAACCGATTTACGGGGTGGACAGATGTCCCATTGTCCGAAAAGGGGAGAGATGAAGCTCGTCGGGCAGGAGAGTTGTTACGGAGTTTTTCCATATATCCCGATATTTCGTTTACATCTTTGTTAAAGCGTGCTATTGTTACTCGCTTTTTAGTTATGGAAGAATTGGACAGGTTGTGGACTCCGGCATATAAAGATTGGAGGCTCAATGAACGACATTATGGTGCGCTGCAAGGCTTGAATAAGTTGGAAACATCTGAGAAGTATGGGGCGGAGCAAGTTCATATTTGGCGACGGAGTTATGATGTCAGACCTCCGCAAGTAGGAGACGAGGATCTCAGATATCCGGCTCATGATGCCCGTTATCAGATGGTTCAGGAAAAACTGCTACCTCATGGTGAATCGCTTGAAGATACTGTTCATAGAGTGTTGCCTTGTTGGAAAGAGCGTATTTTGCCAGAGGCTGAGAAAGGCAAAACGATACTGGTTGCAGCTCATGGAAATAGTTTGAGGGCCTTGATAATGATGCTGCAAAATTTATCGCCTAAACAAATTGTCGATGTAGAAATACCCACGGGAAAACCTTTAATCCTTGAATTAGGAGAAAATTTAACGGTTATGAATCAATACTATTTGGGGTAAAATAAACAGCATGGGCTGTGGTAGTAAAATCTTTTTTAGCTTCCATGATATATTCTTTTTCGGTTTTCTGTAAATAGCTATATTTGTCCGATTATTGATTTAGGTATGAAGACGAATAAGACGAATGCGGCTCGGCTGTTGGATAGGGCGAAAATACCATACGAATTGGTTCCTTATGAAGTCGACGAGAATAATTTAGCTGCTACTCATGTTGCCGAACAACTGGGTGAGAATATAGAACAAGTATTCAAGACTTTGGTATTGCGTGGCGATAAACACGGGATATTCGTTTGTGTGATTCCGGGCGACAAAGAGGTCGATTTGAAAAAGGCTGCCAAAATATCGGGAAATAAGAGTGCCGAGATGATTGCCATGAAGGAACTGTTGCCGACTACCGGATATATTCGGGGTGGTTGTTCTCCCATTGGCATGAAGAAAAATTATCCTGTATATATTCACGAAAGTTGTTTGTCACATGACCCTATTTATATTAGTGCCGGACAACGAGGATTACAGATAAAAATAGCAGCCGGGGCTCTTATAGAGTTTGTTTCAGCGGAGGTCGGAGACCTTGTCGGTTAATCTTGGTACACGATATAATTCGGTGTGGATTAATCCACAGGGAGTAAAATGTCTTGTCCATATAAGATGAGGTAAAAAAGACTTATAGAACCCGAAGGGGGATACATAGGTGTGAACAGAGTCTTCGTCTTTATTCACAATCTTTTTTCATAGTTCCCTGTTTAATGGCTCGGATAAGCCGGGATTCTATGCGGAGAAATTCTTGTTCGAAATTAGGAGTGAAGATTCCTTTCCCCATATTTTCATGTATCTCCGAAAATGTCCAGAACCTGCCGTCGTCGATTTCGACTGGATCGATTTGTATTTTTCCGGTATATACCGTATAGAATGTGTTTACCATCTCGCGTTCCTGATCCGATTCGAAGATATAAGTAAGCACATGTATCGGAATGAAATGCGTGATTCCCAACTCTTCGCGAACTTCTCTTGCCAACGCTTCTTCGACGGTCTCCCCGTAATCGATATGACCGCCTACGGCCGTATCCCATTTGCCGGGTTGAATGTCTTTATTCGTCGATCGCTTTTGAAGATACAACTCCCCGTCGTTATTTATAATATGTAGGTGGACTACCGGGTGGAGTAATTTCGATCCGTTGTGGCATTCACGGCGGGTCGCTTTTCCTATTGTGTTACCTTGTTCGTCTATCAGAGGAAACCATTCTTCTTTATTCATGATTCAAATGAGTATTCGGGTTATAGTCTTGAATACGTTTTTGCAGCGTTTCTTCATCGAGAGGGTTCCCGGCTTCGTCGAATGGCAACCTGAAACCGCATCCTTCTTTCCATCGGCTGCATCCGTATGCCGTCTTTCCCTGTATGATATGGCCGGTGTGGCATACGGGACATGATAAAAGTTGTTCTTTTGGTTTCTTCTCCGTAGATGTTTTATTTGTTGTTTTTTTCTTCCCGGGTTTGGCCGATGTCGTTGATTTTTTCTTCGGTTCCTCCGGGGGTGGAGCCGCTGTGATTTTGCCGGAATTGTCGCTTAGTACGTACAAAACGATTTCGCCCACCATTTTTTTCAGTTCTTCCAGGAAATCGGCGGCACGATATTCGTTGCGTTCTATTTTACGCAATTTGTTTTCCCAAATACCGGTCAATTCGGCCGATTTTAGCAACTCGTTGCGAATAGTCCCGATTAGTTCCACTCCTGTTTGAGTGGCAACCAGATTCTTCCTTTCTTTACGGATATAGTGGCGTTTGAACAGCGTTTCAATAATGGCGGCTCTCGTGGAAGGACGTCCGATACCGTTTTCTTTCAAGGCATCTCTCAGTTCTTCGTCCTCTACCGATTTTCCAGCCGTCTCCATGGCTCGCAATAATGTGGCTTCGGTATACGGTTTGGGAGGCTGGGTCCATTTTTCTGCCAAAGAAGGTGTGTGGGGGCCGGTTTCACCTTTGGTGAAAGCAGGCAAGGTGCTTTCCGACTCTTCGTTATTTTCTTCTTTCCCGAATACGGTTCTCCACCCCGGAGATAAGATTTGTTTCCCCGTGGCTTTAAATTCGATTTGATTTACCTCGCCCAGTACGACCGTATTGGAAACGATACAATCGGGATAGAATGCCGCAATAAATCTTCGGGCCACTAAGTCGTACACTTTTTGCTCTTCGCCCGTGAGGTTGGTTGCCTTTACGTTCGTGGGAATGATAGCATGGTGATCGGTCACTTTGGAGTTGTCGAATACCTTTTTGCTCTTGGGGATCTTCCCGGTCGAAAAAAGGGCTGTTAATGTTGTGTAAGCTGTTAATGCCGACATTATGCCCGGAACCTTCGGATATATGTCGTCGCTTAGAAATGTAGTGTCGACGCGAGGGTAGGTGGTTACTTTTTTTTCGTAAAGCGACTGAATGATTTTCAAAGTGTTTTCTGCCGAGAAAGAGAATTTTTTATTACACTCGACTTGAAGGCTGGTTAAGTCGAATAATCTCGGTGGCGCTTCTTTTCCTTGTTTGGTCGTTATATCGGTAACCGTGAAGGGGAATCCCTCTATCTTTTGTAGAAATTCTTTTCCCTCTGCTTCGGTTTGAAATTTCCCTTTGGTGACGGCGAATGTCGTTTCCCGATATAAGGTTTTCAATTCCCAATAAGGTTGAGGAACAAAATGTTCGATTTCGAGTTGACGGTTTACGATTAATGCCAAAGTGGGAGTCTGTACCCTCCCGATGGAAAGGACTTGACGGTTCTGTCCATATTTCAACGTGTAAAGCCGGGTAGCGTTCATTCCTAATAACCAATCGCCGATAGCCCGTGAAAGTCCGGCAAAATAAAGAGAGTCGAATTCTGTTTGAGGTTTGAGATTTTGAAATCCCTCTCGTATGGCTTCTTCTGTCAAGGACGATATCCAAAGGCGGTAGACCGGGCATTTACAAGCAGCTTTTTGCATAACCCATCGTTGAATGAGTTCCCCTTCTTGACCGGCATCACCACAGTTTATGACGGCTTCGGCGTTGGACATGAGCGATTCTATGATACCGAATTGTTTTTCGATACCCCGGTCGGAGATTAATTTAATCCCGAATCGGGTGGGTATCATGGGCAGGGATCTCAATGTCCATTGTTTCCACGAGTCGGTATATTCATGAGGCTCTTTTAATGTGCAGAGATGGCCGAAAGTCCAAGTCACCTGATAGCCGTTTCCTTCGTAATATCCGTCATGTCGGTTTTTTGCGCCTACTATATCGGCTATTTCTTTGGCTACACTGGGTTTTTCGGCTATACAGACTTTCATTATATTGTTTTGTAGTTTAAACGAAGAAACAAGGAACGACAAAATCCGTTTTTCCGGTCGTGTCTTACTGCTGCTCTTTTCCGAATGCAAAGTTACATTTTTATTTTCATTCTTCGTAATATCCGGTCAATGGCCTTGTAGAGATTGGGGCTTGTAAGAAAAATTTGTCTGGTCGATAACTTTTAGAAGTCTGCGGTCGGTAATCGGGGCGGTAAATTCTTTTATTTCAGTTTCAGTCAGTTTCCTGTCGAGGGAGTGTATAAGCCTGATGATCGAGAGGGTATTAATAAGCTGGCAAGTGAAATCGGTAGATGGTCCGAAATAGGTTTCGTATGTTTGTTTTCTGAGTGCTCGGAGTTTCTCTTCTCTCATGGAAATTTGTTCTTTTTCGGATTTTTTGTTGAACGACTCTATGGTTCTTTCTACATTATCGGGTGGCGTTTGGATCTCTCCGAATACAAATTTCAGAGTCTCTTTTTCGGTATTTGATAAGTCCATATTTCGCTTTTCGAGAGCTTTTATAAAGTCTGAATATTCCCAATTAGGAGGTGTCGTCATGGCTCTCCAACTTTCCAATAACATTAAAAAAGGCAGGTAATATTCCGAAGTCGTAGATAAAGGGTCATTCATGGCAAAAATATCTGCGAATGATATATAATCTATATTTTTAATACTATATTCGTTTATAATATTTTCGTCTATAATATTCATATATACAAATATATGATAAATAAAATTATAGTAATTATTTAGAATTGATAAATGATAAGATGTATCAGATATTTCTCCTTGATTATATTTCGAGTTTACATATTCAAGTTTTACTTTAAATTTATTTTCTTCCGAAGTATAATATTTTTGTGTTGAAAGGGTGTTTAGGCTTTTTATCCAATCTTCCGTTTCTGAAATGTTTTTTAATCGTATTTCCCTTAATTCGTAATTGATTCGGGCATTCTTGCCTCGGTATGTCGAATGAACGCAGTTTTGTTCTATTTCTCCTGAATATCGATAGGGAGCGAATAATTCGTCCAAATACGTTTCTATGTAAAGCGTATCTGTTGATTCGATATAAAAAGGGATATATCGATCCCCAAAAATTAGTTTTTGTTGGATTGGATAGCGTGTAGGGATTTTTGCGGAGAACGAACCGTCTGGTGCGATAGGAATGTTTATTTCGGTCTGTTTCCCGGAGAACAGATCGTCCAGTATGATTTTCCCGTCAGGTAAATTCAACCGTTTGTGATATCCGACGAATTTACCTTGTAGTATAGCTGTGTCTGTGTCGAAGGTTATTGCTGGTGTAGCAGATCTGTATATTGGATTGGGTTGTGGATATATGGAAGTCTTGTTCCTTTTTTCGGTTAGAGATAAACCTATAATTCTGATTTCGTTGGATTTTTGATTTCCGATGATATCGACCTCCGTTAAGGACGGAGGGAGCGCAGGGAAATCCATTTCTATATGGATCGTACTGTCGCTATCGAATTGGAAAATTCGGTTGAAATCGACACCGTCTATATCCCGTACTTTCCCGGAAAACCGTTTTATACTGTCTTGGACGACCCAATCGTCGTGTATGGTGAGAGACGTATGTGGTAGTTGTTTTAGCGTGATGTACATTCGGCTTACGGTGTCTCGTAATAGAATGCTGTCGACTGTTACAACCGGCGTATTTCGAGCGACCCAGTTCGGGTTGGTTATTATTTTTTCTGCATGAAGCGAAGATATGAGCAGAGGTAGGAAGAGTGATAAAAAAGCTCTCATTAGTGATTCGTTATATGTGTTATAGCGAATGAACAAATGAGAGCCGTAGTAAGTTCAATTTGGTTACAGTCCTTTTTGTTTGGCTTCGTCCCAAATGGCATCCATTTCGGCGAGAGACATATCTTTTAGATTTTTACCTTTTTGTAATGTTTCCTGTTCGAGGTAGTTAAACCGTCGTATAAACTTTTGGTTCGTATGTTCCAATGCATTTTCCGGGTTGATGTCATAAAGTCTTGCCGCATTGATGAGACTGAAAAATAGATCTCCGAATTCATTTTCCATATTATCCGGGTTCATGTTTTCTATTTCATTTTTCAGTTCGCCGAACTCTTCAAAAACTTTGTCCCAGACTTGGCTTTTTTCTTCCCAGTCGAAGCCTACATTGCGAGCTTTGTCCTGAATACGGTAAGCCTTGATAAGCGAGGGCAGGGCAGCGGGCACACCGCTTAATACACTCTTATTTCCATCTTTCTCTTTAAGTTTCAACTGTTCCCAGTTCTCGGAAACTTGTCCGGCTGTATCTGCTTTCACCTCTCCGAAGACATGCGGATGGCGGAAAATCAGCTTATCGCACAGCTTGTCGCAAACATCTTTGATGTCAAAATCTCCTGTTTCCGAGCCTATCTTAGCATAGAAAGCGACGTGCAACAATACGTCCCCCAACTCTTTGCAGATTTCTTTCTTGTCATCCCTCATCAGGGCATCGCAAAGTTCGTAAGTCTCTTCTATGGTGTTGGGACGCAGACTTTCATTCGTCTGTTTACGGTCCCAGGGACATTTAACACGCAGTTCGTCGAGAATGTCCAGGAAGCGTCCGAAGGCTTCCATCTGTTCTTGTCTGGTATGTGACATAAATCTATTTATTTAATTCATTTTTTTCCATTCTTGGTAAGATATCAACAACCCTACTACTTCCGAGTAGTTCTGACGGCCACTTTCTATCTTGTTTCCTTTCAGGTAAAGATCGTATATCCAATCCTGTACGGCTCCCACTACCGGGCTATACTTGGCAGCCCAATAGGCTTGATTATTCTTGGCTAATTCAATAATTTCCGGTCGGATGCGTTGAAAGAGTTTTGCATATTCTTCTTCTGAAAGTAATCTTTTTGCATTCCCCAGTACATGCCCCAGTACAGAGAAATATCCGGAGAAACGGATACCCATTGCCTGTGAACGGGTACAAACCTGATAGGCATAGAAATTGGCTTCCGCTTCGCTGGTGATACCTAACAAGTGGGCTAGTTCATGAGCATAAGTGGCAGGATAGTTGGCGGGAAGCAAATCTCCGTTAAGGGTGAATTCGCAGAAGAAAGGCCCCATGCTACCGGTTACTCCTACCATGGAAATGAACGGAGTAAACAACATGGTCTTTACTCTCGGATGATCGTGTGGAGGTCGGTGTACGCCCAGGCTATCACTTAACTGATTATAGATTCGTACGGTTTCTTCCCGTATCAAATCCTGGTTGATACTATTTACAGGGGTGTACGAACGATTTAATTGGGTGATATAGTCGTCAACAAACTCCTGAAAATTTTCGGGAGTGTAGGCTGTATACGGGATTTCGGTTCGTTGGTAAAAGTTCTTTTGAGAATAATTCAGTCCCCAAGCCAGATAGAACCATACATAAATCCACAACAGATATTCGCCGTCGCGCAATAAAATTTTCTTCCAAGGCAACTTTTTACGGAGACGGGCATAAATTGGATAAATAATCACGCCCGCAATACTAAGGAAGATAAATAAGTCTCCTATCGCAAAAGGAAATAAATTGGAAAAAAACGACAAAACGTAAGAGATAAAAGGATAGATTGTTTGCGAATAGATTGTTGCCAGAGCAGGAATCCATTGCGTTAGCCACACTAGGATTAAGATTGCTCCTAAGGCTAAATATCTTACATTTGGCTTCTTTTTCATCATTTGTCTAATATCAGTCAACAAAAATATGCATTAAATAGACGTCGCGCGAAAAAATACCTCTATATTTGCAAAAAATCTGTTAACAATGGCTTTATAACTTGTATAATAGGGAAAGTCATTCAACATAAACCGGATAAGAGATGGCTACATCAGAAGAAATTGAAAAGTATTGCCGGAATTGCGTATCACGTGATTTCGTGAATGGTAAAGGTCTTGTTTGTAAGCGTACCAGAGAACTTCCTGCTTTTGAAGAAGAATGTGAAAGTTTTGAGAAAGATGAAGAGCTGGAAAGATTAGCCCCTCCCAAGCCGGAAGACTTCCCGGTATCTATGACAGAAGAAGAAATGCTTGCCGAAGAGAATCTCTCCAAAGGAGTACTGTACGCAGTCGCTGCCTGTATTGTGGGTGCGGTGGCATGGGGACTGATATCTGTTTCTACGGGTCGTCAGATTGGATTTATGCCCATTGCTATCGGGTTTATGGTTGGCTTTGCCATGAGGAAAGGGAAAGGAATACGTCCCATTTTCGGAATTATCGGTGCGGCATTATCCCTGATTAGTTGTGTCTTGGGTGATTTCTTTTCCATTATCGGATATATTTCCCAAGATTATAAAATGTCTTATTTTGACGTTCTGGTAAGCGTAGACTATGGAGAAATATTCTCTATTATGCTGGAAAATGTGATGTCAATGACTGCTTTATTCTACGGATTCGCTCTTTATGAGGGGTATAAATTCTCTTTCCGTGCACAGAAACACCCCGAGGGTGGTAAGATTTGAATTTAAATTATTAATTTTGCACCCGTTATTTTAGAATATACATTATCATATATACATAAAACAATATGGAATTAGCAAGTAAGTACAATCCCGCTGACGTGGAGGGAAAATGGTACCAGTATTGGCTGGACCATCATTTATTCAGTTCGAAACCCGATGGTCGTGAACCTTACACCATCGTCATTCCGCCCCCGAACGTCACCGGTGTGTTGCACATGGGACACATGCTTAATAATACCATTCAGGATATTTTAGTTCGTCGTGCCCGTATGGAAGGCAAGAATGCCTGCTGGGTACCGGGAACTGACCATGCTTCTATTGCTACTGAAGCTAAAGTAGTAAACAAACTTGCTGCTCAAGGCATCAAGAAAACCGACCTGACTCGTGACGAATTCCTGAAACATGCTTGGGATTGGACAGACGAACACGGAGGTATCATCCTGAAACAACTTCGTAAACTCGGTGCATCCTGCGACTGGAATCGTACTGCTTTCACTATGGACGAGAAACGCAGTGAAAGTGTACTGAAAGTTTTCGTAGACCTGTTCAATAAAGGATTGATCTACCGTGGTGTCCGTATGGTAAACTGGGACCCGAAGGCATTGACCGCTCTTTCTGACGAGGAAGTGATCTACAAAGAAGAGCACGGAAAACTATATTACCTCCGCTATAAAGTAGAAGGTGATCCGGAAGGACGCTATGCCGTAGTGGCAACTACCCGCCCTGAAACAATCATGGGTGACACAGCGATGTGTATCAACCCGAACGACCCGAAAAACGAATGGCTGAAAGGTAAGAAAGTGATCGTTCCGCTGGTAAACCGCGCCATCCCTGTGATTGAAGATGATTATGTAGACATCGAATTTGGTACAGGTTGCCTGAAAGTGACTCCTGCTCATGACGTAAACGACTATATGCTGGGTGAAAAGTACAACCTGCCTAGCATTGATATCTTCAACGATAACGGTACATTGAGCGAAGCTGCCGGTATGTATATCGGCATGGATCGTTTCGATGTTCGTATACAGATAGAGAAAGACCTCGAAGCTGCCGGACTGCTGGA
>OLSF01003648.1_pt1 | contig 10069 bp, 12 predicted proteins | sample 1672301 | NCBI WGS metagenome assembly OLSF01 (sample SAMEA3136669, study PRJEB25190) | human gut metagenome | biome: human gut; feature: human-associated habitat; material: faeces | place: Austria | collected 2013
TAAACTACACATGCCAGATACCCACGTGTTTGTACCCACTCAACCTAAATCTTATCAAGATGATTTACCAAACAAAAAACTTCAATCGAATTTTTCCAGACAAGGCAACTCTTTTCCCAGATTTTCTACTTTATGGTTGCTTTGCTTGCAAGTGGTTTTCTATTTTGTACAACGCTTTTTTAGAAATTTAGCATATAGAGTTGCTTTTGACGGAAAAATTGAGATAAATTGGCGAAAATGGAGTTAAATTTGCAACTCTTTTTTAATTTTGAACGGATTAGCGTTGCCTAAGACTTTTGATGCTTATATATAACGGATTTCTCCATTGCTCCACAACTGCTGCAAACCCACAAACAAAGAAAAATGGTGCTGGGACAACAGAACAGTCCTAGCACCAACTTTGTCTACATAATATTTACTTTCCTTAATTAGCAGTTAATCTCTGCTTTAATTCCAAGCAAGTCTTTGTTTTCGTCGAGAATTGGTGTGACTACGTCTTCAACAAACTCTTTTACCTGACTTGGTGCACGACCAACGTATTTGCTTGGGTCCATAGTCTTCTGCAATTCTTCCAAAGTCATTGGGAAGGCATCGTCTGCGGCAATCAACTCTAAGAGGTTGTTGTCTAAGCCGCGCTCTTTTACATTTCTGCCTGCTTCCATGGAAAGCTCACGAATCTTCTCATGCAGTTCCTGACGGTTGCCGCCGGCTTTTACGGCATCCATCATGATATTTTCGGTTGCCATAAATGGAAGTTCGGACATGAGACGTTTTGTAATTACTTTATCGTAAACAACAAGTCCATCGGCTACATTTAAGAACAAATCCAAAATACCGTCGATTGTGAGGAAGCCTTCTGCTACGCTCAGACGCTTATTTGCGGAATCATCGAGCGTTCTCTCAAACCACTGGGTTGCCGATGTAATGGCTGGGTTTAAGGCATCAATCATTACATAGCGGGACAGGGATGCAATTCTTTCGCTTCGCATTGGGTTTCTCTTGTATGCCATTGCAGAGGAACCAATCTGGCTCTTTTCAAATGGCTCTTCCACTTCTTTCAAATGCTGAAGAAGACGGATATCGTTTGAAAATTTATGTGCGCTGGCTGCGATGCCGGCAAGTACATTTACTACGCGAGTATCCAATTTACGGGAATAGGTCTGTCCGGAAACCGGGAAGCATGCGTCAAATCCCATTTTCTTTGCAATCAGTTTGTCCGCTTCTTTACATTTGCTCTCATCACCGTCAAACAGCTCAAGGAAACTTGCCTGTGTACCGGTAGTTCCTTTCGAACCAAGAAGTTTCATATGAGACAGCACGTGATTCAAATCCTCCAAATCCATCACAAGTTCCTGAATCCAAAGCGTTGCACGCTTACCAACTGTTGTCGGCTGTGCCGGCTGGAAATGAGTAAATGCAAGCGTCGGAAGGTCTTTGTATTTCATTGCAAAATCAGATAATACGGAAATGACATTCACCAGTTTTTTCTTTACTAATTTAAGTGCTTCGGTCATGATAATGACGTCTGTATTATCACCAACATAGCAGGAAGTTGCTCCGAGATGAATGATTCCTGCTGCCTTTGGACACTGTTTGCCATATGCATATACATGGCTCATTACGTCGTGGCGCACCTCTTTTTCGCGAGCTTTTGCAACATCATAATTAATATCTGTCACATGTGCTTTTAACTCCTCAATCTGTTCGTCTGTGATACGTGGATTTCCATCTGCATCCTTTAAGCCAAGTTCTTTCTCGGTTTCTGCTAATGCAATCCATAATTTTCTCCAAGTCTGAAATTTCATATCCGGCGAGAAAATAAACTGCATTTCTTTGCTGGCGTATCTCTCCGACAACGGGCTTACATATCTGTCTGTACTCATATTCTTTCTTTCCTTTCTCTATCCTTTTATAAAATAGTGCCAGGGCTTTTCCTTAACACCTATTTACGGTTCAAAACTTCCACGAATATCTTCGGTTGGCGGCTCTACCGGGTAATTTCCGGAGAAGCACGCATCGCAGTAACCGGTTTCTCCCTCAATCAATTCCGGCAGTCTTTCGCCATCTAAGTAACCAAGCGAATCCGCTCCAATCAACTCACAAATCTGGGATACCGTGTGGTCATGTGCAATCAGCTGGTCGCAGCTTGGCACGTCGGTTCCAAAATAGCATGGAAACAAAAATGGTGGCGAACTGATTCTTACATGCACCTCAGTCGCTCCGGCATCTTTGAGCATTTTTACAATGTGGCCGCTCGTCGTACCGCGCACAATCGAATCATCGACCATCACAACACGCTTGCCACTAACCACTTCTTTCAAGGCATTCAATTTAATGTTTACACTGGACTCACGGGCAGACTGTTTGGGTTTAATAAACGTTCTTCCCACATAACTGTTCTTGATAAAACCAACGCCATACGGAATATTTGACTCCAGGGCAAATCCCATCGCAGCCGCATTTCCGGAATCCGGCACTCCAATGACAATATCCGCTTCTGCCGGATGCATCTGGGCAAGAATTTTTCCTGCCATAATACGCGAATTATAAACACTCACGCCATCCACATAGCTGTCCGGTCTTGCAAAATAAATATATTCAAAAATACATCTTGCCGGTTTTACCGTGCAGAGACTTTCATCCGATGTAATACCGTTTTTGTCTAACATGACAATTTCCCCCGGTTTTACATCCCGGACAAATGTTGCACCAACCGCATCGAGTGCACAGGTTTCGCTGGCAAGCAGATAACTGTTATCCCGTTTTCCAATCACCAGAGGGCGAAAACCAAATGGGTCGCGGGCACCAATCAATTTTCTCGGACTGGAAATCACAAGTGAATACGCACCTTTTAATTTCTTCATCGCATTTTTCACAGCTTCTTCTACCGTACCCGTTTTCAAACGCTCTCTCGCAATGTGGTACGCAATAACTTCCGAATCAATGGTCGTCTGGAAAATAGCTCCTGTGTATTCCAGTTCTTTGCGGAGTTCCGGCGCATTTACCAGATTTCCGTTATGCGCTAACATAAGAATACCTTTGACATAATTTAATACTAACGGCTGTACATTCTGTCCATTGCTCGCACCTGCCGTCGAGTAGCGGACATGTCCAACCCCGATATTTCCTTTGAGTTTTTCAAGTTTTTCAGAATCAAAGACTTCATTGACAAGTCCCATGCCTTTTGAAGACAATACTTTTCCTTTCGGTCCTTTTGTATCGCTGACCGCAATACCACAGCTTTCCTGACCTCTGTGCTGCAAAGCGAAAAGTCCATAGTAAATTGTGGAGGCAACATCACCGCCATCCAAATCATAGACACCGAAAACACCACACTCTTCATGCAGTCCATCGTAATAAGTTTCATCAACCTGTGAGTTCATTTCAAGTCCTTCCTTTTGCTGTTTATTCTAACACAAGTATGCCCCTTTGAATCTTATTCTGTAAGATTCGCCGGACGGATGTGTTAATCACTTTTTCATCAATCCTGCCTTCCTCCACGGCAGTAATTAAAGCCTCATAGCACTCCTTGAAATTCCCCGGCAGGACGATTAAATCGCATCCTGCTTTTACCGCTTCCACTACGGCAAATTCATTTGTATAATTGTTCTCTATCACATTATCATTGAGTGGGCTTGTCATAACAATTCCATCAAATCCGAGTTCTTCCCGTAAAAGTTTCGTCACAATATCCTGCGACATAAATGCCGGTACTTTTTTCACCGTCAACTTACTGTATGCGACATTGCTCACCATCACGCAGTCAGCGCCTGCCTGAATTCCGCTCGCATACGGCACAAAATTCGTATCACGTATCGTCATCAGACTGTCTGCATTTTCAGCAATTGACTCTGTCACATCCGCAGAAACATTACCAATTCCCGGAAAAGTCTTAAGCGTCACGGAAAGTCCGCCCTCGCGCATGCCACTTACAAAATCATCCAACAAATCTGCCACGCCATCCGCATCACTTCCCAGGCAGCGCATTGCATACGATGGATTTTGGTCACTTGCCAAATCCGCCACCGGCGCCAGATTCAGATTTATACCGATTTTCGTCAATTCTCCGGCAATCGTTTTCCCCGATTCATAAATCTGGTTTGCCGTCATATTTTGTCCCATTTCTTTTGGGGTAACATAACCGGTATCTTTTAAATCCTCAACTTTGGCAGAAATGGAATTTTCTCCACCACCGTCTTCCTCTACGGCAACGTAAAGCGCACTTCCTGATACAACGCTCGCCTGTAAATTCTGCACGAGTTTTTTCGTCTGCTTCTGCGACTTAATATTTTCCTTCGTAAGATAGACGCCACCCAAGTGATAATCAATAATTGCCTGTTTCATGCTGTCCGTCGCCTTATAAGCGGTTCCATCCACCGATGGTGATGCATCTAACTGCAGTAAATCCACCAAAAACATCTGTCCTACTTTTTGTTCAATTGTCATTGTTTTTACAATCTTCTCTGCCTCTGAAAAAGCCTCATCCTCTGAAATCAACGGCGTAACGCTCGCTGTTGCAGACGGTGTACTCGTACTTTCGCCGGCTTTCTTCTCAACCTCTTTGTCCGTACCGCACGAGCACAGAAGCAAAACAAGGCTCAGCATAATCCCCATCCACTGATATCGTTTCATCGTCGTGAATCCCTCTTTTTCATTTTATCTTTTTTTCTCTCACTATCTAACGCAAAAAAGCCATATTATCACTAATCATAATGCAGTCAATATTATAGTATATTCTCTGTCTATATGCAAATAAAATATTTCCGTCTTTTTTTTCATTTTTTTGTGTAAATCACCCAAGCCACCCTGCATAGGATAACAGTGTAAATGAAATTTAGGAGGCAAACCTATGAGTGATTTGTCAGCAACAAACTGTGGCGGAGGATGCTCCTGCAACGAGAACAATTCTTCCTGCTGCTGGATTATTATCCTTTTACTTCTTTGCTGCGGCGGCTGCGGTAACGGCTTTGGAGGCGGCATGGGCGGTGATTGCAGCTGCATCATTTGGATTCTCATTATCCTCTGCTGCTGTGGAGGCAATAACGGATTCGGTGGATTCGGCTGCGGCTGCTAATTGAGGCGTGCGTAATCATTAGGGGAATCGAACCCCTATGGACGCAAAAAAATGGGGCGGATAACCGCCTCATTTTTTATTTTCGATTCATTAAATTAGAACTGTTTCTCTGATGCAGTCTGCGGTCCTCTTCCCATGTCTGCGGAAAATATTTTCTCTTCTCCTCTGGTGTTAATGATTCATAACACGCTAAATCCACCTCATAAATTGTTGTATCATCCACAATCACTTTTGTCCTTTCCTTCATCGGTATCTGCCCGCCTTATGTTTGTTGTTATCATTGTATGATGGCAGCAGATTAAAGGCACCATGTCTTGAAACCACATTATTTTTTCTCCAAAACAATAATGTTATTTGAGAAAATTTTTGCCCCCGGAATTTTTCCAATCACACGATATATCGGCATCATTTTTTTCATTCCCTCAATCAGGCTTACTTCTTCTTTATAGGAAAATGCCGGCACAAGCTTTTGTAGCAATTTTCCGTTTTTGACACCCCATGTAAATTTTGCATTACTGCCTTCAATTGATTTTTCCTTTATATGACGCACGACAAACGGAGACATTGTTTCAACCATAACGGTAACTTTCGGAAAAGTTTTCTCTATAATAGAAAACATCTGCAGCACATCTTTTTCTTGTAAATACATAGAAAGTCCCTCAATCACAACCAATACATTTTCGCCGTCACACACGATTTCATCCGTGTAGGATGCGTCCATTGCCGACTTTGCAATCTGATAAATCGGCCCGTTTTCCGTAAGAAACTTTTCTCTTATCTCCATTGTTTCCGGCAAATCGACATTATACCAGCGCAGATACTTTCCCTCCATCCGGTAACATCTTGTATCCATACCACTGGCAATATTTATCACAACGGTCTTTGCATTTTTACTCAAATACCGCTCTACCATCTCATCCAGTACAATCGTTCTTGCGATTACACCATAACTCATCGCCTTATCTTTATCCGCATTAGAAAAATCGTAATCCAGCTTTGACACAATCTCTGCTGCCATATCATCCTGAATCATCGGATTGTCTTTCTCCGATTCCTTTGCCCTCGCATATAAAGTCTGAATCATTGTTTCCGGCACACCGGTCACACTTACTTTCTCTTTCATCGTATCATCCTTTCGTAACGTTTGTTATGAATTGTTATGTTGTAAAAAAAGCTCCACAGTTAGTCTCTGTGAAGCTTTCTTAAACTCTCTATTAATCTTTCGGTTCCGCCTCCGGCGTAAATACCAATCTGTTTCACTAAATACAGGCTGTATTCCATGTCATAATCCTCTTTTACAATCTGCAAACAACTGTCTAGCCGCTGCTTTGCCAATATTTTTATCAATCCTTTATCCGGCATTGTCTTAAGTTTGCTCCGGTAATATGTAAGAAATGACTGCTCCATCATTTTTTCAACACGCTCTCGGAATCCTTCGTAACAACTCCCCTGCGCCTTCTCCATGATGACAATCGTTTCTTTTCTGTGCTTTAAAATAAACTGCATCACATACACATCAATCTCCGGTCCCTCGGACGGATTCTCCAGTTCAATCTGCATGCTCTTTGCCAGCATCTTTTCATAGTTCTCCACCAGTGGCTCTAATATAGCCCGAAGCAATGCTTCCTTATTTTCAAAAGAAAAATACATCGCCCCTGTCGTGACACCCGCCCTGCGGCAGATTGTCCTAAGACTTGCTTTTGCATATCCATTGGCGTAAAACTCTTCCAACGCCGCCTGTTTAATTTTTTCAATGGTTTCTTGTTTGTTTTTCATCATAACACTTGTTATGTTAGTCTAATTTGGGGAGTTTGTCAACCGCTGTAATAAAAATGTGTATGTCATTACTATAAGACTAAACATAACACACAATGCAATTCTCAAAAGATTAATTTCTACCACGCCATAAACTTCAAAAAAACATAGTCTGCAATACACATTCCAACTACCGCTTTTACTGGCAATTTACTTGCAATAAACAGTACTAACGCCACACTAAACGTTGCAACACAAAATATATTTGTTTCTTTTTTATACTCAAACCACAACACTTTATCTCTCCTTCCCATAATTACTGCGCATGAATCGTCTTTTTCTCAAATACAACGATTCGCCTTTTCGGAATGTTGCAGTAAAATCACCTCAATCATACCATACATCACTTGGAAGTTTCACTCCTTTTCTTTTCAACCTAATACATTCCACCCCATCTCTATATCCACTCTGGTAAAAAATCAACCCAGTTCCTTCTTCCCAAATAAAAGTCTCCCAATATCCTGAATGCTGTGGATATTGATAGTAGCCACCATAACGCAGTCTCTTTTTAGGCGAATCTTGAATCTTTTTTAAGTACTGATGCCAGTCTATCTTATCGTGTTTTAATGTATCTTTATATGTCTTTTTCTGCCAAACAATTGTACTATACTTTGGAATCTCACTGGTCTTTATGATTCTATTTAACGTTTTCTTCGACAGCGTCCAAACATTTCCTTGTGCCTCATAATCGTTATTTTCCCATATACGCATTATCCTATTTTTTTGCACATAAAAATAACCAAGGCTAAGCCTTTTTGTTGGAATCTTAAGCTCTGATGCCTGTTCAATCTTCAAGTGATACAGAATACCTTTTTTTAGTTTTGCAATCTTTATAAAATTCATTTTTGTTTTATACTTCAAAGCCGGAATATCTCCCCATTCATCATAAAAACCTGCCCTCGCATCAAATTTAACTTTACCACTTCCTTGCATATTCCAATACGAATTGATACCTTTTTGTAAAGTCTCAGTTTTCCCCTGAGACTTTTTTGTTTCTTGTGATTTTGTGTCCATCGTTGGTTTTGCTTCTACCTTTTTTTCATTCTTTTCAACACTATAATTACCAAACAATGGAGAAATCCTGCTACGAACATAGACTATCACCGCAAGTAAAATTACAATTCCTACCGTAACTAGAATATTTTTAGTTTTTAGTTTTTTCATAATACACATCCTCCTCATTAATTCATATCATTTGATATATTTATTTTCCCCAGCCACAATTCATCTCATTTCTGTTTCATCTACCGGGTTATTTTCTTCCAGTTTCTCAACTTTTCCATCCACGCAGCGAATTCGATACAGTACATCACTCCATTCATCGGATGCTTCCTTATCGTTGTCTTCAAGAAATTCCCATTCTTTTGAATAGCCCCTAACATAAAGCCATTCCCCAACAATATCTATCTCCTCTGCCTGCAATTCCGATATTTTTTGAGAGCTGTTTTTGCCCCACTCTTGATATGATATCGTTCTATCCCGGGAAACAAAATACACGCCTTCTGCCGCAAACGATGTGTCACAAACTTCTTCACTGCTCAGTTCCAGAGTTTCCGTTCTATTTGTATCCAAATTCATTCTTCCCACAAAATACTTTTCACCGCAATAATAAGTAAAACAAATATACTTATCGATTATCTTGTCAACGTAAATCCCACCTTTTTCCTTTGGCAAATTACTATGTTCCCACAATTTCATCTGACTATGCAAGGTTCTTTTTCTGTTCCCCTGCCAATCAAAAACCACGACTTCTATTTTACCATCTTTGCGAACGTCCATAGCGCATATTCCACCAATTTTCTCAGAGCCAAAGAAACTTATTTCATCCGAATCTGCATCTAAGGAAATCGGCGTTCTAGTTTGTCCATTTATGGACTGCCTTTCTATGATATTCGAATTATTTTCACACATAAATAGTGAGTCGTTATATAAAATAATCGAACGTATCTCTTTTTGTGCATACACATCGCACAAAATATCAACTTCGCCATTTCCGTCAACCTTTCCAAACTGAAGCGTTCCTACTTCATTTCTTACCAAAATATAATATTGAGAATTCCAAACCGCAAAACCTCTTAATTTCTGTTTAGAAAGGCGAAAGGAAAGAATTTCTTTGTTTCCGTTCTGATGCAAAATATAGTCACCTTTAACATTTTTTCGCAAATAGAAATAATGATTACCGCTGACTTGTGAATATTGTGTTGGATACTCAAACAACTGCATTTCTGCACATTCGGTCTTCTTTTCTTCTGTTTTATTTTGCTCTTTTCTATTTATATTCACTACAACGCATGTAATTGTAATAAGCAATATAAAAAAGATTGTATACATTATTTTCCTCTTTTTCATTTACATCCTCCGTATTAATCAATATATTATACCCTCTCCAAGGTCTGTATGCTATACTATTGGAGATACTGTGGATTGTTATTTTGCTCCTCGTATAATCAATTCTAATTTCCTAATAAAGTATGTGTATAAGCAAACTCATTTCATAATTCCCGCCAAATAATAAATAAATTGCCCTTTCTTAGTTACCTCATATTTAAATGCATCTGGGTAATCATCCGAATCAATTCTATATTCGCCTATATTTTTCTTATTATCCAGTATCATATCTATTTGCTTTTTATCGATATTTCCATGTGTAAATTCCTTATAAATTGCAAGCATTAACTCATATTCTTTTGAACTGATTTTCTTACCTCCCTTTTCTTCAATTTCGAGTCAAAGAATATTGCCTTCTACACTAAAAGTTATTGTAATTAAACTTTCCTTGTTATTAGTATATTGTTCTTCGTACCAAGAGGTTGTAGTACGATTAGCAATATTGTTCCTTGTTAAATCAATATTATAGAAATCTGTACATTTCTTTTTATAATTATAATCTAAACATCTTTTATGTATATTTCTCCTGGCATAATTAATTCGAGTACATATTTCTTCTATTGACATAACTCTTCCAAATTCATCTCCTCTTTGCCCTATCTTTATGTTCCAAAGTAATATAAGTAAGCCTATAATACATATAGCTCCCAAAAAAGCACAGATACTGCTTATAATAATTTTTTTCATACCTCTTTTTCCCGCTCCTTCAATCTTTTTTTGTGCATCCTTTTTGTTATGCAAAAAGCACCAACTAAAACAATTAAGATGCCACCCACCACACAAAATCGTATT
>OLSF01003658.1_pt1 | contig 10052 bp, 7 predicted proteins | sample 1672301 | NCBI WGS metagenome assembly OLSF01 (sample SAMEA3136669, study PRJEB25190) | human gut metagenome | biome: human gut; feature: human-associated habitat; material: faeces | place: Austria | collected 2013
TCGCTGGCGCGACATCTCCCTCCGGCCGGAGGGAGTCTGTCCTGGCAGGGGAGCCAAATAGCAGTTGCAACAAAAAAGCGGAGGAAACGCTCACCGCCTCCTCCGCTGCTGTTTTACAGGATAAACTGATAATACACAAAGCCCCACAGCGCAATGCCTGCGCAGATGATGGCCGTGATGGGCGGAACCCAGCGGATAAGGGTCTCAGCGATGCTGTCACGGGAGTCCGCTTCCTCCTCGTAGTCCTCCTCGTCCACGGGCTGCGGCTCCGGAGCGCGCTGCGGCGCCGGGGCAGCGTCCCGCACGGCGGCAGGCATCACACGGGTGCCCTCGTCGTCCGGCCGGGCCGTGCGGGCAGCAGGCTGGTAGTTCCGTGCATCCAGGATGCGGGTCTGCTCTCCGGCTTCCACCGGCTCCAACGGCGGCGCAAAGGAGGCCGCCTGCTCCACATGGGGGCGGGCAGGCATGACCCGGGTCGCCTCTTCCTGGGCCGCGCTGCTCATGATACGGGTAGGCTCTTCCTGCGCGGCAGGCTGAACGGGCCGCACCGGTGCTTCCGACTGGGCAGCGGGAACGGGGTCCGGCTGCTCCGGCTGGAGCAGGGTGTTCAGGGCGTTCTGCAGCAGGATGCGGTCACAGCCGCACTCGGTGCAGTAGACCGTGTCCTCTTCCTTCGGGTGGAAGGAACCGCAGGCACAGTACCAGCCGTTCTCGAACACCTGCGGCATATACTTGAGGCCGGTGCGGTTCATCCGACTTTCCAGTGCCTTTTCCAGCTCCGGACTCAGGCGGCGCGGGGCCGGCAGACGGACGCGCTTGATGGCATCCAGATGCACGACCTTTTTGCCGCTGTATACGTTCTTCAGGACCACATCCACGCTGGTGATGGCCTTCTGGGTCACGAACACGGCATCGTCCATGCCAAAGCTCTCACCGGGCTTGACCTCGATCTCGCGGTATTCAAAGGCATCCTCACACAGGATGATGCCGTCCACACCCTTGCACTTGAAGTGGATCTCCAGTGCAGTCAGGGTAACCTTGGAGATGTTCTTGAAGGTCAGGCAGACTGCGTTCTCACCGCTGAGTTCGCCCTTGAGCAGTTCCACACAGACGAACTGCACCGGGCTGCCCGGGGTATAATAGTTGGCCCGGGTGCGTGCGACCGGGTTAAAATTTTCCTCCACGACACTCGCTCCCTTCGATCATTCGTTTTCCTGCGGGGCATCCTGCACCGGGTCGGGCATTTCCTCACCCAGCACGACCTGCTCCGCCTGTTCAGCGGGCTCTGCGCTCTCGGCAGGCTCTGCGGTCTCCACAGGGGCCGCCGGTGCGGCGGGTTCCTGTGCAGGCTCGTCACCGTCACGCGGGGGCAGCTTGCCGCCGGCCATCACGGTGTTGAACTCCTGCTCGTTGAGCTTTTCGCGTTCCATCAGAGCCTGTGCCAGCGCATGGAGCTGGTCGATGTGCTCCGTCAGGGTGCGGCGGCAGGTCTCGTACGCCTCATCGATGATATCCCGCATCTCGCCATCGATCTCGGCAGCGGTGCTCTCGCTGTAGCCCTTGCCCTGGGCGAAATCACGGCCCAGGAAGGTCTCCTCCTGCGAGGTGCCGTAGACCACAGGGCCCAAGCGCTCGGAGAAGCCGTACTTGGTGATCATCTGGCGGGCAATGTTGGTTGCCTGCTGCAGGTCGTTGGAGGCACCGGTGGAGATATCCTCCAGGATCAGCTGCTCGGCCACACGGCCGCCCAGGCTGGAAACGATATCCTCAAACATCTCGCCCTTGGTCACATAGCTGCGATCCTTTTCAGGCAGATACATGGTGTAGCCGCCAGCCTGGCCGCGGGGAATGATGGTGATCTCATGCACACGGGGATGGTGCTTGCAATAGAAACCTGCCACGGCGTGGCCTGCCTCATGGTAGGCGGTCAGCTTCTTTTCCTCGGCAGTCACAACGCGGCTCTTCTTCTCAGGGCCTGCCATGACCTTCATGGAAGCTTCCTCGATATCCTCCATGGTGATGGCCTTGCGGCTGCGGCGGGCAGCAAGCAGAGCGGCCTCATTGACCAGGTTCTCCAGGTCAGCACCCGCAAAACCTGCGGTGCGCTGTGCGATGACCCTGAGGGAGACGTCGGGAGCCAGAGGTTTATTCTTGGTGTGGACCTTGAGGATCTCCTCGCGGCCCTTGACATCGGGCAGGCCTACATAGACCTGACGGTCAAAGCGGCCCGGACGGAGCAGTGCCTTATCCAGAATGTCGGCACGGTTGGTGGCTGCCATCACGATGACACCATCGTTGGCCTCAAAGCCGTCCATCTCGACCAGCAGCTGGTTCAGGGTCTGCTCTCGCTCGTCGTGGCCGCCGCCCAGACCTGCGCCGCGCTGACGGCCCACGGCATCGATCTCATCGATGAAAATGATGCAGGGCATGGTCTTTTTGGCCTTATCAAACAGGTCACGCACACGGGACGCGCCGACACCGACATACATTTCCACGAAGTCGGAGCCGGAAATGGAGTAGAAGGGCACCCCCGCCTCACCGGCGCAGGCACGGGCCAGCAGGGTCTTACCGGTACCCGGAGGGCCCACCAGCAGAACGCCGTGGGGGATGCGGGCACCCAGCGTGTTGAACTTGTCGGGGCTCTTGAGGAACTCCACGACCTCCTTCAGCTCTTCCTTTTCCTCGTCCTCACCGGCAACGTCGGCAAAGGTCGCGGTCTTTTTGTTCTCATGCTCGTCCTTCACCTTGGCCTTGCCCACGTTCATAATACCGCCGCCGCCAGCGCCGCCGCGCATCATGGAGAAGAGCAGGAAGCCGGTGCAGCCCAGCATTCCCAGGTAGAACAGGATCTCCATCCAGGGGATGGACTCCTTCAGGGTGGTGTAATCGTACTCCATGGGCGCGGTCGGGTTGGCTGCGTCGTAGGAATCGATATACTGCTGGACATTCTCGATGAACACATAGGCGTAGGGCAGCTTGTAGCGTACCGTCACCGTGCCGTCATCGTTTCTGGTCGCCCCCACGGAAGAGGTGGAGGAGGAGAACATATTGCTCAGCAGACCGCCGGAGGCCTGTGTGGCAGCGGTGGCACCTGTGGTTTCGGGCAGCTCCTGCTTACCCTCCTTCAGCGTCAGGGTGATGATGCTGGTGTTGCGGTCCAGCGTAAAGGCTGTGACCTGATTGTTCTCAAAGTAGTGCACCACAGTCGAGTAGCTCATGGTGGAGCCGCCGGTACTGCTGTCGCTGGTGCCCAGCACCGACCAGATCATCAGAACACCGGCCAGTGCCAGCGCCAGGATCAGGGGATTAAAGCGAGGTCGTTTCGGTTGCAAAAGGGATCAACTCCAGTTCTAATTCGTTTTTGTTATGCGTAGATTTCCGGTTTCAGCACACCCACATAGGGCAGGTTGCGGTATTTCTCATCGTAGTCCAGACCATAGCCCACCACAAACTCGTCCGGCACCTGGAAGCCCTCGTAATCGGGCTGGATGTCGGCCTTGCGGCGGCTGGGCTTGTCCAGAATGGTGCAGATCTTCACGGAATTCGGGTTGCGCATCTTGAGCATGGGCACCAGCTTGGAAAGGGTGACACCGGTATCCAGAATGTCCTCCACGATCAGCACGTCCTTGCCAGACAGGTCGCCGTCCAGATCCTTGATGATCTTGACCAGACCGCTGGTGGTGGTATTGCTGCCGCCGTAGCTGGACACGACCATAAAATCAATGCTGCAGGGGATGGTCACGGCCCGCATCAGGTCGGCCATGAAAACCACCGAACCCTTGAGGATGGAGACGAGGACAAGGTTTCTGCCCTCGTAATCCCTGCTGATCTGTGCACCCAGTTCGGCAACCTTGGCTTTCAGTGCTTCCTCACTGACCAGGATGTTCTTGATATCGTCATTCATGCTCATGGGTTGTTCCTCCATTTTCCAATTCCAACTGCAAGACCTGTTCGGTCTCCTCGTCCGGGGCCAGCCCCTCGGCAAAGCCCTCCCCACAGACCCACAGGATCTCACTGCCCGCCGCCAGCAGCGGCAGGCCCTCTCGTATTCCGGCAGGAATGCCTGCCTCATTCATCCATTTGCGCAGGGGCTTGCTCAGCCCCCGCCCCGCAGGCCGGAACCGGTCTCCCGGTTGACGGGTGCGCAGCGTAAGGGCAGAATATAACAAGGTTATTCTAGCATAATCCGCCCGATTTTTTAAGTCTTTTTTATGAACACCCTGTGTTTTTTCTCGAAAACCGCTTACAAAAAGCCGTGTTTTCAGGGTTTGGCCCCCGGGCAGGGCAAATTCCGCCCCATCGGCAGGGGCAAACGGCAGCGAAAACGCAGGGGCCGCAGCCGCTTCCGGCCGGCTCTTTTCCTGCCAGAGCATCCCGCTGCCTGCGCAGAAGCGGACCGTATCGGTCAATTGCACCGCCCCGCTCCCCTGCTCCACCAGCTCTGCCAACAGGCGGATGTATTTTTCCTCGGCATCCCGCACCGGGGCAACAAGGCTGTGGAGCGCTGCTTCCAGAATGAGCGGATCAGCGCCCTGCAGCGGCTCCAGCCGCCACGCCGCCTTGGCTTTCGGGGCCTTGCGGGCAGTCTGGGCTGCATCCAGACGTGCGCCAGAAAGCAGCTGTTCTGCCTGCCTGGCAAAGTATGCGTCCGCGCGGGCCGCCTTTTCACAGAAGCGGGCCAGATTTTTCTCTGCCGCATCGTTGACGCTGCGCAGGGCCGGAACGGCCCCATGGCGCAGACGGTTGCGGGCGTAAGCATCGGACTCGTTTGTCTCGTCCGTCACCCAGCCCTGCCCGAAGGCGGCGCAGAGCGCTTCGGTCTCGGCCCGGGTCAGGTCCAGCAGCGGGCGGCAGTAGCCGGGCCGCCTGGGCCGGATGCCCCCTGCCCCGTGCAGCCCGGTGCCCCGGGCCAGCCGGAACAGCAGGGTCTCGGCCTGGTCAGTAGCAGTATGGGCCGTTGCAATGCAGTCTATCCCGCCTGCCAGCAGTTGGGCAAAGCAGGCATAGCGGAGTTTGCGGGCCCAGTCCTCCCCGGCATGGGGCGGCACAGCCATTCCCACATCTGCCGGTCGGAAAACTGTCAGCGGCACCCCCAGCCGGGCACACTCGGCCCGGACAAAGGCTTCGTCCCGGTCCGCAGTTTCACCCCGCAGGCCGTGGTTGACGTGGCAGGCCGTAAGGGGATACCCAAAAGCTTCCCGCAGTTCCAGCAGCACCCGCAGCAGCGCCATGCTGTCGGCTCCGCCCGAAACGGCGGCGCACAGGTGCAGAGCCCGGCCCGGCTCCGCAGGCGCAAACAGCTGCTCCTGCCGGGCAAACCGTTCTACTTTTGCGATCAATTTTGATGTTTCGTCGTTCATCAGCGTTTGAAGTCCACATCCATAAAGCGGGTGTGTGCGCCATCCCAGCCCAGCGGCACCGTGCTGGTCTCGCCGTGGCGGTTCTTTGCCACGATGCACTCCGCGGTATCCGCATCCACCTCGGCCCCATCGGGGTTCTGGCTGGCATAGTAGGAATCACGGTAAAGGAAAAGGACGCAGTCGGCATCCTGCTCGATGGAACCGGAGTCACGCAGGTCCGACAGCTGGGGCCGGTGAGAAGAGTTGTTGCCCTGCTTCTCCACCGCACGGGACAGCTGAGAAAGTGCGATAATGGGCACATTCATTTCCTTTGCCATGATCTTCAGGTTTCGGGTGATGGAGCTGATCTCCTGCACACGGTTCTCGCTGCGCTGGCCGGTGGTCATCAGCTGCAGGTAGTCGATAACGATCAGGCCCACATTGGGGCGGGTGGGATCCTGATTGACCCGGCGGATCTTCGCCTTCATCTCGGTGATGGTGATGCCTGAGGTGTCGTCCATATAGATGGGGGCATCGTGGAGCTTTTCCGTTGCCAGTGCCAGATACTCCCAGTCCTCACTGCGAAGGGCACCGGTGCGGAAAGCCTGGCTGTCGATGCCTGCTTCCGCCGAAAGGATGCGGTTGGTCAGCTGCTCCTTGGTCATTTCCAGGCTGAAAATGGCCACCGGCACCTTTTGCTGCATGGCAACTCGGGTGGCAATGTTCAGCGCAAAACTGGTCTTGCCCATACCGGGGCGAGCGGCCAGAATGATGAGGTCGCCGCGGCCCAGACCGGTCAGGACGGTATCCAGCAGACGGAAGCCGGTGGGGATGCCCTTGTACTTGTCGGCATCCGGGCCGCTGATCTTCTGCAGATTGGTCAACGTCTCCACCATGCTGGAGGAAAGCGGGGTCAACGCGCTGGAATCCCGCCCGGAGCGGATCTCGTAGATGCGCTGCTCGGCGTTTTCCAGCAGTAGGTCAGCGTCCGGCTCATCGCCCGCGTCCTGCAGAATGTCCTTGGCAACGCCCATCAGCTGGCGCACCAGATACTTTTCCTGCACGATCTGGGCGTATGCCTTCACATTGGAGATGCTGGGCACCGTCTCGGCCAGACCGGTCAGGTAGACCTTTGCCTCGTCCGCACTGGGGAACACGCCATCGGAGATGACGGCATCCAGCAGGGTGACAAAGTCGATGGTCTGATCTGCTGTGAACAGGCGCAGCATCTCGGAGTAGATCTGGGCGTTCTGCCGGGTGTAGAACATTTCCGGCCGGATGATCTCCACCAGATCGGTCAATGTCTCAGGCTTGAGCAGCACCGCGCCCAGCACGCTCTGCTCGGCCTGCATATTGTAGGGCAGATTGATGCCCACGCTCTCCAGATTCAGTTCATTGGAATAATGTCGTTGTTCGTTGGGCATGGTTCATCCCCCTCCATACTGGGCCAGCTTCCCAAAACGCCAAAAACGCCCCCTGAAGGCAGGGGGCGCAGATGGCATTTCAATCAGGCCTGTTCCACTTCCACCATGATCTTGAAGGAAGCCACGACACCGACATGCAGGCGCACCTTTGCGTTGAACACACCGGCATCCTTGATGTCCTTGGTCTCCAGCTCGATCTTCTTTTTATCAATGGGAGAACCGGCCAGCTGGGCCAGAGCCTCGGCAACTTCCTTGCCGGTGACCTTGCCGTGCAGGCGGCCGGATGCGCCGCCCTTGGCCTTGATGGTCACGGTCTTGCCCTCGATCTTTGCAGCCACAGCCTGTGCAGCGGCCACAGTTTCAGCCTCGTGGAAATCCGCAGCGGCCTCCTTGCCGCGTGCGATATTCACCGCAGAAGCATCGGCCACAGCGGCCAGCTTGCGCGGGAACAGAAAGTTGCGGGCGTAGCCGTCGGAGACCTCATGGATCTCATCCTTCTTGCCAATGCCCTTTACGTCCTGCTTCAGAATCACTTTCATGGTGTTATCCCTCACTTCTCACCGGGGAACCGGTGGATTTCTATGGTTAGTATACAGCATTCAGACCGTTGCGTCAACGCCTTCGATGACAGTGGGGTTACCCCAGCTCCCGTGCCGCCGCATCCAATGCTGCTTCGATCACCTTATCCATATCATAATACTTGTACTCGCCCAACCGGCCGCCAAAAATGACCTTTGTCTCGGCATCGGCCAGCGCTTTGTATTTTGCGTAAAGCGCGCCATTCTTTTCATCGTTGACAGGGTAATAGGGCTCATCGCCCTGATGCCACTCGGTGCTGTACTCCCGGCTGATCACCGTTTTGGGCTGGGTGCCGAACGCAAAATGCTTGTGCTCGATGATCCGGGTATAGGGCGTTTCCGCATCGGTATAGTTCACCACCGCGTTGCCCTGATAGTTGTCGGTATCCAGCACCTCAGTCTCAAAGCGGACGCTGCGGTATTGCAGTGCACCCAGACGGTAGCCGAAGTAGGCATCCACCGGGCCGGTATAGACCACCTTGTCGGCCAGTGCGTTCAGGCTCTCCCGGTCGGCCAGATAATCCACGTTCAGCCGCACCTCGATGCCCTCCAGCATCTTTTCCACCATGGCGGTATAGCCGCCATCGGGGATGCCCTGATACAGCGCGTTGAAATAGTTGTTGTCGTAGGTAAAGCGGACCGGCAGGCGTTTGATGATGAAAGCCGGCAGTTCGGTGCAGGGGCGGCCCCACTGCTTGCCGGTGTAGCCTTTGATGAGCTTTTCGTAAATGTCCGTGCCCACCAGACTGATGGCCTGCTCCTCAAGATTTTTCGGGTCGGTGATGCCCGCTTCCCGCTTCTGCTCCTCGATCTTTGCCTTGGCCTCGGCGGGGGTCACCACGCCCCACATCTTATTGAAGGTGTTCATATTGAAGGGCAGATTGTAGATCTCGCCGTGATAGTTGGCAACGGGACTGTTGGTGTAGCGGTTGAACTCCGCAAACTGGTTCACATACTGCCACACTGCCTTGCTGCTGGTGTGGAAGATGTGGGCCCCATAGCGGTGGACCTGTATGCCCTCCACTTCCTCGGTGTAGATATTCCCGGCAATGTGGCCGCGCTTATCAATCACAAGGCACGTTTTGCCCGCCTTTTTTGCTTGCTGGGCGAACACCGCACCGTAAAGGCCTGCGCCTACGATGAGATAATCGTAATGGTTCATCCCTGCTTCTCCTTTTTTCTGGATTCAGGTTCATTTTTGGAGAGCGGCTTCTTCTGGCTCTCACGGTACTGGTCAATGGCGGTCTGGATGCGTGCCCGGGCTGCCTCGGGGGTGATATGCTTGAGCTGGGCCGCCGCCATGGTCTGGTGGCCGCCGCCGCCCAGACTTTCCATGATGACCTGAACATTGACCGCTCCCAGACTGCGGGCGGAAATATTCACGCCGCTCCCCACCTGCACGGCCACAAAGCTGGCCTCCACATTCTGGATGGTCAGCAGGTCGTTGGCAGCCTGCGCAATGGCAACACGGGCCTCGGGGGGCACCTCGCCGCTCACCGAGATGGCACAGTTGCGGTACATTTGGGCAGCCTCCACAAGGTCTGCCTTGGCGTTGTACTCCACCATGGTCACATCAAAGAGCTGGCGCACCCGCTCCGTCTCCGCGCCATAGCGGCGCAGAGCGGCGGCGGCTTCAAACGTGCGCACACCGGTGTGCAGGGTGAAGTCCCGGGTATCCAGCATAATGCCCGAGAGCAGGCCCTCTGCCTCCACCCGGCTGGGCTTGTCGTCCCGGTCGCCCACATACTGCAAAAGCTCCGTGACCAGCTCACTGGCCGAGGAGGAGTAGGGCTCGTGGCAGACAAGGGCCGGGTTCTCAATAAAGCCCACGCCCTTGCGGTGGTGGTCGATGACGGCCACCTTGCCGCATTTTTCGAGAATTTCTTTGCTCTCTACCAGATTGACCTGGTATGTATCCACCACGATGCACAGCGTCCGCTTGGAGATGATGGGCAGTGCACCTTTGGGGTCGATGAAATCGTCCTCCTGCCCGGCGGCAACGAGAGCATTGATCAGGCTGGACGCCAGCGTGGCATCCCGGCGGACCGCGATAACGGCCGGCACATCACAAATTTTGCAGATGCGGAGCACACCCTCGGCAGAACCGATGGCGTCCAGGTCACTCATCCGGTGGCCCATGATGACCACATGGTCCGCCTCCTTGATGAGCTTGACCAGCTGGTCGGCCACAATGCGGCTGCGCACCTTGCTGCGCTTTTCCACGCCATGGCTGACGCCACCGTAGAACGTAAAGCCGTCCGGCGTCATCTCGGCGGCCTGGTCGCCGCCGCGGCCCTGGGCCATATCCAGTGCCTGCACCGCCATGTCCTGGGCCTCCCGCAGGGTCTTGGCCCCGCGGCCAATGCCGATGGAGAGGGACAGGTTCACACTAGGGTCAAGGGCGCGGATCTTATCCAGCACGTCGTAGCTCCGCTTGGAAAACTGCTCCAGCTGGCGCTCCTCCACCACCGCGATGTAGCGGCCGCTGGCCACCCGGCGCAAAAAGCCCGTGCCCCGGCCGATCATCTCTTCCAGCACCCGGTTGATGCCCTCCAGCAGGCGGGCGCGCTCGCTGTCCAGCATATCGCTGAACACATCGTCGTAGCCGTCCACGAGGAAGACCAGATAGCCCGGGCGGCTGGCCTTGTACTCGGCCTCCACCTTCCGCAGGGCTGTCTCCTCGTTCAGTACGAGGAGGGTCATGCTCTCCG
>OLSF01003668.1_pt1 | contig 10028 bp, 7 predicted proteins | sample 1672301 | NCBI WGS metagenome assembly OLSF01 (sample SAMEA3136669, study PRJEB25190) | human gut metagenome | biome: human gut; feature: human-associated habitat; material: faeces | place: Austria | collected 2013
AACTGCGGCCACTCTGTAGGGAACCAACATTCCCCTGCCCTGTAACGGGAGCTGCCCGTCAGCGGATACTCAAGGCCTTGGCCTTTTTCCCCGTGCCCTCCGCGAACCATTATGCTGTCCCGCTTTGCGCCCCATTCCCAGCAACAGGGGCTCTCTGTGGCTGCGCTGTCAGCTTTACTTTCGCTTCATTGGTTTAAAGCATTTATACCACACTGTTCCCGTTTTGTCAACGGCTTTTTGCAAAAAACTTTTTAAGAATCTGTATCTTCTTCTGCATTTGTCGTTGTATCGTCCACTTTATCGTGCAGGATCAGCAGCTTGGCGGCCCACTCCCCTGCCGGGGTGTCGGTATTTTCCATAAAGGCGGCGCTGGCGGCAAAGGGGCTGTCCTCGCCGTCCAGGGCCAGCAGCAGGTCTTTGCCCGGCACGGCGTATTTGCCCAGCCAATCGGCAAAGCTGTCGGCATCCCACAAAGCAGCATCGCTGGGGGCAAACGTGCCGTCATACTCCCACTCGCCGCACAGGGACACGATGGGGCAAAGCTGCTCGTCGGATTTGGCAAGCACTTCCTGCATGCGGGCGGCCAGGGTGCCGTCCACGGGCAGCAGGTCATCCACGCCGGTAAAGGCCAGGATCTTGGCGTCCGGGTAAGCTTTCAACGCCTGCTGCAGGTCGTAGGCCAGCAGACCCGCGCCCTCGTCGGCATTGATGCTGCCCATCATGCCCTGATACAGGCGGTAGACCAGTATGTATTGGTCACCGAAATAGCGCTGCATCTGGCGGGGATACTTCTGCATGGCGGTCTTGAACCAGTAGGCGGACTCGCGGGCAGTGCCGGTCTTAATGGCGCTGATGGCTTCGGCAATTTCCGGCTCCGGCGTGTTCCAAATCTGGCTGGCCAGCGTTTCAAGCGCCTGGCCAATGACGGCATCGCTTTTATCAGTGCCCATGCCTACGGCGTGCAGGCGGCGGGGATAGCTGGCGTAGACGGCCTGCCACATGGCTTTGGCATCATCGCGGTCAGCCTTGGGCAGTACGGCCAGGTAGCGGTCCAGGCTGGCGGCCGCGCCGGTCTGTAAGTAGTTGTCCAGCAGCGCACCGGCGGCGGGGCCGTAGGGGACGGCCACCACGCTGACGCCCTGGGATTGCAAAGAGGTGATGAGGTTTTGCTGCACCTCGGCCGCGCGGGTATCCTCCAGCCCGGCCAGGAACAGCCGGTAATCGGCGTTGCCAAAGTCGGAGCTGTCCAGCGGGTAGCTCAGATCGACGGTGTGCAGGTTGGATTTGAGATAGTCTGCCGTAGGGTCGGACGCCTTCACAGCGGTCTCGCGTGTGGCGGTGTCGGCCAGGCCCTCGGCCTCCCGTGCGGCGGTCTCCGGCGTGGCGGCAATGACCTCCTCGGCGCTCTTATCATTGTACAAAAAGTCTTGCAGGGCGGTGGTATTTACGTACCAGTCCGGGTCGTACATCAGGCGGTTGTCCATACCGGTGCGTACGCCGTAGGTGCCCTGCAGGGGCATGGAAAGCTGCTTTACATCGCAGCCCAAAAAGCCCGGCAGCTGCACCAGCAGCGCGGCGATCTCGGTTTTGGTAAAGTTGGTCTGTACCAGGGGCAGCATGGTGTTCAGCAGGTTATCCAGCTCGGTGACGCTGGCGTTCTGGATCTGATCCAGAACGGCCTGGATAACGGTGCGCTGGCGCTCGATACGGTGCCAGTCGTTGTCGATCTTGCGCAGGCGGGCGTACTGCAGGGCGGTGTAGCCGTCGAAGTGGTTGAGGCCCGGGTCCACGTGGTTGACGATGAGCATCGAGTTGGAGGGCACTTCCCAGTTCAGGGCCTTGGCTTCCATCTCAGTGATGTCGATGTCCACGCCGCCTACGGCGTTCACGATCTGCACGAAGGAGTTGAAGTTGATGCGGACATAGTGGTCCACCTGCACGTTGAAGCAATCCTCCACGGTGTCCATGGTCAGCTTGGCACCGCCGTAGCGGAAGGTGTGGGTGATCCAGTCATACTCGCCCTCGTAGCCGTCCAGCAGGATGGGCACGCCGAGGCCGCGCTCGATGGAGACCAGGCGGATGGCGTGGTCCTTGATGTCCAGCGAGACCAGAATCAGGCTGTCGGCGCGGGCGTCCTCACTGAACTCGGTGGTGTCCTTGGTGCCGTCCAGCTGGTTCAGGTGGGTGAAGGCGTCGGCATCGTTGACGGCCTCGGTGCGCTCGTCGGTGCCGATGAGCAGGATGTTCAGCACATCGTCGTCGGCAAAGGGGCTGCCCTCGGGCATGGTCATCTCGTCGTCGCTATGTACCAGACCGGACCCGTCCAGGTCCTGATCCTCGTCCGCATCAATGGTGCCCATCGAGTCAACGCTGCCGTCGTTGTAGTGCAGCAGGTCCAGCTTGCCGTTGACGTACAGCGTTGCCAGCCCAGCCAGCGCCGCCAGCACGATGACAACGACCAGCAGGATCTTGCCCCAGAGGGGCAGCTTCTTTTTGGCGGCCGTGGCGGTCGCGGTGGTTTCGGTTGCTTCATTCTTATTTTCAGTCACGTTCATATACTTCCCTTTTGTAAGCGCCGCCGCGCAGCGCGAAGATCACATGCGTAGTAGAGAAATGCCAGCCCGGCAAAGACGGTAAGCCCCAAAGCACGCCAGGTAAACCAGCCGTGCTGGATGCTGTGGGTGCGCAGCAGCACAAACCATGCGGGGGTCATGCAGGTGGTAAGCGCCAACGGTAAGGCACGCACCAGCGCAGTTTTGCTGCGGATGGAGAGGATGAACAGGGCAATCAGCACCGCCAGCACCGCGAGAGCGGGCCAGAAGAGATGATGACCGTTTAACGTATCGTATAAAAAGATGAAAATATTACGCCATGTCAATTCCATGCCGTGCCAGGTATCGGCGGTGGTGCGCACCTCGGCCTGGTGCAGGGCATCGGCCAGTACGTTATTGTCGGTGACGGCCCCGGCCAGCGCCCATTTGCCGGCCCAGCATAAAGCGTAGCCGGTGCCCCAGCACAGGCTGCCGCCCACGGCCAAGGCGCACTGCGGCACGCCGCCCCGCAGGCGCTGCTGGGGTTCCAGCAGCCAGCAGGTCAGCGGCAGACCTAAGGTGATGATGGGCGTGACCAGCAGGTCGCAGAAAGCTGTCACCGTGCCCAGCACCAGCAGCCCTAAGCACAGCACATCGCTGCGGCGGGGCTTGGCCAGCACCCAGGCGCAGCCCGCGTAGGCAATCATAAAGCAGGTGAAATACTGCACCTGATGGGGCACGAACCATACACTCACCGCCAACTGGCTGATGGCAAACCACACGGTGGCCCGCAGCCCGCAGCGGCGGCGCAGCTGCACCAGCACCACGGCCAGCAGCGCAAGCAGAACGATATACTGTACAATACGCACACCCGTGTAGGGCATAAGCAGCAGCAAAGGCCGCAGCCAGATGAGATACCCGTGCCAGTACCGCGCGTAGGAGAACGGCTCCAGCACGGGGGCATCGGTACGCTGGGCGCCGGTGGACCAATCCTTTTCTATGTACCAGGCCAGGTCGTCGGCCAGGGTCTCGAAGTTATCCACATTGTAGGCCGTGTTGGTCATCATGGCCTGCAGGGGCGGCAGCTCGTCGGCGCTGGCGGCCTCAAACAGCATCAGTGTGTCGGTGTAGTTGTCCATCTGAAAGAGCTTGAAGCCCAGATATTCCGGGTACAGCCCCTCGTTTTGGATCGTCCGGGCGGAGTCGTAGACATGCTGCCGCACCCGTTCCCCCGGCAGGGCGTAGGCAGTCAGCAGCAGCCCAAACAGTATGGCCAGCGTACCGGCAAAGGCGGCCAGTGCCCGCAGGGCAAAGGGACGTTTTTGTTTTTGCGTGCTCACGGCACACCTCCCCATTAAAAAGTACCCCCCTATTATATGCTAAATAGCGACAGCTTTCAACCGGATGAATGTGAAATCCATTTGAATTTTGCCGTGCTATACGGCGTCGGTCTGGCGGGAAACCGACAGTACAATGCCCATCTCCCCCAGCAGCATCATGAGGCTGGTGCCGCCGGAGGAAAAAAACGGCAGGCTGATGCCGGTGTTGGGGATGGTATTGGTGACGACGGCAATGTTTAAGATGGCCTGCAAGACCACCTGCACCACGAACCCCACGGCCAGGAGCGCCCCGAATTTATCCCGCGCCCGGATGGCGATGGACATGCCCCGCAGCAGCAGCGCCAGAAAGAGCGCCACGGCCAGCGCCGCGCCGATGAAGCCCAGCTCCTCGCATAGAATCGAGAAGATAAAATCGTTCTGCGGCTCGGGCACATAGAGGTACTTTTGGCGGCTGTTGCCCAGCCCCAGCCCGGCCAGCCCGCCGGAGGCAATGGCGTAGAGGCTTTGGATGGTCTGGTGCCCTTCCCCCAGCGGGTCGGCAAAGGGGTCGCGCCAGGAGGCCAGGCGGTCGGTGGCATAGGGCACCAGTTCCGGCAGGGCAAGCACCGCCGCCGCGATGGCCCCTGCCCCCAGGCCGCCCGCCAGCCCAAACCACTGCAGCCCGGTGCCGCCCACAAACATCAGCACTGCGCCGATGGATAAGATCAGCAGCGTACCCGAAAGGTGCGGCTCCAGCAGCATCAGCACCGTCACCACGCCTAAAATCAGCCCGAAGGGCAGCACGCCCCCGGCAAAGCTGTGCATGCGGTCGTGATTCAGCGAGATGATGTGGGAAAACACCAGCACCACGGCAAATTTGGCGATCTCACTGGGCTGCAGGGTGCCTAAGCCCGGCAGTACGATCCACCGTTTGCAGCCGTTGTACTCCGGCATAAACAGCACAACGACGAGCAAAATCAGCGACAGCCCCATAACAGGCCAGGCCAGTTTGTGCCACACATGGTAATCCACCAGGCTGGCGGCGTACATGGCCGCTGCGCCCAGCGCCGCAAACAATAGCTGCGGGCGGATGTAAGTGTAGGCGTCGCCGCGGCGATAGAGCGCCACTGCGTACCCGGCCGAGAAGAGCATAATAAGCCCATAGCTCAGCAGCGCCAGCAAAACGACAAGGAACGGCACATCCGGGCTGGGCTGTTCCCGCAGGCGGGTGCGCAGGGCGGCAGGGTCAAAGAAAGAAGTGGTCATACAAAATCCCCCTGCGTCCAGTATACGCAGGGGGAAAACAGGCTATGCAGTTTGTGGTTTACACAAGGCCGAAATGGCGCAGGGCCTTGGCGATGCCGTCCTTATCAATATCCGTCGTCACATAGTCGGCGGCGGCTTTGGCGTCGTCACAGGCATTGCCCATGGCCACGCCGATACCGGCATATTCCAGCATGGCGACGTCGTTTCCACCGTCACCAAAGGCGATGGCTTCGTCCCGGGTCCAGCCAAAATGCTTTAGCATCGCGGCCAGGCCGTTGGGCTTGCCGCCGCCCTCGGGCAGGATATCGGCAAAATCGGGGCTCCACCGCACGGCCAGGCAGCCGGGGCAGCGGCGGAGGAACTCTTCCTCGTAGTTATCGGGCAGAAAGGCGCTGAGCTGGTAGATGGGGTTTTGTGCAATGCGGGCAGCAATGTCAGCGGTCCCCTGCCCCAGCTCCTTGGCAAAGTTGGCACTGCGCTCATCAATGAGATTGAAATAGCAGTTGTCCTTCTCCACAAAGCCGATGGACAGCTTTTCTTTTTCAATATAGGGCAGCAGGGTGCGCAGGGCGGCGGGGTCGATGTACTTGCTGTAGATGACCTCGCCATCCGCCATAAAGCAGTACTGGCCGTTCATGGTGACATAGCCGTCCCAGTTCACCTTTTGCAAAGCGGGCAGATGCGGCAGGTGAACCGGCGGACGGCCCGTGGCGATGAAAATTTTCACGCCGTTGGCCTGCAAGGCGTGCAGCGCCTGCACGGTGGAATCCGGCATTTCGTGGCTGCCGAACAGCAGCAGCGTGCCGTCGATGTCAAAAAAGGCAGCTCGGATGTGTTTATTCATGTTTCAGGTCTCTCTCCATTAGAGCCGCAAGGGCATTGCGGGCTTCGAGCTTACCACACAGGATAGCGTCCACGCTTTGCACGATGGGCATTTCCGTCTTGTACTTCTTGGCAAGGCGGCAGACGGCGGGCAGGGCGTTGATGCCCTCGACCACCTGGCCCACCTCGGACTTGGCTTCCTCGGCTGTTTTGCCGTGGCCCAGCAGCATACCGGCGTGCAGGTTGCGGCTGTGCATACTGGTGCAGGTCACGATCAAATCGCCCATGCCGGACAGGCCCGCGAAGGTTTCAGGCTTGCAGCCCATGGCCAGACCCAGCCGGGTCAGCTCGGCATTGCCGCGGGTGATAAGGGCGGCCTTGGCGTTATCGCCATAGCCCAGGCCCAGTGCGATGCCGACGGCCAGCGCAATGACGTTTTTGACCGCGCCGCCCAGTTCGGTGCCGCGGCGGTCGGTGTTGGTGTAGACGCGGAAGCTGGGCGCGGTGAAGGCTTTCTGCACGGCCTTGGCGGCGGCTTCATCCTCGCTGGCGGCAACAATTAAAGTCGGCATATCGCGGGCCACTTCCTCGGCGTGGGTGGGGCCGGAGAGGGCCACCACGCGGGCGGTGCGCTTGGCCTTGGCAAGCTCATCCTCGATGATCTCGCTCATCGTCATCAGGGTTTTGTCCTCGACCCCCTTAGCCACGTCCACAATCAGCTGGCCATCCGGGATGTACTTGGCTGCCTTTTTGGCGGTGGAGCGCACAAACGGGGACGGCACCGCAAACAGCAGGATGTCGCGCCCGGTGCAGGCCTCGGCAATATCGGCGGTGTAGTGCATGGCGGAGGGCAGCTCCATACCCGGCAGGTTGGGGTGGCGGCGGGTAGTGCTGAGGGATTTCAGCTCGGCGGGGATCGCGCTCCAAACGGTTACATCGCGGCCGTTGACCGCCAGCAGACGGGCCAGTGCAATGCCCCAGGTGCCTGCGCCGAATACGGCAATTTTAGTCATGGGTGGTTCTCCTTACAAATGGTGTCAGGGTCGCTGCAGCAGGCGTGCCAGGAAGCGGTGCCCCGTGCGTTCTTTCAGCACAGGCTCGGCCTCCAGGGCGACACGCTCGTAGCAGTTGACGATGCGGGTGGCCCCATACCGGTGCTCCCGTGGGATGTTGCAGCCGTAGGTCAGATGAATATGACCATGCAGCATCAGCTGGGGATGGTAGCGGTCCAGCAGCTCGTGAAAGACGGTGAAGCCGCGGTGGGGCAGGTCGTTCAAGTCGCCGTAGCCGTGCATCGGCGCGTGGGTGACAAGGATGTCAAACCCGCCGTGGCGGTCGATCTTGCCCCGCAGGCGGTTGATGCGCTTGCGCATCTCGGCCTCGGTAAACTGCCAGGCACCGGTGCGGTAGCGGCAGGACCCGCCCAGCCCCACAATGCGCAGCCCGTGGTAGACGAACAGGTTGTCATCCAGGCAGATGGCACCCTCGGGTGGGTGGTGGTCATAGTTTTCGTCATGATTGCCGTGTACGTACAAAACCGGCACGGGGACCATGGTGGTAAGATACTCAAGATAGTGGCGGTTCAGATCGCCACAGGCTATAATGAGGTCTACGCCCTCGATCTTATCGGGAGTATAGTAATCCCAAAGCGCCTTGCACTCCTCATCGGCAATGCACAGCAGCTTCATAGCGTGGCCTCCTTCTCGGCAGGCAGCTGGTCACGGTGGATACCCTGCATGCGGTACATCGGGCGGGCCTGCTCGGTCAGGTCGTCGTACTCGGGGATGGTGCCGTCCACGGCGTCGCACAGATAGTCCATGTGGACGATCTGCTCCACATCCAGCCCGTGGCGGCCGCTGTTGCGCACCGTACCGTTCTGGTCGGTGATGCGGCAGGCAAACGGGTCGATCATACCGGCGGTGACGCCTGTCCGCAGGATGCGGGCCAGATGCGCCACGTCCGAGGGAAGCTCGCGGCTGAGCAGCACGTCCATGACACCACTGTTCATGCCCCACCAGTAGTTGACGGCGCGGCCGTCGGTGCCGGATTTATCCCGCACCCAGCCGCCGTCCAGCACGCTGTGCACCACATTCTCGTAGAACTGGCCCCAGTGCCAGAAGGGCGTAGCCAGATCTTGCAATACGCCGCCCGGACGGATGAGGAAGGTGCCGAACTCCCGCTGGGGGCGGCCCGGCACCGGGGCGTCGCGGCCCGAAACCACCGTGATGCCCTTGCGGGTAAAGACGGTCAGCGGGTCCTCCTGGTCGGGCAGGCAGGTCCAGCGCAGCTCAATGCGGGCGCGGGGGTTGACCATGCGGGCACCCAGCGCAAAGGCGTTGATGTTGGCGGGCACGCCGAAGCTGGGATAATCCGCCACATAGCCGATGCGGTCGGTGCCGGCCATGGCCCCGGCGATGGCGCCGGTGATGAACTTGGCCTCGTATACGCGGGTGTAATAGGTGCGGATGCTGGCGTAGGGCATCTCCATGGAGCAGTTGAGGATGCGCACCGTGGGGTGCTTGACTGCCGAGCGCAGACTGGCGCCCACCAGCTTGGGGCTGGTGGTGAACACGATGTCTGCGCCGTTGGAGATGGCGGTTTCGATCAGCAGGTCGGCGTTCCGGCCGGGCACAGCGTTGAAGTAGGCAAAGGTCTCCACCTTGCCCTCAAACACGCTGTCCAGCTGGGTGCGGCCAAACTCGTGCTGGCTGGTCCAGGAACTGGTCTCCGGGGTGCGCTCATGGATGAAGGCAACTTTTAAGTGGGTGGGGGCTGCCGGGTGGAGGGGCAAAATGCGTTCCAGCAGTTTTGTCTGGGCAGGCTCCGCCGGCTTTTCGCTGACGGTGACGGGGTCATCGTTCTGCAGGGCCAGCACGTCATCCCACAGGGCGTCGACCTTTTGCTGCAGCTCGTTGGGGCTGGCTTTGGCCAGCTCTTCCATCGAGTACAGGCGCAAAAGCAGCAGCAGTACGTCCCCCACGGTGGCGCGCAGCTTGTCGCCGCCCAAGGCGATGTAGGCTTTCTCGACCCAGTTGTACAGGGACATGATGGCGGAGCGGTCCTCGGCGGTCCACTTTTCCTCGGGGCCTTTGCCCATGGCCTTTTGCAGGCGGCCGTAGCTGCCGGGCTTGGTAAAGGTCAACAGATAGGTCTGGATGAGCGGATAGTAGTGCATGAACTCATAGTACAGGCGCACTTCCGGGGTATCGTTGTATTTGGGCACCACGCGGGTGACGTTGCCGGTCACGCTGCCGGCCTCGAAGTATTTCAGCACGCTGACGCGCTTGTTGCCCTCCTGCACATAGAAGCGGCCCATGTACTCAAAGCAGCGGATGGGGTCACGGATGCCCTCGTCCACGTGGGCCATGCAAAGGGAGACCCACTTGGAGCCGAACTCGCTCTTTAAATCCAGCAGGGGCATAAAATTGCTGGCAAAAGCGGCGGTGCGGCCTGCCGTTTTGGTGCCGACCACCAGCTTTATCGGGATCTCGACCAGGCCCAGGGGCAGCTGGTTTTCCACCTGTACGTTTCGCAGGATTTCATCCAGCACCGGCAAAAACGGGGACTGCCCGCGGAGCATCTTCTCACGGTAATCTTTCTGGCCCAGCTTTTGGGCCTTGCCGTATTCTTCCATCGCATCAGTACGCAGCATGGGCAGTTCCTCCTTCAAATTTTCGTGCGGCTATCAGTATAGCACACTTCGGGAAAAGATACAAACTCAAAAAAAGCCTCTATCCGGCAGGGAGAGAGTTTCAGGCAAGGCTCTCTCCCCCGCTTTCTACATGCACGGCTTTGGGGTAGACCTTGGCCATGCGGGCGTCGTCGAAATGCTCGTCGAGGCAGGCGGCCAGGCTGGTGGCGGCGGCTTCGCCGCGGACACGCTCGTTATAGCGCACCAGCGCGGCGGAGCTGACGGCGATGTTGGCGGCCATGAACACGCACAGCCCCCAGGTCAGCACGGTGCCGAACCGCTTGGGGAGGGACTCGATCATGTGGGAGATGGGCGGGTACAACACCTTGAACCAGGCAATGGCAGCAAAGCCCCAGAAGAAGCAGTACAGCAGGTTGATGCGCCCGCCCAGGTTGAACG
>OLSF01003672.1_pt1 | contig 10022 bp, 4 predicted proteins | sample 1672301 | NCBI WGS metagenome assembly OLSF01 (sample SAMEA3136669, study PRJEB25190) | human gut metagenome | biome: human gut; feature: human-associated habitat; material: faeces | place: Austria | collected 2013
ATTCATGGTATTTTCGATGATAATCTCAAGGCTGACTTTTCTTACCGCAATACTTTTTGCATTGGTAAGTTAAAGGATGTAGAAAAGTTTCTTCAGAACACTTCTATGGATGAGGTGGCAATCGCACTCAGCCTGAAAGAGTATTATAAACTGGGAGATATGGTTGCTATCTGCGAAAAGTCTGGTGTGCATACAAAGTTTGTTCCAGATTATTATAAATTTATTTCTACTAACCCAGTTACTGAGGATTTGAACGGACTTCCGGTTATCAACATCCGTAATGTTCCGCTTACAAATACTGTAAACAAATGTATCAAACGTCTTGTGGACATTATTGGTTCTATCGTTTGTATCATTCTCTTTTCACCGATTATGGCTGTTGTTGCTGTTCTCGTTAAAAAGAGTTCCCCAGGACCAATTATTTTCTGTCAGGAACGAGTCGGTCTTCATAATAAACCTTTTAAAATGTACAAGTTCCGATCGATGGGAGTACAGTCTGCCTCTAAGGAACAAAAGGCCTGGACAGTACACAACGATCCCCGGGTCACTCCCGTGGGAAGAATTATCCGTAAGACCAGTCTTGACGAACTGCCACAGTTATTTAATGTATTAAAGGGTGATATGAGTCTCATTGGTCCACGGCCAGAACGACCTCTTTTCGTTGAGAAATTTAAAGAGGAGATTCCTCGTTATATGATAAAGCATCAGGTACGTCCCGGTATGACAGGATGGGCACAAGTTTGCGGCTTCCGTGGAGACACATCCATTGAGGGACGAATTGAACATGATATTTTTTATATTGAAAACTGGACATTATCTTTTGATATTAAGATTCTATTTCTTACTGTATTTAAAGGATTTGTCAATAAAAATGCTTACTAACACAGATTTTTTAACTAATGAATGTACTCTCCGAAACATTCCATAAACCCATTAAATTTCCAGAAGTACCTATGACAGAATGGAGGCATATTTTATGAAATATGGTTCAATATATAGTAAAGATAACATTGAAAACAAATATAACTATTCCAGCACAGGCGGCAGACGAAGTTCTCAGAATAATTTCAAAACTTCTCACGACCATCATACACATTCCACATTGAATACTGATGGCCTGCTTCGAAGTTCTTCCGGTACAGGATATCATTCCTCTGGTTCTTCTATAAAAAATTCTGGCAAACCATCAACAAAGAAGTCCTCTTCCCAGAATAAGCCTGATACAAAGTCTCAAAAGCGGCAGACTTCTGGCGGACGAGCTTTAACTTATCATGAACGTAAAAAAAAGAAAAAACGGGGATGTTTTCCTTTCCTTCTTTTAATCATTCTTTTAATTGCCGGGGCGGTTTTTGCATTCCGTTTCTCATTAAAAGGTGCCTTTTCCAAAATAGAAAAATATCCTTTAGATAAAACAAGTATAACTGTAAATGATACGGATGCTAATATAAAAGATTATCAAAATATTGCTCTTTTTGGCGTTGATAGTCAGGATAATAAAATTAAAGATAAAGGTTCCCGTACTGACTGTATCATCATTGCCAGCATCAATAAATCAACCAAAAAGGTAAAATTGATGTCTATTTACCGTGATACCTATGTAAGTATTGATGGCGAATACGATAAGATTAATGCAGCATATTCTTATGGCGGACCAGAACTTGCTCTTCGCACAATTAACCGTAACCTGGATTTAAATATCACAGATTTCGCCACGGTTAACTTTAAAGCACTAGCCGATGCTGTTGATGTGCTTGGCGGTATTCCATTGACCATTAATTCTGAAAAAGAATTACAGAATTTAAATGATTATATTGGTAATATGAATCATATTAATGGTGGAAATTCTCCGAAGTTTGAAAAAACCGGAACTTATACCTTCGATGGTAATCAGGCTGTTGCCTACTCTCGTATCCGCTACATGGAAGGCGGAGATCACGCAAGAGCTAACCATCAGCGACTTGTTCTTGAAGGTATTATGAATACAGCTAAAAAACAGCCGCTAAAACTTGGAAAGTTAATCAGTACTGTTCTTCCACAGTGTAAAACGAGCCTCTCTAATGACGCTCTCACAAAGCTGACTCTTTCCATGGCACGTTGTAAGATAGAAGATTCGCAGGCTTATCCTTTTAAATCTGAAGATGAACGATATAACGGCATCTATTACGGTTTTCCAATTACAGCCCAGACAAATGTAAAAAAAGCACACGAATATCTCTTTGGTACGAAAGATTATAAACCAACAGAAGAGCTTCAGAAGATCAGTGCGAAGATTAAGGTTGTAACGGATTATATTGGGATTACGGAATAGCGCCATATAATACCCTATATCTGTGGCCTCGGAGCAAGGTTTGGATGCAAGCGCATAAGCGAGCATTCAAACCGCCGCGACTAAAGTCACAGATATAGGGTATCTTCTCTTTGGTGTTTCGTCTATTTGCCTACGGCAAATCACTATTCTTCGTAATAATTAAACTTCGGTGTTGCCTGTATCTGACAGGATGCTTTCATTGTTCTTCTATTTTTATGAAGTTGTACGTTAATAAGAAGCATTTCACCGTTTTCTACCATTTCCTGAATATCATCTTCTGTTAATTCTTCGTAATCCTCTGTTATCATATCTGCATATTTGAGTTCAAGATATACATCACACATATTTCCTAATGATTTGTGATATTCGATTTCATCTGGGTCAAGCTCATTTTCACTTTCTGCTGGTGCATATCCGTAGGACATAAGAATCGGAATTCCTAATTCTTTTGCAAGTTTACGGATTCCATCCATGAGCGGTTTCATATCCTCAGAATCTTCTACTGAGAGTATATTTTCAATATTATCAATAAATACCACTGGCTTATGTGCTCCCTCTGTTACGATGGAACGAATAAGTTCTGCTAATATATCTCCTGCGGAGGCATCTTCCATATTTTCTACATATTCAGACACTGCTTCCTGATCAAGTACAAAAAGATGTTCACTGATTCGTCCTCTGTACCAATTCAATTCATCTTTTAAAGAACGAATATCTGCGCCTTTTTCTCCTGTCATGATTGCCATAGAGGATACTGCTTTTTCTTCATCTTTTTTATTCATTTCATAGCTGAGACGAGAGATAGTATCTACCATAAGGTCATAGCGGGTAAGCTCTGTTGAAATATAAAGTACATCTACACCGCTTTCTGCTGCCCGGTCGGCTATCTGCTGCATAAATCCGTTCTTTAAATACTGAGGTGTAGCATCTACAAAGTAACTTCCTTTATGAAGGCCATAGCGGAGCATTGCATCTAAACGTTTGAATCCTGTGCTTAACTTTCTGTTTTCCTGTGTATCTACAATATACTCTTCAAATTTATCCATAAAGCTTGCAGAGTTTTTGAGAACAAATGGATTGCGGACACTTACCTGGAATTCTTTTTCTTCGACATTCTTTCCTGTTAGAACTACTGCGCTAAATTCTCTTTCTTCTTTTTCTGGAGCTGTTTTTTCCTTACGTTTTACAATATTCTTGTGTTTTCTGGAATGTGATGTTCTCTCACTGTGTGCAGGCTTCTTCGTCTGTGAAGATGTCCTCTCTGCCTTTTCCGGTCTTGTTTTTTCTACCTGAATTGTGTCTTCTGATTCAGAAATGTATTCTGCTTCCTTGTATTCTGCTTCTTTCTCTGTTTTCTTAGAAACGCCCTTATTTGCTATCTCTTTTTCCTCTGTCTCAGAGCACTCCCTATTTGCTGTCTCTTTCTCTTCTGTCTCAGAGTACTCTCTATTTGCTGCCTCTTCTTCTGTCTCAGAGAACTCCTTATTTGCTGCTTCTTCCTGAGCTGCCTCTGAGGTCTCTCCCTCTTCTTCCTCAGAGTTTTCCTCTTCACTGCTTATTTCTTCCTCAGAAGCTTCTTTTAAAATACTTTCTGGCTGTTCTGATACATCTTCGGCACCTTCCGTCTTATCAGATTCGTCCTCCGTTTTTTCTACAGAGTTTTCTTCTAAATCCTCCTCAGAAACTGCCTCTTTTTCTGTTTCTTCAGATTTGTCCTGACTGCTTTCTTCTAAAGTTTCTTCATTTGCAGGTTCTTCTAAATCTTCCTCAATAAAGTCTTCATCCATAGCAAGTTCTAATTCTCGCTCGAGGTCATCTTCATCTAAATCCTCTAAATCATCAAGAGCATCTTCTTCTGTATCTAACGCGGATACCGCTGCCTTTTTCTTCTTGCCATTTTCCTGTTCTTCAAGCCATGCATCAAGTGCTACTTCTGAACCAGCAAGTTCCAGTAAGAGCATTCTTTTTGCACGCTCATAGACTTCACCCTCCAGGCCAAGAGATGCCAGATTATCCAAAGCTTCATCTATCTCTGCCTGTGTGTGGTCTCCAAGAACTAATTCGCCCGGATCAACATATTCAAATTCTTCCGCTTCTTTTTCTGAAACTTCAGAATACTCAGGCTGTTCTTGTACTTCTTCTGCTGTCGGCGCAGGGGTTATCTCAGAACTTTCTTCTGTTGCTGTCTGTTCCCCGGCTGTTGATGCACTCTCTTCCATCGGCTGTTCTGTTGCTTCTTCCACTTTCGGAATTTCTTCTGATTTCTTCTCTTCCTCTGCTTTCCCGGCTTTCTGTGCCGCTTTTAACTGCTCTGCTGCCAATGCTTCTTCTGCTGCCTTAAGCTGTGCCTTTAATTCTTCAATGGAAGGACTTTGACTTTCTTCGGACTCCTCTTCTAAATCTAATTCATCAAAGTTTAAATCATCCTCGCTCAGTTCTTCCTCTGTCTCCGATATTGGTTCAGCCTTCTTCTGTACTGCGTTTTCTTGTGCCTCTTTTGCAAGTTCTACTGCTGACTTTGTTTCTCTGGCTTCCTGTGGCTCTGGCTTAGCTGCCTGCTGTGCTGCCCTGGCAAGTTCTACCGCTGACATTGGCTGGCTCTGTGATTCTGACTGTGAACTTTCCACTGCTGGTTCCCTCGTTCCTGCCATTCCACTTCCAACAGCACTGCCTGCACTTTCGCCTTCAAATGCCATCGGTGCCGTTTCAGCTGTAGTACCTGTTTCCGTCTGCGCCAAAGTTTCTTGTTTTTCTTCTGAGTCAGAAGACGTATTTCTGGAAATAACTTCTCCGATCAAAGATTCCATATCTTCCTGCGTCACAGCTCCGCCAGTCTGACTCATTAGATTTTTCAAGTTTTCGAAAATCGTCTCGTTAATTAATCCTAAGTCTGCATTGGCATCTTCAGCCAGAATCATCTCTGCATTTTCCTGTACTACTTCCTGACTAATCATACGAAGCATATCATCTGAAAATGTCGGCATTCCCTGTGATTGGCTGGTTTGCTGTGCTGTTGTTCCATCTCCCTGTCCGGCAGACTCCTGACTATTCTGCTCTCCTGCTGTCTGATCTGGTGCGATTCCAGACTGTTCCAGAATCTCATCTGGTAACTCATCACTGATATCTTCTGGAGCCACTCCCGCTTCAATCTGTTTTTCCCGATAAAGTTCTTTCTCTATCTCTAATTTTTCCTCTGGTGATAAATCTTCATAATCTTCAAAAGAAACGAGTTCATCACTGTTCTTTTCCATATAATTTAAAATTTCCTGCTGATGAAGTGCAAATTCCATCGGATCTTTTCCGCGCTTTCTTGCCTCTTCCATAAGACGTTCTGCTCTCTTTTCTGCCTCAAGCTTCATCTGATCCTCTTCTTTGGCCTTCGCGATTGCTTCTGCGGCTAACTGAGAAGCTGATTTGGTTTCTGGCATCTTCATCTCTTTAGGTTCATATTCCTCTTTCTGATGTGCTTCCTCATCCTTATCCACAGCTGACTGTGCAAGTTCCCAGGCTGAAACTGGCCTTCTTCTCTGCTCTTCTAATGCTCTCTCTTCTGCCTTGTTGGCCTCATCTTCTGCAAGCATTTCCGTCGCTGTCTTTTCCCTTCCATATCGAATCTGAGAACGGTCAAATGGATATTCTACCTTAGGATCATTTAATCCCATCATCTGCATAAAATTATTATAGATCAAATCATTAAGATTCGCCGCTTCCTGATGATTTACATCGTCTTGTCCAAACATATCGTAAGAACTGCCATTACCATAATCTTCGGACGCACCACTGTCTGTGGATGCCATATTTCCATATCCATCTGCAGTTTCTGACTGTTGCTGAATATTCGCATTTTCATTCTCCATTACCTGTGCAAAAGGATTCTCCTCATGTGACTCACTCTGCATCTGTGAACTATTCTGCTGTGGAGTCATTTCCTGTTGTGACTGTGGGGCTGCTGTCTCTCTTCTTCTGCCACCATTTCTTAACCGTTCCTCTATCATATTCACTGCAGAAGCTGCCTGCTCGGAATCATCCATCTCCTCAAATGTCTTCGGTGGGAAAATATCTGGTGCCAGAGATTCTGCCAGCTTCTGAATCGTATCAGAAAGTTCCTGCTGTTCCTCTGGTTCTTCTGGTCTCCCGGTAATATTCAGCGCCATATCAATAATATCATTAATATCAAATGGTCTTTCTTCGCTTCCTTCTGTTGCAGTGTGCTGTGCTCTCACCACATCCAACAACGCTTTCATCATATCTTCCATTATAGATTAACCTCCGTTACATGTTCTGTCTGCCTGTTTAGCTTCTCATTTTCAATAAAGATATTCTAACACCTTTATGCAATTATTACAAACAAGTATTGCATTATTACACATTTTCCATCACTTTCTTTCAATTCATATAAATAATTGTCATAGACATTGATTTTTTTAACTAATTCTGCGATACTAGATATAGAATATTATAGATACTTGATTGATTATTGCATGAAAGGAGTACATTTTGAAAACTTATATTGATTTACATATTCATTCTACTGCTTCTGATGGTACATTTTCCCCAACAGAAATTATAAATGATGCCCTAAAACTTGCTGGTGATAAAAATCCTGTTGTAATTGCTCTTACCGATCACGATACAGTTGCTGGCACAGAAGAATTTCAGAAAGCTGCTGCCAAACATAAAGAACGACTTACTGCCATCTCTGGTGTAGAGATTTCTACAGACTATCACGGAGTAGAAATTCATGTTCTTGGCTATAACATCGACACAAAAAATAAGGCTCTCTTAGAACGCCTTGCCGTTTGTCGTGAAAGCCGTGACGGACGTAATGCAAAAATTATTGAGAAACTTCAGGAACAGGGCTTTAAGATTTCCATGGACGAAATCAAACCAGATAAGCCAGGCGAAACAATCGCCCGCCCACATATCGCAAAGCTTCTTATGAAAAAGAAATATGTTTCTTCTGTTCAAGAAGCATTTGATAAATATCTTGCAGAGGGAAGATGCTGCTATGTGGAACGTATCATGCCTACTCCGCAGGAAGCAATCGAACTAATCAAAAACAGTGGCGGTGTCCCTGTTCTTGCACACCTTATGTTCTATAAAAAGTTAGATTCCGCCAAAAAAGAAACTCTGGTCCGCGAATTAAAAGAAGCCGGCCTTGTTGGAATTGAAGCTTACTATAACACTTACACTCCTGTTGAACAGGAATATGTTGCTGGTCTTGCCAAACAGTGGGGTCTTCTTAAAACAGGCGGAACAGACTTCCACGGTCAGAACAAACCACATATTTCCTTATTTAAAGGACAGGGAGAAATGGAAGTACCAGAAAGTATTCTCCCAGAATTTTTGGCTAGTTTAATTCGTTAAGCGACAGACGCCCCGGAAGAGAAACGCTATCCTATATTTGTGACTCTATCACTGCGGGTTGAATGTTCGCTTACTGGCTCCCATTCAATCCTTGCTCTAAGGCCACAAATATAGGATAGCGTTTCTCTTCCGGGGCTGTCTTTGGCTGTTTTTAGTTGAATTAAAATAATGGTTGGAGAGATTCGGGGGATGGAAACAGAGGGCTTTGGCTGAATTTTGTTTGAATTAAATAGTAAATCCATCTCCTTGACTTCTGGTAGCAGGATTTGTTATATTAGTCAGATAGTAAATTATCAATGACCATTAATACTATGAGAGAGGAGATTTTTCATGAAAATAACAAATAAACTCTGTCTTTCTGTCGCTTCAGCCCTTTTATTCTTCGGGCTTTGCACTTATCCGGCAGTTTCTCTGAATGCAAGTCAGACAACGGTCAAAAGCCAGAGCACAACCAGTTCAACCGAAGCCGTCTCACTGAAAGCACCTTATTTTACTGTTACACCAGGATATAAAAGTGCACAAATCACATGGAAAGCCGTCACTGGAGCTAATAAATATAAACTCTTTTGTTCCGATGGACGTTCTGTTAAGTTTAAAAAAGCCGGAACTTATACATTTAATCAGTTAAATGAAGGCCAGACCTACACATTTACTGTAAAAGCATTCGCTCCTAACGCAAAAACAGTTTCCAGAAAGCTCTCTGCTACGATTCCCGTAACCATTTCACAGAATGTAACTGGATTATCTGTCTACGCAAGCAATAGCCGTCTCAACTTAAAATGGAACACACTTTATAACGCAAGCGGTTACAGTGTATATAAAAAAAAGGGCAGCCGCTACACTCTTTTAGCAAACACCACCCGCTCCACTTATCAGACTTCCATTACAAGCGGCGCTTCAAGTATTACTTTTATGGTAAAACCTTACACAACGATTAATGGAAAGAATTATACTTCTTCAACAGGAGCTACTGTAAGCTGTACCCCTAACACTTTACTTTCACCATTAAAAACAATAAGAACGATGACTTACTTCTGCAAGACAACCAAGAAAGTTTCTCTTTACCGTTCCTGGACTTCTAAAAAAGTTGTTAAAACATTAAGCAGCGGTGTAACCGTTGATTTAATCGGACGTAATACCAAATATAAGAGAAGCGAGATTCTCTATAAAGGAAAGACCTACTACCTCACTACAGGAAGTCTTCGCGCTTTCAAATGCAACTACACAACATCCAAATATTCTACTGCTCAAAAACTTGCTTATGTTAAAAAGTATTCCAGCAAAACCAGCTATTTAATCTGGGTCAGTCATTATACACAGGAAGTCAGCATTTTTCAGGGTCGAAAGAACAATTGGAAATTAATTAAATCGTTCCCTTGCGCCTCCGGAAACTATAATACCCGTTCTCCCCATGGAACTTTCCGCATTGGTCAGAAGGAAAATGGCTGGTATTATGTTAATACTTATGAAGAATACATAACTCATTATTGTGGAAGAAACTCTTTCCACACCAGAGTACACCGTTACCCATCCGGCAGCAGCCAGAATCATCATAAATTTCCAATTGCAAGCACGGTGTATGCAGATGCTACAATTGGTAAACCAGCATCTAATGGATGTGTGCGTCTGATGGACTCCGATGCATATTATATCTGGAAATATATGCCAGCGAATACTACGGTAATTTCTTATTAAGCTCTGGGTTGCCGCAGGCAGGGGAGACGCTCCCAACGAGAGAAGCCATCCTATATTTGTGACTCTATCACTGCGGGTTGAATGTTCGCTTACATACTCGCATTCAATCCTTGCTCTAAGGCCACAAATATAGGATGGCTTCTCTCGTTGGGAGCTGTCTTTGGCTGTTGCCAGATTATCTTAGATATCTAAAAAGAAGGGGTTCATTATAAGTTTGATTTTGTTCTGTCGCGCTAAATGTTCCATTCTGCCTGATAAAACAACCTTGCTCAAAAACAATCTCGTGAGGTTACAGTCAGAACTCCACAGCGCAAAGGAATAAAATTCAATCTTATAGTGAACCCATTCTTTTTCAATTTTTTCTGTGCAATCCGGCTTAAAAATTTTGAAAACGCCTGCTTACTTTAATTCTGCAAAATAGATAAAAGACAACTTAATTTATTATTGTAAAATTGCTGTGATATCATAGCAATCACTTATATGTCAATCTTTAGTATTCATTTTCTGGAAAGCCATAACCTTTTGAAAAATCTCAAAATTATCTAACATAATATTCTGATTCTGCCCCAACCAAAGCACAGCTCCCCGAGAGTGAAGAAATCTGTGGTCGGATTGCCAGAAGAATACGAGAAGAAGAGTCAGTAAAAAAATC
>OLSF01003675.1_pt1 | contig 10017 bp, 8 predicted proteins | sample 1672301 | NCBI WGS metagenome assembly OLSF01 (sample SAMEA3136669, study PRJEB25190) | human gut metagenome | biome: human gut; feature: human-associated habitat; material: faeces | place: Austria | collected 2013
AAATCGACTGACCTTTCTTTTTTACCCAACAATATCTTTAATTAAGGGAAACGGGTCTTTCCGTTCCCGACTCGGATCTGTTAATAAAGCTGGCGGAGATTTTGGATGTCCCTGTAAGCCGATTGCTCGGATCCAAAATTGAAGCAGAAACGAAGCCCGACGCTTTGGCAGAGCAGCTTTCGCGGATCAACGAGCAGCTGGCTATCAAAAACAGACGGGCGAAGAGAGTATGGAAAGTATTCGCCTTTATTATCGGCGGCATTATTGTGATGTACATCCTGGGCATAATTGCTTTTACCAGTCTCACTGCTCATCCGGCCCAGTCCAATACCGAAGAAACTTCACAAGTCATTGTTGGAACGGAAACAGATACTTAAAAACTTAAATCGTTTGTGCAGCAACCATCTTCCCAAAAACGCAAAAACATCCCGCACTATGCGTCCTGGAAACGCACGGTGTGGGATGTTTATCCTATTACGCGGCTTTTGTCAAATGCGCACTCCCGGCGGCTAAGTTCACGCGGTCAACGTCATATCCTGCGTTGTAGATGGTGTTGGACAGCGGTCTCTCCTGCATCCGGTAGTCGTGCACGCAATCCGTGAGTGTCCAGCGGGCCGGGCTGCTCCAGAAAGAAGCAGACTTCGTCAGTAGGAATTTGCACTTTTTGACGATTACCTCTTCCAAATTGAGCAGTTCTGTTGTATAGTCTGAATTAGGCATAGTGACTCTTCTTTGGATGTGGTAGTGGTGTACTCAAAGGATTTTGTCTCTATGCTCAACTTTTTTCGCAAGAACGGGGCCGGGAAGAGAGCCAGACCCCCAACATTTTTGATGGAACCATGATTCATTAGAATCTTCCGAAAAAACCGTCAACCTTTTCTCATCCACTGCGTGAAACAAAATATAGAAAGAAGGCATTGTCATGTGGATCCTGTTTGCATTTGGTTCGGCGCTTTTTGCCGGGCTGACATCCATTCTGGCAAAATGCGGCATCCGGAAGACGGATTCCGACACGGCCACGGCCATCCGGACGATCGTGGTCCTGCTGTTTTCGTGGCTGATGGTGGCCATCGTCGGCTCCGCGCCGACCATCACCGGCCTGAGCGCGAAGACGTGGGTCTTTCTGATCCTCTCGGGCCTCGCGACCGGCGCGTCGTGGCTATGCTATTTCCGCGCGCTGCAGCTCGGCGACGTGAACAAGGTCGTTCCCATCGATAAATCGAGCACCATCCTGACGATCGTGCTGGCGTTCCTCTTCCTGGGCGAGGGCATCACCTGGCTCAAGGGCGCGGCCGTCGTGCTCATCGCCATCGGCACGTTCCTGATGATCGAGAAAAAAGCGGTCACCGGAAACAAGGCCGAACGAAAGAGCTGGCTGCTCTATGCCATCCTCTCCGCCGTGTTCGCCAGCCTGACCTCCATCCTCGGCAAGGTCGGCATCGAGGGCGTGGAGTCCAACCTCGGCACGGCCATCCGCACGGGCGTCGTGCTCGTGATGGCGTGGCTCATTGTGTTCGTCAAGGGCAAGCAGCACACGCTGAAGGAGGTCCCGAAGAAGGAGCTCGGCTTCATCTGCCTGTCCGGCCTTGCGACGGGCGGTTCGTGGCTGTGCTACTACAAGGCGCTGCAGGACGGGCTTGCCAGCGTGGTCGTGCCCAGCGATAAGCTGAGCATTCTGGTCTCCATCGCATTTTCCGCCGTCGTGTTCCATGAGCGGCTGTCCAAAAAGGCCGCGCTCGGCCTCGTGCTGATCGTTGCGGGCACTCTCATGATGATTTTCTAACCTTTTCCCGATTTCATTTCCCATGCTGCATGCAAGAGACAGAACGGCAGGCATTTGACAAGCTCATCCGCTGCATTCCTGGCGTGTACTGATTTCTGCCGCGCTCCTCTGACATCTGACCACAGCCCCTGAACAAACTGCACGGGAACGGTCTCATTCTTCGGGCCGTTCCCGTGCAGTCTTCCAAGGTTTGGGAAAAGCCGGAAAAATGTTTGCGCTGCGGGGCAGATTGCGCTATACTAGGGCCGCAATCGAGATGTTTTTTGAATTGAGAGGAGAAATTCCACATGAGATCCGCAGAAAGCAAGCGGCTCGACATGCTCCACGGCCCGATCTGGAGCAAGCTGCCGCAGTTTGCCCTGCCGGTCGCCGCAACAGCCATTCTGGAACAGCTGTTCAACGCCTCCGACATTGCCGTTGTCGGCAACTTCACCGGCGCGGACAAGACCATTGCCGTCGCCGCCGTCGGCGCAAACAGCGCGCTCATCGCGCTCATCGTCAACCTGTTCATCGGCATCGCCCTCGGCGCGAATGTCGTCATCGCAAACGCCGTCGGCCGCGGCGACCGCGAGGCCGTGCAGAAGGCCGTGCACACCTCCATCGTGTTTTCCCTGCTGGGCGGCATTGTCGTCGCCGCGCTCGGCGAGCTGGCCGCTGCCGCCCTGCTGCGCACGCTGCATGTGCCGGACGACGTGTTCCCGCAGGCGCTGCTGTATCTGCGCATCTACCTGATGGGTATGCCGGTCATCCTGCTTTATAACTTCGAGGCGGCGATCTTCCGCAGCGTCGGTGAGACGCGCGTGCCGCTCGTGGCGCTGGCGATGTCCGGTGTGCTGAACGTGCTGCTGAACCTGTTCTTCGTTGCCGTGCTCCATATGACCGTCAACGGCGTGGCCATCGCGACCGTCATGGCCAATGCCTTCAGCTCGGCTCTGCTGTTCCGCCGCCTGCTGCGCTCCGGCAAGGACATCCGCCTTGAGCCGCGCAACCTGCGCATGGACGGCCGCAGTCTGTGGATGATCCTGCGCATCGGCCTTCCTGCCGGACTGCAGAGCGCGGTGTTCGCCATTTCCAACATCGTCATCCAATCCGCCATCAACAGCCTCGGCAAGGTCGTTATGGCAGCCTCGAGCGCCGCCTACAACATCGAAGTCTTCGCCTATGACGTGATGAACTCCTATAATCAGGCCTGCACGACGTTTGTCGGCCAGAACTACGGTGCGGGCCAGATCCGCCGCTGCCGCAAAACGCTGTACCTCTGCCTGATCGAGGACGCCGTTTCCCTCGGCGCGACCGTCGCACTGGTGCTGCTGACGGGTCACTTCCTGCTGTCCATCTTCAACAACGACCCGCAGGTCATCGCTCTGGGCTACGACCGGCTGAAGATCGTGTTCTTCGCCTATATCTTCTCGCTTCTGTATGAGGTCATGTCCGGCTATCTGCGCGGCTTCGGCATCTCGCTCGTGCCCGCCGCCCTCACGGCCCTCGGCGTGTGCGGCATCCGCATCGCTTGGATCCACTTTGTCTTCCCGCAGCACCCCACGCTGCAGACCATCATGACGTCCTATCCGGTCAGTCTGTCCGCCACGGCGCTGATGATCTTCATTGCCCTGCTGTGCTACCGCCCGGCGCGCAAGCACGCCGCCATGGAGCGCGAACCCGCCCCGGCAGGGAATTAATTTCAAACAATATTGTAGCGGCGCTCATCGAGCGCCATGGAGGCTGACAACTATCTCGCACTGATTCTGTGGCACAAGGGCCCCAGATTTGTCATTGCGAGGAGGCCGCAGGCCGACGTGGCAATCTCGCAGTACCCGGCACGATCACAGGAAAGCCATCGGCGAAATCGCAGCTGCCTCCCCGAGATTCCCACGTCGCTTCGCTCCTCGGAATGACAAACTTGGGAGCATTGTGTCACTGAATTTGTACTGCAATCATTGCCAGCCTGCATGGCGCTCAGGGAACGCCGCTACAGACGCAATTGGTGCATACCATTTTATCGCCGCCTTGTACCAACTGCAGGTACGTCTCCGGGCCCGGCTGTCCGCTCCCCTACAAAACCCCTCCCACAACAAAAAGTGATCCTGCCCGGAGCTTTCACTCCGGGCAGGACTTTTTCTGCTCTGTTATTCCGCAGGCTGCGCGGCAGTCGTTCCGTTATCGGTCTTGCCGTTCAGCAGGGCCGACATGTCGAACATCGGCAGCGTCGTGCCGTCGCCCGTCATGAACGTCGGCAGCTCGCCGTTCCAGTTTTCCGCGTAAGTATAGGCGATGAGGGCCTCCGTCAGGGATTCGGCGATCTTGCGGTTCGCCTCGGCCTCGGCCTCAGCACGGGTCGTCAGCTCATAGGCATCAGCCTCCGCCTCGATGCGCTTGATCTCTGCAGCGGCATTGGCCTCGAGGACGCGCTGCTGTGCCTCAGTCTCGGCGCGGAGCTTGTTCTGCTCGGCGACCTGCTTGGCCTCCACAGCATCCGTAAAGGCGTCCGTGAAGTCCATATTCTCAATGGAAGCGCCGACCAGCTCAATATTGTAGGCCGCCAGCTTTTTGGACAGGACCTCCTCGATCTGCGCGGCCATCAGGCTGCGGCTGGAGACAAGGTCCTCGGCCGTATACTGGGCCGTGACGATCTTGACCGACTCCGTGATGCATGGGGCGATGACCGTATCGTAATAGCCGATGCCGATGGTCTTATAGATCGTCATGGCATCCTGCTTGCTGATCTGATAGTTCACGGTGTAGGTCATGCTGACCTCCTGAATGTCGGAGGAGAAGCAGGACATATCCTGCGTGCTCTTCTGCACGCGGTTGTCCATCTTGATGACCTCCTGCCACGGGAGCTTGAAGTGCATGCCGGCCTCGAGCGTGTAGTTCTCCACGCTGCCGAACGTTGTCACAACGCCGGTGTGGCCTGCCGGAATGGAGACATAGCACGAAAACACGATGACGAGCACACCGACCAGCGCCAGCAGCTGCTTTTTGTTGACTCTCCAGCTCATGCCCTCGCCGCGGACAAAGCCCATGGCAATGAAAAGCACGATGGTAAGCACGATGCCGAACATAAAAATAATCATTGTTACTCTCCTTTTCTGTATCTGGGTGGGTTTTACGGATCCGCTGTGTATGGTCTTATTTTATCAGGCCGGGCGCAGAAAATAAAGGCTCAAATGTACAAATTAACACCCGCTATTTTTCTCCCGCTGCGGAGATCTCCCGCGTATAGGCCGCACGGTCAATGCGGCCGTCGGCCATCATTTTTTCCGCCCAGAGCTGCAGGGCCTCCACGGTCCGGGAGATCTGCTCCAGCTCCCGCTGGATGCGCAGGAAATCCGCCAGCTCGTCCGGATCGATGCTGCCATCGGCCGAGATGTCGATGAGGCAGCCGCGCTCACGGTCGAGCGTGTTGAGGGTCGCCAGCATCTCGAGCACGATGGCTGGAAGCTCCTTCGGCTTGATCTCCGGCACATATTCCTGCCCGATGGGGCAGGCGCGGGCGCAGTAGGCATTGCAGAGCGACGGCTTCTTATACCGCTGCGCCATGCGCAGCACCTCGTCCGGCCGCGGCAGGGAGCGCTCGCTTTCGATGCGCTCGATGCGCTCCGCCGGGATAGTCTCCAGCAGCTCCGCCGCCCGCTCGCGGGAAAGGCCCAGCTCCTCGCGGGCCAGCTGATAGGGCGTCTTGTTCTGTCTGGTGGAGGCTCTACCCATGGTGCTTTCCTCCGTGTCCCGGGCGGTTCAGCAGGACATAAAGGCCGATGAGCGCGCCGATGCTCCCCAGCATGATGGCATACATCGCGCCGGTGCTTACGGCATGGCCGAAGAAATAGAGATTGCAGTCCACGCTGTCACGGATGCCCGAAACGACCTCCGCCGGAAAGCCGATGCGGCGCATCTCCGCAAACACGCCCCGCATCGCATGGCAGCGCAGCAGAGCGGTCCCATACGTCCCCGGCAGGAAGGCGATGACCTTCTGCAGCACGGGCGAGAAGCTCGAAACGGGCATATAGGCCCCGCAGACAAAGCCGTACCCCGCGCTCACGATCGTTCCGACCGCGCTGGCCTGCCCGTTCGTCGAAAGCGGGAAGATCATGCAGGACGACAGCGCCGTGCCGAACAGCACCAGGATCACCACATCCAGCAGCACGAGCAGCACGTCCGCAGCGCTCAGATACCAGCCCGTCAGCGCCAGATAACCGAAGCAGGCGGCCGCGGCGATGCCGTTGATGAGCAGCGTGGTGCAGAACGTCGCCAGATAATAGCTCAGCGAGAGGACGGCTGGCCGGACCGGCGAAACGGTCAGGTCGTTCCGTGCACCGGAGACCTTGTCGAACACCATGGTGAGGTTCGAGCAGAAGGCCACCGTCACACAGCTGACGGCCAGCAGCGACGAGATGAGCTGCCCGCCGACACAGCCATGCAGGAGCGAGTCCTCCACCTGTGCCCCAGCTGCCGCAAGGGCAGAGCGGAACGAACCCTCATACGTCCGGCTGAGGAAGGTGACATAGAGCACCAGCAGGATCATCGGTGTGATGAGCGAGGTGAAGAACATGCCCTTATCCTTGAAATACAGCTTGCTGTTGCGCCGGATCAGCGCACCGAGTCCGGTCATTTCTCCGCACCTCCCGCCAGCTTTTTGCCCGTGACGGCGAGGAACACATCGTCCATCCGTCCCTTGGTCAGCTCAAAATCGCGGAACAGCGCCGGTTCCCGCCGGATGAGCTCCGCAGCGGCAGCCGGGTCCGGCACGGTGACGCGCCAGCCCTGCTCCGCAGGCGCATACGGCAGGCCGAGCCGCCGCACGTCCGCCTCACCCACGCCGTATAGGGTGAGCGTATCGTGCGCATAGGTGTTTTTCAGTTGCAGCGGCGTGCCCTCCGCCGCGATCCTGCCGTGGTCGAGCAGGACAACGTAGCCCGCGTCCGCAGCCTCCTCCATATAATGCGTGGTGAGGAAGACCGTCAGATTCTCCTCCTGCCGCAGGCCCGCCACGACCTGCCACAGCAGGCTGCGCGTCTGCGGATCAAGGCCCGTCGTCGGCTCATCCAGGATGAGCAGGCGCGGCCGGTGCAGCAGGGCGCGGGCGATGTCGATACGGCGGCGCTGGCCGCCCGAGAGCTTGCCGACGGGGCGGCGCAGCAGCTCGCCCAGCTCCAGCAGGTCCGTCAGCTCCGTAAGACGGCGGGAAAACGCCGTGCCCCGGATGCCGTAAAGCGCCGCGCGGCTGCGCAGATTCTCCTGCACAGACAGCGCCTGATCCAGCACGGAGCTCTGGAACACCACGCCGAGGCTCCGGCGGAGCTGCTCCGGCGCTTCGTCCGGGTCCGCGCCGCAGACGCACACACTGCCGCCGTCGCGGGCCAGCTGGCCGCAGAGAATGTGGATGGTCGTGGATTTTCCCGCGCCGTTCACGCCGAGGAAGGCGAACAGCTCGCCCTCGCGCACGCGGAAGCTCAGGTCATCCACCGCCGTCACATCGCCGAAGCACTTGACGAGGTGTCGGACCTCCAGAATATCGTTCATACTCTCTCCTTTTTGTTACAGAGCCGCGAACACGGCCGCGCCGCGCCTGCGCAGCCAGACATACAGCACGGCGGAAAGGGCCAGCGTCAGGCCGAGATAAATTCCAAGGCAGGCAGAAAGGCCCAGGGCGGACGCGCCAAGGAAATAGGCCAGCGGCAGGAGGCCCGCATAGACGAAGCCGCCGAACAGGGCCAGCATGACGCTGCCGCCCTGCTTGATGGGCGTGATCTCATTCGTCCACGTCAGATTCGGCAGCTTCAGGCCCGCGAACAGGCCGAACAGCGCCAGCAGCAGGACATAGCCGAGCGGGACGGCCAGCAGCAGGAGCGTCTCTCCCACCGGGCGCGCGGCAGCCACGGCTGCGCAGACCGCCGCGATCAGCGCGGGGACGGCCGTCAGCACAAGCTGCAGCTGCAGCTTGGCCCGCAGGACCTGCCATGGCCGGACCGGCAGCGACTGCACGAGCCAGAGCGTCCGGCCCTCGAGTGAAACGGACGGCGCAGCCATGAGATTCATGGATGCCAGCAGGCACACCAGCGCGCACAGGATGAGCGCGATCCCCTGCCCTCCGACCATAGGCTGCAGCACATCCAGAAGATCGCGCTTCCATAGCAGGGCCGTGCCGCCGAGCGGCAGCAGCAGGATACCGAGGCCGCAGTTGAGCATATAGCTGGGATTGCCGCCGAAGTGCCGCAGCTCCCGCGCAAGCAGGGCCGTGCCCGCACCGCGCTGCACGGCGGTCTTTTCGCGGTAGACACGGCGCACCGTGCTGCCGCTTGCCGTGGCGATGCGCAGGAAGCTGCGCGACAGCAGCCAGAATAGCAGGACAAACAGAACGAGCACCACGGCGGTGACCACCGCCATGGCAGGGCCGTCGCCGGCCCCGGCACGGCCGATCAGATAGAGCGGATAGGCCTTGCCGCGGATCTGCGCGCCGTAGTAGGCTGCGTTCGTCACAAGCTCCGAGAGAAAGCTCTGCGCCTTGAAATACACGAAATAGTAAGCGCTGAGGAACAGGAGCGACGTCAGTACCACCGTGATGCTGCGGTGCTTCAGCTTCAGGCTGACCCTCGCCACGACCCAGCCCAGCGCGCATGATAGCGTCAGCACGAAGATCGTGACAAGGGCAAACAGCAGCAGACCGCCCGCAAGGGCGGCGGGCGCAGCCGAGACCGTGACCCAATAGACGATCATGGCAGGCAGCAGCACAACGCCGGAATAGAGCAGGCCCATGAGATAGACGCTCAGCAGGCGGGACAACAGGATGGTGCGCACCGGGATCGGCATGGACAGCAGCAGGTCGTTATCCTTGGCAAGATAGAGGCTCGAATAGGTGTTGAATACGCTGCCGAATGCACCGAGCACGATGGCGACCATGGCCATGATCGTGAAATACAGCCATTCCATCCCGGCTGCGGCGAACGGCGCGCACAGGGAATGCGCCAGATAGGTGAACAGGCCGCCCAGCACGCCGACCATGAGCACGGCAAAAAAGGCAAAATAGCCCACCGTCGAGACGCGGGAGCGGGCCTTGCCCTGCTTGGCGTTATAGAAGTAGCTGCGGAAGATCTCCTGCAGCTGCTTTTTCAGGAGAGCGCTCAGCATGTCTCGCCCTCCAGCTCCAGGAAGACCTCCTCGAGGGAGTCGTCGCCCTTGACCTCGTCCATCGTGCCGGAGCGGATGAGCTTGCCCGCGCGCAGGATGGCGACCTTGTCGCACAGCTTTTCCGCGACCTCGAGCACATGCGTCGAGAAGAAGATCGCGCCGCCGCGGTCGCACAGCTCCCGCATCATGCCCTTGAGCAGGTGCGCGGCCTTCGGGTCCAGGCCGACGAACGGTTCGTCCATGATGATGAGCTTCGGCTCGTGGAGGAGCGCGGAAATGATCGCGAGCTTCTGCTTCATGCCGTGCGAGTAGCTGGAGACCGGCTGGGCCAGATCGCTCGTCAGATCAAAAAGGTCCGCATAGCGATGAATGCGGCTTTGCCGGTCCTCCTGCGAAACGCCGAAGATATCCGCAACAAAATTCAGGTACTGAATGCCGGAGAGAAATTCGTAGAGGTCGGGGTTATCCGGGATGTAGGCAAGGTCCTTCTTGCAGGCGATGGGGTCTTCCGCGATGGATTTTCCAGCGATGAAAATCTCGCCGCTGTCCGGCTGCAAAATGCCGCAGCAGGCCTTGATGGTGGTCGTCTTGCCTGCGCCGTTGTGGCCGATGAAGGCGCAGATCTCGCCCGGGGCGATATGCAGCGACAGATCGTCTACCGCGAGCTTGTCGCCGAAGGTCTTTGTCAGATGGTTGATCACTAGCATGGTTCTGATTCCTCCCTTTCGTATCAGATTAGACGCAGCGGCAGGACATTTGTTCCCCGAATATAAAAATTAGCACTCCATTTAATCGAGTGCTAAAATTCACAGTCCGTTCATAAAAACACGCAGATTTGTTCATAATCCGGAAGTAAACTGAAGCCATAAAAAGAAAACAAGAGGGAACGAAATAAGTTCCCGTTCAGGAGGTAAATTATGATGTTAGTACCGTATAGCCGCAAGAATCATTCCGTATACAATCCGTTCCAGGACTTTGACGATCTGGAAAAGGCGTTCTTCTCCGACCGTTCGCTGGGCGAACTGAAGACCGATATCAAGGACCTTGGCGAGAGCTACGCGCTGGAGGCGGATCTGCCCGGCTTTAAGAAGGAAGACATTCACGTCGAT
>OLSF01003677.1_pt1 | contig 10011 bp, 7 predicted proteins | sample 1672301 | NCBI WGS metagenome assembly OLSF01 (sample SAMEA3136669, study PRJEB25190) | human gut metagenome | biome: human gut; feature: human-associated habitat; material: faeces | place: Austria | collected 2013
CACGAATCGTATTGAATATATAGTTACGCTTCGCCATTTCTACGGGCGAGAAGTCACGGGTTCCTTTCGGAATACTTGGTTTTGCTGCCATAATCAGTTCAATTATTTTAAAAATCGGACGACAAAGTTACAGTATTTTATTGATTAAGAAAAGAGAATGTTTACCTTTGTATCATTACCGTCGCATAAAAACGACCAAAACAAACTTCAAACTTACACATTTATGAAAGAGAGACTGATTTTATTCTGCATGTTGTTGCTATGCGGCATCGGTGTTAGCCGGGCACAATCCGGCAACGCCAAAGACTTCGACCAAAAAGAAGAAGCCATCGTACAAAAGCTGCAACAAGCCGTCAATGAGAAAAACTATAAAGAAGCCGAAAAGAACGGTAAGGCTTTGATAACTCTGTTCAAAGAACAAGACGAGAACACTCAGAAAAAGTACAGCTGGCTCATACAGTCCTATTACTACAATTTAGCCTGCTTCCAATCCTTGTTAAAGAAAAAAGGTGAAGCCATCAAAAATTTAGAACTGGCCTACGACAATGGATTTCAAGATTACAACCACATGATGAATGATACCGACTTAGACAACCTGCGCAGCGATAAACGGTTCAAGGCAGTGCTTGCCAAAGTGAAGAAAGTGGGTGACTACCTCGACATACTTCAAAAAACACCGGGATACACCCACAATGAGCGCCCTGATACACTCCCCCGCTTCGAATACATCAATCCCAACAACAAGTATTTAGTAGAGGTACGCCAATACTTCAAGTTGGACAGTGTGGCAGGCGCAGGCGACGAACTATCAAAAATAAAGAACATACTGACTTATATACACAATACCATAAAACATGACGGAAACCATGAAAGTCCGGCAGGCAGCAACATCATCAAATGGGCAGAAGCTTGCAAAGGCGGTGCGCGAGGTCTGCATTGCGGAGGTCTTGCCCATGTACTGAAGGATTGTTATCTGTCCATGGGATTTAAGGCACGCCACATCAGCGGATTACCCCAAAAATACATCGGCGAATGCCATTCCATTAACGTAGTTTATTCCAATACCTTGGATAAATGGATATGGGTAGACCCCACCAACAATGCCTGGGTGATGGATGAAAACGGCATCATGCCAAGCGTACAAGAAGTGCGCGAACGCCTGCGAGACGGTCGTCCGGTGACCCTAAATGAAGAAGCCAACTGGAACAACCAACAGAAGATTACCAAAGAATATTATTTAGACAGCTATATGGCCAAGAATCTCTATAGCATAAAAGCAGACGATGTACTGCTTTGCCCCTCAGACCCTAATGCGGAAAACTTCTTCCAAGCCAAGTACGTGGTCAATGACGATGCCTGGTTCTGGCAGTCGCCCTATCAGGAATAAAAAAAACAGATGATGTATCCGGCAGAAACACATCATCTGTTTAAAGCAAACAGACCATCTGTCCGTATGGAACAGATGGTCTGTTTTTATGTCTGCATCATATACTTAATCTCTGCGTCCCAAGAATATCATGATATAATAAATCAAGGTAGCAAGCGAACCGAGAGCAGCCACTACATAAGTATAGGCAGCCGAGCGGAGTGCATCTTCTGCTTGCGCATGATTATATGAATTCGTAATGCCGGAGTTGCTAAGCCATACCAGCGCACGCTTGCTTGCATTGATTTCCACCGGCAAGGTGATGAAGCTGAACAAAGTTGTCAATGCAAACAGTATGATGCCCGCCAGCAACAGTTGCGGGAAGGAGTTCAGCAGCAGGATACCTGCCAGCAGCAGCCACGTCATCCACTGTGAGGCAAAAGAGACTACCGGCACCAGTTTGCTGCGCATTGTCAACGGAGCGTATGCGCGTGCATGCTGCACGGCGTGGCCACATTCGTGGGCTGCAACGGCAGCAGCCATGATGCTGTTGCTGCTATAAACGCCCTCACTCAGGTTTACTGTCTTATTGGCAGGATTATAATGGTCGGTCAGATGTCCGGGAGTATGCGTCACGGTCACATCGTAGATGCCATTGTCGTGCAGCATCTTCAAAGCAACGTCCGCTCCCGTCATTCCGTTGCCGGTAGGGATTTTAGAGTACTTCTTGAACTTGTTCTGAAGATTCATCTGTACCAGCCAGCTGACGACGGCAATACCGATAAAAATAATCCATTGCATTCCTATCATTCCTGTTCCCATAATTTTCTTTCTTTAAATTGTGAATAAATCAGTCGTTTCTTATTGTATAACAAATAGTCTGCCAAAAATAAAAGGAAACGGTGAGCAATGCCAGCGTTTCCTTTATCTTTTAGGAAGAATTAAAGATTTCTGATTTATAATTTATTTTTCAATATCCACCTCTATCACTTTATCAATATCCGTCGGAACCTCCGGCAAGTAGAGCATCACCCCTCCTTCACACTTACGGAACTTCACTGGAAGACGGTCGGCATACCCCACTGCCTTCCTCACTTTCTTGCCTTCCAACGGCAGGAAGAGAGCCTTATCCTGCAATTCGAGAATATGCACGTATAATTTATTTTCTCTTTGTGTAGTGACTCCCCAAGGATGCGGAGCAATGCAGCCGCCACGGGTTCCGTAGATGGTTTCACCGTATACCTTCATCCATTCCCCTACTTCTGCCAGACGCTCCAATGCAACAGCAGGCAGCTCACCGTCCGGCTGAGGACCGATATTCATCAGCAGATTGGCATCTTTACCCGCAGCCTTCACCAGGTAATGTATCAGCGTTTTGGTGGATTTATAATCCTGGTCCGTAATCTTATATCCCCACATTCCATTCATCGTCTCGCAGGTTTCAAGGGGCAAGGCGCTGATATCCTGCCCGGAAAGACCGGCACGGTTCTCTCCCGGCAGGTCGCGCTCGAATATCTGGATGTCCTCGCCGACAAACGGTGCTTGATGATGGTTGTTCCCAACCAGGCAAGCCGGTTGCAGGCGGTGTATCATGGCATATTGCCCGGGCAGTTGCCAATCGAAATCCGGATTCTGGTCCTGGTCCCACCAGCCATCAAACCAAATGGCACCTATTTTTCCATAATTGGTGAGCAGCTCGGTCAGCTGGTTGTTCATGAATTTATAGTAGCTGTTCCAGTCGCCCTTCGGATTCGGTCGTCCCGTTCCACGTCCGGTGCGTCCCCACGGAGCATCTTCGCGATACCAGTCAATGTGCGAATAGTAGAGATGCAGACGGATACCTTGCTTGTGGCACTCGTCTGCCAATTCTTTCAGAATATCCCGCTTAAAAGGGGTAGCATCCACAATATTGTAATCGGAAAAGCGTGTGTGGAACATAGAAAAGCCATCGTGATGCCGGGATGTAAAGCAGATATACTTTGCCCCGGACGCCTTAATGGCTGACACCCATCTGGCAGCATCGAATTTGGCAGGATAGAAACCTCCCGCCAGTTTGGCATACTCCTTATAATTAAGGTTCTTGTTCGTCATGGTCCATTCTCCGGTAGCCAGCATACTGTATATCCCCCAATGCAGGAAGATACCGAAGCGATTGTCCCGAAACTCCTGACGGGATTTCAGGTTCTCCTCCGTCGGCTGGTAAGTCTGCGACTGTGCGGAGCACACAAGAAGAAACAACAGTAAAAAAGACAAAAGACGTGTTTTCATGGCAATAAATAAAAAAGGCACGGATTATCCGGACACCCACGGTTCTTCAGATGAAGCCGCGAAATCCGTGTAATCCGTGTCTAAGGTTATCTGTTTGTTTTATTATTCCTCTGTATACCGTTCGATGGTCTGCTCACGGTCCGGTCCCAGAGAAACAATCTTGATGGGCACACCAAGCTGTTCTTCCAGGAATGACAAATATGCATTGAATTCTTCCGGGAACTCATCTTCACTCTGCATCTTGGTCATATCCGTCTGCCAACCGGGTAGCTCTACATAAACCGGTTCAACAGTCTCATTGATATCGAACGGGAAGTAATCAATCTCTTCCTCATCCATCTTGTAAGCTACACAAGCCTTAATGGTTTCAAAAGAATCGAGCACATCGCTCTTCATCATAATCAGTTTGGTAACCCCGTCTACCATAATGGCATATTTCAATGCCACCAGGTCAATCCAGCCACAACGGCGCTTACGTCCTGTCACAGAACCGAACTCATGACCCAGCGTGCAAATCTGGTCACCGGTCTTGTCGAATAATTCCGTCGGGAACGGACCGGCACCTACGCGCGTACAATAGGCTTTGAAAATCCCATATACCTCACCAATCTTGTTGGGAGCAATACCCAGACCGGTACAAGCACCTGCACAAACCGTATTGGAAGACGTTACAAACGGATAAGAACCGAAATCAATGTCCAACATTGTCCCCTGCGCACCTTCGCACAATACAGACTTGCCGGCAGCCAGCAGATTGTTCATCTCGTGTTCGCTATCCACCAACTGGAATTGTTTCAAGTATTCGATACCTTCGAACCATGCCTTCTCCATTTCGGTAATGTCATACTCATAGTTCAAGCCTTTCAAGATTTGCTCATGACGGGCCTTGGCCGCTGCATACTTCTTGTCAAAGTCATGCAGAATGTCGCCTACGCGCACACCGTTACGGCTGATTTTATCCGTATAAGTCGGTCCGATGCCTTTTCCGGTCGTTCCTACCTTTGCATCGCCTTTGGCTGCTTCGTATGCAGCATCCAGTATGCGGTGAGTCGGCAGAATGAGGTGTGCTTTCTTGGAAATGTGCAAGCGTTCCTTCAAGTTATGGCCGGACGCTTCCAATGATTCGGCTTCCGCTTTGAAGAGAGCCGGGTCAAGCACCACTCCGTTACCGATGATATTCACCTTGTCTCCCTGGAATATTCCAGACGGAATGGAACGGAGCACATACTTCTGCCCTTCAAACTCGAGTGTATGTCCGGCATTCGGTCCGCCCTGGAAACGAGCTACGACATCGTATCTCGGAGTTAACACATCAACGACTTTGCCTTTGCCTTCGTCGCCCCATTGTAATCCTAATAATACGTCTACTTTCATTTTTCTTTTTTATGGTTATTATTCTTTTTCTTCCGTTTATTGGCCCGGTCACACTTGCTGCACAACCCATACATATATAAGGAATAGTGCGTAAGATTAAAACGGCTCAGTTTGGTATTCTCAATGGCATGTTGCAACTCCTCGTTCTGAAACTCAGTTACCTTTCCGCACTGGGTGCATATCTGGTGATGGTGTGTATCGCGATTATAAGATTTTTCGTATTGGGAAGAGTTGCCGAACTGATGCTTGATGACCAGACGAGCATTTATAAGCAAAATGATGGTATTGTAAAGCGTTGCACGGCTGACGCGGAAGTTCTCCTGGTCGGCCATCAGTGAATAGAGCGTGTCGATATCAAAATGACCGTCTATGGAGTAAATGGTGTCAAGTATGGCATAACGTTCGGGAGTCTTCCGATGCCCGTTCGCATTCAGATATTCAGTGAATATCTGCCTAACTGTATCTTTCACATTCTGACTTTCCATTTGACGGCGCAGTTTTACAGCCAACAAAGTTAATCCTTTTTTGTGGAAAGCAAACGAGAAAGAGATAAAAATTGCGATAAGGGAAATATTCCCTTACCGCATCAGTCTCTATAACCATAGAACTAATCTAACAAACCTCCTCTTTTACAAGATTGTATAGTAATTGTTCTACATCAGAAGAAGAATTGTCCATACCCTCCACCCTGCGGCAAACTTGAAAAGAATTTTCCTCATTTTGCTGCATAAAGCGGCGGATAGCAGTCATGGCTGCATTGCGTACATGATAGGAGCCCGACAAAAAAGCCGTTATTGCCTGGTCGAGGAACTCATTTTCAACCCGTTCGTTCATATCCCCTTTCTTCATCAATAGACGGGCTATGGTGAGGAAGCCGCAAACCTGCGTGTATTCGTCCTCGCTTGCAATCCAATGGAAGGACTTGGCAGGCGCATAAGGAAGATGTTGGAATAAATTCATGCAGGTAAGTTCTGCAATCTCGATATTACGGATATCTTCCACCCAGATATCGGCTATCTCGGGCAGGAAACTCTCTACCGGCTGTAAAAGTCCCGCCAATATTTTGCACTCTCTGATATCTTCTTTCCACAAAGACTGAGCCAGAGAGTGGTCCTTCTCGTAACCGGCAGCAATACCCTTGATACGGGGCAACTCCACGCCAAAGTTCAGCTTATATACCAGCCCTTTTTCACGCATACTTTGGGACACAGCCCCGTTCATAGAGAGACGGAGCTGTGTCTTTATATCTTTCAGCCGCTGATGCAGCTGCTCTTTAGTATCTATCATAGTTCATCATTTATTGACAGAAGGCAATGTAGAATAGTCTTTGCTATAACGCAACATCTGTTCCGCATAACCTTCATCATAAGTCACTGTCACATCTGTTATAGTACCGTTGGCATCCGTCACCGCCTCATATTTCGGATTGACGAAACCCTTATACGGCGCAAGATTCAGCTTCTTGTAGCGTTCCAGCACTTCGGCATGCAAAGCGGGATCGACTTTCACGGCATAGGCTTCCACCAAATCATGGGCACCGGCATAGTCACCGGTGGACTTGATACGCTGTATCTCGGCAAGCAACCGGCCAAACAAGTCACGCACTTTCTCATAATCGTTTATCACGACGTACGTCTTCCCATCCTTCTTTACCAATTCCACAACCTTCTCCGCCGCACCTTTCTCGTACACCCAGCGGGCTATGAGCTGACGGTTGCGCATATGGGCTTCTTCTACATTGTTGCCCGGTTCGATACGTACAAGCTGTGTCATCAAACCATTCATCAGATAGGTGTAGTATTGAGCCTTATAAGCATCCGCACTTGGAGTAAGCCCCAGTTCCACCAGCTTCGGGTCGGCCACGTAGTAGAGTCCGAACAAGTCGGCGCGCGCTTCTTCGATAGTAGAACCATATGCCTTCAACGCATCCGGGGCCACACCCGGGAGCAATTTACCGGAACCATGTCCCAAACATTCATGCAGGTCAGTATGCAGTTCATCTGTCACATCTGCGTACTTATCAATCAGTTGAAGCTCTGCATCACTGTACACAAACTCCTCATTGAACCCGTTGCCATGAGCTGCCTTATTATAAGCATCTGTAATGTTACCGATTGTAACGGATTTCGAACCATGATGGCTACGTATCCAGTTGGCATTGGGCAGGTTGATGCCGATAGCAGTTGCAGGATACAAGTCACCGGCCAGAATAGCCGCCGTGATTACCTTGGCAGACACCCCTTTCACTTTTTCCTTCTTGAATTGTCCGTCTACCGGTGAATGGTCCTCAAACCACTGTGCATTGCCGCTTATCAACTCTGTACGCTGGGTAGCTTCCAAATCTTTAAAATTCACCAGAGATTCCCAGCTTGCCTTCATGCCGAGCGGGTCACCATAACTTTCGGTAAAACCGTTCACAAAGTCAATGCGTGAGTTCAAATCCTTCACCCACAAAATGGCATATTCATCGAATGTCTTCAAATCGCCGGTTTCATAGAATTCCATCAGTTTGGCTATCACCGCCTTCTGCTCGGGAGTCTCGGCAACTCCTTCTGCCTTCTTCAGCCAGTAGACAATCTTTTCAAGTGCCTGTCCATACAAGCCCCCCACTTTCCATACTTTCTCCTGAATCTTGCCATCCTCTTTCACCAAACGGCTATTCAAACCATAGGAAACGGGAGTTTCATCCTGCGGATTCTTCAAGGCATTATAAAAGTCTTCGGCTTCTTGCTGCGTCACGCCATCATAATAATTGCATGCGGAAGTCAAAACCAAATCTTCACCGGCAGCTTGGTTCACCCGTTTGGGCATCACCGTGGGGTCGAAAATAACGGGGAACACTTCCTCGCACAGTTGTTCCACAGTCTGTCCTTCGGCAAGCGGCAATGTAGCTGCATCCACACTCTGTACAGCCTGCCTGAAGAATTCGGGAGTAAATCCCGGAACGAACTTTTCGCTGCCATAGTGATGATGAATGCCGTTAGAGAACCATACCCGCTTGAGGTACACTTCCATAGCCTTGAAATCAGGAGTATTCTTATCTCCCTTATAGCCGGTATAGACAGCTTCCAGCATCCGGCGAATCGTCAGGTTGTACTTGCCATTCTGGTCGAAAAGAATGTCTCTGCCCTGCAAAGCCGCTTCCGTCAAATAATAAACCAATTCTTTTTGTTTGAGGGACAAATCCTCAAAACCTGGTACGCGGTAACGTAAAATCTGTAAATCTGCAAATTGTTCCACTGTATAGTCAAATTTTTCTGCCTCAGCAGTTGTTTTCGGATTTCCGCCACAAGCCGTCAATAGAGAAAGGGCAGTCACCATAGAAATTAGTTGTTTCTTCATGTGTCGGGAGTATATGGATTGGTATTAAAAAAGAAGAAAAGGAAGTATCCCGAAACAACTGTTCCGGAATATTTCCTTTTTATTCATTCAGTCATACAGAATTATTTCTTCTTAGCTTCTTTTTCTGCGTGTCTTTTACGATATCCATTAGGAGTCTCACCTACATTTTTATAGAAAGCAGCATAAAAAGACTGACGGTTTGCAAAGCCTACCATCGTACTGATTTCCTCTACATTCTTGTCAGCATATCTTTTGTCTGTCAACAAATGCTGCGCTTCTTTTACTCTATATTCATTCAGCAGGCAAGAATAGTTCATGCCGAAGCGTGAATTCACCACTGCAGACAAATAGCGAGTATTGGTCTGCAATTCTTTCGCCAAATCCTTAGCGGAATAATCAGCATCTCTGTACTTCTTTTGTACAACAACGATATTCAATATCTTGTCATACAACTCATCTGCCAATTCCGGCCTTATCAAAGAACGGTAGGCAGCATTCTTTTCTTTCTTTTCGCGCAGGTTGTAAGGACGTTTCTTCGTTCCTTTTTCCTGGGCATTGTTTTCTAAATCACTCATTGAATTAACTGGTTAGGGTTGTTTAAAATCGGAAAAGCCAAAGGGTTAGCCCCTTAGACTTTACAAAAGTCAGACATTTTTTTTTAATACACAACTTTTCCCGTATATATTTTTGATAAATAAACAACGAAAAAGGTTGAAAAGTAGCTCAATTCAGCCATTAATAAGAAACTTTAACCTTTTGCGGAAACTCATATGATACTAAATCTTGATGACTTTCCATTTGTAGTATATGCAATAATTAGTGTACCTTTGCCGGAAGAAATCCATACTGCCAGATTATGCTACAAACGCTCAAGACATATTTCGGTTACGACAGTTTCCGCCCCTTACAAGAAGACATCATACGCCATCTGATGGACCGTAAAGACGCATTGGTACTGATGCCTACGGGAGGTGGAAAATCCATCTGCTACCAACTTCCCGCCCTATTGAGTGAAGGCACGGCGGTAGTGGTTTCTCCGCTCATTTCCTTGATGAAGGACCAAGTGGAAACGCTCTGTGCAAACGGCATCGCGGCCGGTGCACTGAACAGCAATAATGATGAAACAGAGAATGCTTCCCTACGACGTGCATGCATGGAAGGCAAGCTGAAACTGCTATATATTTCTCCTGAAAAATTATTGGCGGAAGCCAACTATCTGTTAAGGGATATGCATATTTCCCTTTTCGCCATTGATGAAGCTCACTGCATCTCACAATGGGGACACGATTTCCGTCCGGAATATACACAGATGGGCATCCTTCACCAACAGTTTCCCCAGGTTCCCATCATTGCACTTACTGCCACAGCCGATAAAATAACCCGTGAAGATATTATTAAACAGCTACACCTCAACCAACCGAGAATTTTCATTTCATCTTTCGACCGTCCCAACCTGAGCCTCACCGTAAAAAGAGGTTACCAGCAGAAGGAAAAAAGCAAAGCCATCCTCGACTTCATCGCCCGCCATCCGGGAGAGAGCGGCATCATTTATTGCATGAGCCGCAGCAAGACTGAAACAGTGGCACAAATGCTTCAAAAACAAGGGATAAAATCAGCGGTCTATCATGCAGGACTGTCACCGGCACGAAGAGATGAAGCGC
>OLSF01003688.1_pt1 | contig 9987 bp, 7 predicted proteins | sample 1672301 | NCBI WGS metagenome assembly OLSF01 (sample SAMEA3136669, study PRJEB25190) | human gut metagenome | biome: human gut; feature: human-associated habitat; material: faeces | place: Austria | collected 2013
TATAGGAAACTTCGTTTCCATACGATAAAAAACGCTCTGCGAGGATGCGCACTCGGTGTACATGAGATCGAGGCTATTCCGTCAGTTTATGACTGCGGGATAGCCTCGTTTTTTCGTTAGGAGCCTCCGCTGCAACAGCCGGAGGCTCATTCGTTTCAGGGTTCAGTTTTCGTTTGCAGCTGTTTATTCTGCCGCCGGAGCATCGGATTCGGGAGTGGTTTCCTCAGTCTTTGCATTGTCGGAGGTTTCCTCAGCTGCAGGAGCTGCACCGGCTTCAGGCTCGCTGGAGTTTTCCATTGCTTCCGGAGCAGATTCTGCTTCTTTTGCAGCCTCTTCCTTTGCAAGTGCCTCTGCAGCCTCCTTTGCCTCTGCAGCAGCTTCGGCTACAGTGGTGTGAACCTTGTCTGCTACGTAGCGGGCGGCGTCTTTGGCCAGATCAGCGGCAGCACTTCCGGCCTGCTTTGCAGCGCCGGCAGCAGTGTGAGCGGCTTCCTCGACAGCCTGTACATCTTCGTTGCTGCGAACCTTGTCGACCGTTTCGTTGATCTTGCCGGTTACGGTTTCGTATTCGCTGCTGTTTTTGATTCTGGAAACGGTGTCGCCGACTTTATTGAAAACAGTGTCGCGCAGCTGGACAGCCTTATCCTGAGCAGCCTTTAAGTCCAGGGTCACATAGGTATGCCCGTCCTCTTTCGTTTCGGAAGAAAAGACGGGAGTGTCTTCTTTTGCTTCTTCTTTGGCTTCCTCCGGATGCTCGCTTTCATCAACGAAATCATCGTCCGTGAAATCGGTGTCGTCAAAGTCATCCTCTGGGTCTTTTTCGAAATCATCCTCTTCTTCCGGAGCTTCCTGCACTGCGGCTTTTTTATTCTGGAGATAATAATAAGCAGCGGCAGCAGCGGTGCCGGCGGTAACTGCGAGAGTGAAAAGTTTTCCTAATTTTTTAGCCATAATAATGCCCTCCATACATATACCAGAATATGGTTACTTATTTCTCTCATTTTAATACTATTTTATGAAAATGAAAAGGTCAGTATGTATGAAAAATCTATAAACTTAACATTGAAGTGACCCTGCAGGTATGATAGAATGAAACGACTCAGAAAGTCAATGACGCGGGGACAGACACATGAATGATAAATTTTTTGATTTGAAACAGGAAAAGCAGGACCGGATGATCAACGCATCTCTGAAGATTTTTTCCAGGGGCGGCTATCGACACGCCAGCACGGATGAGATCGTAAAGGAGGCGGGGATCAGTAAGGGACTGCTTTTTCATTATTTTGGAAGTAAACTGGGGCTGTACGGATTTCTGTTTGACTACAGCGCGCGCTTTATGTTGTTGGAGCTTTCCAGAGAGGTAAAACGTTCCGAAACGGATTATTTTGCCCTGACAAAGCAGATGGAACAGGCGCGGATGCAGGTGATGAAGCTTTATCCGTATATGCAGCGGTTTCTGGATGTTGCGGTAAAAGAAGAGAATACGGAAGCGGTGGAGCGGATCGCGGAAAAGAAGCTGGATTACGAGGATCGGCTGCGGGCATACAGCATGCAGGCAGATTACAGCATTTTTGCACCATACGGGGATTCTGTGCGTGTGACAAAAATGGTGCGCTATACGATCGACGGGCTGACCGATGAAATGTCGGAGCGCTACGATTTTTCCCCGGAGAAGCTTTTTGCAGAGATCTGCGCTTATCTGGACACGCTGCGGCGGATGACCATAAAAGAGACTTAAAGGCGCAAGCAGCTGCGGAATGGAGGAAGAATAGTGAAAGAAAAGCTTTATACGATACCGCTGAATGATGCGGTAAATGCGGGCGATGAGTGCCCTTTTTGTTATATCGAGCGGAATGTAGAGCAGGATCTGATGGATTTTGTGCTTGGCTCCTGCGCTTCGTACATGGAGAGCGATGTCCGTGAGGATACAGACCGGGAAGGATTTTGCCGCACGCACATGAAAAAAATGTTCGATTACGGCAACACCCTTGGCAATGGCTGGATTTTAAAAACCTACTATAAAAAGCTGCTGTCCGAAATGGATGGCGAATTCAGGCATTTCAGGCCGCAGAAGCAGTCGATGGGGGACAAGCTGCGCAAAATTGCACCGAAGAACTCCGTGGCAGACTGGGTGCAGAAAAAGGAAAGCACCTGCTATATCTGCGACCGTTTCCAAAAAGAATACGAGCGCTATCTGGACACTTTTTTCTATTTATATGAAAAAGACCCGGATTTCAAAGCACGGATTGCGAAAAGCAAGGGCTTTTGCCTGCATCATTTTGGGGAGCTTTGCAGCAGCGCGGATACCAGACTGTCGGAGAAGGAAAAAGAGACCTTTTTCCCGGAAATTTTCGAGATCATGCAGAAAAATATGGAGCGTATGAGCGCAGATGTGGACTGGCTGATTGAAAAATTCGATTACCAGAACAAGGACGCGGACTGGAAAAATTCCAAAGATGCCATACAGCGCGGAATGCAGAATATCCGGGGCGGTTACCCGGCCGATCCGGTTTATAAAATGAATAAATAGACAGGAGAAATGAGAGAAAAGACATGAGTAATGCAAAAGAAACCAAAGTAGAAGACCACGATTATTCCCTGCAGCCGGTGCCTCAGTTTGCACGGCGCAGGTTGCTGACAATGTTTATGATCATGCTTGGCTTTACGTTTTTTTCAGCCAGCATGTGGACGGGACAGACGCTGGGTGACAGCCTTGACCTGTCCGGCTTTATCGGTTCCCTGATCCTGGGAGGTATCATTCTTGCAATTTATACCGGCTCTCTGGCTTATGTCGGTGCCAAAACCGGACTTTCCCTGGATCTGCTGGCACAGCATTCCTTCGGTGCAAAGGGCTCCTATTTGCCGTCTGTGCTGACCAGCTTTACCCAGATCGGATGGTTTGGCGTAGGCGTTGCGATGTTTGCAATTCCGGTTGCAAAACTGATCGCTCCGGAAAATCCCTGGCTGCCTTATTTGCTCGTTGCGATTGCCGGCATTTGCATGACCGGTTCCGCATTTTTCGGAATTAAGGCGATGACCATCGTCAGCTATATTTCCGTTCCGCTGATCGCAATTCTCGGCATTACGGCGATGGTAATGGCGGTCAAAACCGGTGACGTTCCGCTGGCTGAAAAATTTGCAGAAAGCCAGGGTATGAGCGTCATTGCAGGCGCCGGACTGGTCATCGGTTCGTTTGTCAGCGGCGGTACGGCAACTCCGAACTTTGCAAGATTTTCCAAAACGGCACTGCAGTCCGTTATCGTCACAGTAGTCGCATTCTTTATCGGCAACAGTCTGATGTTCTGCTTCGGCGCGTTCAGCGGCGTTTATGTAGGCGGAAACGATATTTTTGAAGTTATGGTTGCGCTGAACCTGACGGTATTTGCGATTATCGTTCTGGGCTTAAATATCTGGACAACCAATGATAACGCGCTTTATACCGCAGGTCTTGGACTGTCTAATATCACAAAAGTGCGTAAACGTCCGATGGTTGTAATTTCCGGTATTCTTGGAACCGTAACCGCGGTATGGCTGTACAACAATTTTGTCGGCTGGCTGAATATCTTAAACTGCACACTGCCTCCGGTTGGCATGATTGTTGTACTCGGCTATTTCTGCCATAAAGAAGAATACGAAAAATGGGATGTGATTCCCAGACAGGTCAACTGGTTCGCAATCGCAGGCGTCCTCATCGGCGCGGCTGTTGCAAATCTGGTTCCGTGGGGCATCGCTTCTGTCAACGGTATGGTTATTGCAGCAGTATGCTACCTCGTTGGCGAACTGATAGAATGGAAGAAGAAAAAATGACATTACGAGAATTACCAATTGGAAAAACAGCTACAATTAAATCGGTCGGAGGAGAGGGTGCGCTTCGGCAGCACTTTCTGGATATGGGACTGATTCCACAGGGCGACGTGTCGATGGTGAAATATGCGCCCATGGGCGATCCGATGGAGCTGCGGATTCACAGCTATGAACTGACGCTGCGCCTGGCAGATGCGGAGAAAATTGAAATAGAGAATGTGCGGGACGTCTGTCCTGAGACTTCCCGGCAGATGGGGAAGCCGATTCCGCATCCTGGTCTGGGAGAAGAGGGAAAATATCACGATAAGGAAAAGGAAGATCCGCTGCCGGATCAGGAGGTACTGACGTTTGCCCTTGCCGGCAACCAGAACTGCGGAAAAACGACACTTTTTAATCAGCTGACCGGCTCAAATCAGCATGTCGGAAACTTTCCGGGTGTTACGGTAGACCGAAAGGACGGTCAGATCCGTGGACAGGAAAATACGCTGGTAACGGATCTGCCGGGCATTTATTCGATGTCCCCCTATTCCAGCGAAGAGGTTGTGACGAGAAACTTTCTGCTGGAGGAGCACCCAAAAGGAATTATCAATATCGTGGATGCGACAAATATCGAACGGAATCTTTATTTGACGATGCAGCTGATGGAGCTGGATATCCCGATGGTGCTGGCGCTTAACATGATGGATGAGGTGAGGGAAAACGGCGGCTCCATTCTGGTCAATCAGATGGAGGCGCTTCTGGGCATTCCGGTTGTTCCGATTTCCGCAGCCAAAAACGAAGGCATTGAAGAGCTGATTTCCCATGCGGTTCATGTGGCAAAGTATCAGGAGCGCCCCGGACGGGTGGATTTCTGCGACAGTGAGGAAGACGGCGGTGCCGTGCATCGGTGTCTGCATGCGATCATGCATTTTATTGAAGATCATGCAAAAGAAGCGGAGATTCCGGTGCGGTTTGCAGCTTCCAAGCTTGCAGAGGGAGATGTCCTGATCCGGGACAGCCTGAAGCTGGATGAAAATGAAAAGGAAACCCTGGAACATATCATCTGCCAGATGGAAGCAGAGCGGGGGCTGGACCGTGCCGCTGCGATTGCGCACATGCGGTTTGATTTTATCGAAAAGGTGTGCGACGAAACGGTGATTCGCCCCAAAGAGAGTAAAGAACATATCCGCAGTCAGAAAATCGACCGGATTTTAACAGGAAAATATACGGCGCTTCCGTGCTTTGCAGGCATTATGGCACTGGTGTTTTTCCTGACCTTCAGCGTAATCGGATCAGGCCTGTCAGATCTGCTCGATGCAGGGATTACGGCGCTTGGAAGCTGGGTAGATGCGCACATGACAGCGTGGAACGTAAACGATGTGATTCATTCCCTTGTGATGGACGGTATTTTTAATGGCGTCGGAAGCGTGCTGAGCTTTCTGCCCATCATTGTGACGCTGTTTTTCTTTTTGTCGCTGTTGGAGGACAGTGGATATATGGCGCGGGTTGCGTTTGTGATGGACAAGCTGCTGCGCAAAATTGGTCTTTCCGGCAGAAGCATTGTGCCGATGCTGGTTGGATTCGGATGTACTGTGCCGGGCGTTATGGCGAGCCGGACGCTGCCCTCTGCCCGGGACCGGAAAATGACGATTTTGCTGACGCCTTTTATGAGCTGTTCTGCAAAGCTGCCGATTTATGCGTTTTTCACAGCGGCATTTTTCCCGAAACACGGGGCACTTGTGATGATTGCACTGTATTTTGGCGGAATTGTGATCGGGATTTTGATGGCACTTTTCATGCGCGGTACGCTGTTTCAGGGAGAAGCGGTTCCCTTTGTCATGGAGCTGCCAAACTATCGGATGCCGGGAGCCAAAAATGTTGGACATCTGCTCTGGGACAAGGCAAAGGATTTTCTGCAGCGGGCCTTTACCGTTATTTTCATGGCAACGCTGGTGATCTGGTTTTTGCAGACCTTTGACCTGCATCTGAACATTGCAGCGGATTCGAAAGACAGCATACTTGCGCTGGCTGCCGGAAGCCTTGCATTTTTGTTTGCACCCATGGGCTTTGGAGACTGGCGGATCTCTACGGCGCTGATCACCGGATTTATGGCAAAGGAAAGCGTGGTTTCGACGCTTTCCGTGTTGTTTGGTTCCACCGGGGCGCTGCAGACGGTTCTGACGCCGCTTTCTGCTGCGAGCCTTCTGGTGTTCTGCCTGCTGTATACGCCCTGTGTGGCGGCGATTGCTTCGATTCGTCGGGAGCTTGGCGGAAAATGGGCGGTATTTGTCGTGGTCGGACAGTGCGTGATCGCCTGGATAGCGGCATTTGTGGTCTATCAGGTTGGCCATTTGTTTATTTGATAACATAGCGCCGGGGCTGCGGCAACTAAAATAGGAAATTAGGAGAGGAACATTATGAAAAACCAAAGCATAACCGAAGCGATGCTTCAATTTATCGAGGAGAGCCCGACGGCATTCCATGCGGCGGCAAACGTAGAAGCGCTGCTTTTGGAAAACGGCTTTGAAAAGCTGGATAATCTGGCGGAGGGAGCTCTCGTGCCGGGTGGAAGCTATTATACGATGCAGAACGGTTCTGCGGTGCTGGCGGTGAAAATCCCTGAGAATCCTGCAAAGGGTTTCCGGATTGCAGCAAGCCACAGCGATTCTCCGTGCTTTAAAATCAAGGAAGTGCCGGAGATGAAGGTGGAAAATACCTATGTGAAGCTGAATGTGGAAAAATACGGCGGCATGATTTTAAGCCCGTGGCTGGATCGCCCGCTTTCCGTTGCCGGTCGTGTGTTTGTGGCCGGAAAAGATGGAAAGCCGGAAGCAAAGCTCGTCAATCTGAAAAAAGACCTGTTGATAATTCCCAATGTAGCGATTCATTTTAACCGGGAAATCAACAATGGCTTTGCATACAATCCGCAGACAGACATGGCACCGCTGATGGGGCTGGATCAGGAGCTTTCGATCAAAAAGCTGTGCGCAGAAGCGGCAGACGTGGCGGAAGAGGAGATTCTTGGCAGTGATCTGTATGTGTATAACAGGGATAAAGGGCGCATCATGGGAGCGGATGATTCCCTGATCGGCTCTCCGCGTCTGGACGATCTGCAATGTGCTTATGCGACGCTGCGCGGATTTCTGGCATCGAAGCCGGAAGAATTTATCAGTGTGTATGCGCTGTTTGACAATGAAGAAGTTGGAAGCGGAACGAAGCAGGGCGCAGATTCCACGTTTTTGGAGGAGTTTCTGGAAATTGTTCTGGAAAATGTCTATCCGGATAAAAACAGGCTCTGGAAGCGCAGCTTTTATCAGAACAGCTTTCTTTTGTCCGCGGACAACGGACATGCGGTGCATCCGAACCATCCGGAGAAGACCGATCCGACCAACCGTCCGTACTTAAACGGTGGTGTTGTGCTCAAATATAACGGCAGTCAGAAATATACGACAGACGGTTATTCTGCAGCAATTGTCCGCCAGATCTGCAATACCTGGGAGATCCCGCTGCAGACCTTTGCAAACCGTTCGGATATCGCAGGCGGCTCCACGCTCGGAAATATTTCTACTGCCCATGTCTCCATTCCCTCTGCGGATGTGGGACTGGCACAGCTGGCCATGCATTCTGCATTCGAGACAGCGGGGGTGAAGGATACCGAAGCACTGGCACAGCTGGCAGAGCATTTGTTTGCGTGAGTTTCCTTTGACACGAGAGGACGAAATCGGAGTGTTGGTACCTGACCCCAGGAAAAATTCGCTTCAAACAAAATTAAGACGAAAAATGTTGGATTTATTTCGCTATATAGGATGTAATTGCGTTAGATCATCGTTTGGAGGTGCGTTATGGACTATTTGTCTTGTGCGGATGTTGTTTCTGACGAGTCAAATGTGAAAAGAATGATTAATTAACAATCGTTTGCCGTGATGCCCATTATATTGACGAATAAACTGGGAAAATATATACTTTATTTAATGAAAAATTTACCAAACCGGAGGGCGTCATGGGAATATTGGTTTCATTTTTAAGAGGAATTGTATCGCTGGTGCTGTTTGCGGCAGCGGTCACTACAGTTGTGATCGATATGGAATTTATCGGGGAAAAACTGGGAAAATATAAACTCCTTCGATACGGACTGATCGCAGGAGTTGTTTTGCTGTTGTTTCTCATAGGATTTAATTCTACCTGTAATGTAGTGATAATTGCTATCGATATATATGGAGTCTGGGCTTTTTTCAGAAGAAAAAAAGAAGACGATCTGGCATGGGAAGAGCGCCAGGCAAACGAAGAAAAAGAGCGAAGAGCCACAGAGTGCTATCAGAAAGCAGAGGATATCAAAAAGACAGATCTGGTGCAGGCGCGCGAGCTTTACCGCGAGGCAGCAGAGCTGGGGCACCGGAAGGCGCAGTACCAATATGGCTGGTATTGCCTGAGAGGCATCGGTGGTGAAAAAGATCCGCAGCAGGCATTTGAGAACCTGACGAAAGCGGATGAGATGCGGAGAAACGAAAAATATGACCTGGAGCTGGAAAGAGACGTCCATTATGCATTGGGCTTGTGTTACAGCCAGGGCGCAGGTACCGAACGGAATGATTCCGAGGCGGTAACCAGGCTGGAATGGGCGGCAGAACATGGCAGCAGTGGGGCAACTGTCGTCGCAGGAAATGTGTATAAACGGAATGGACAGAAATCGGATGCGGAAAGAATGTACAGAACTGCAGCCGGGCAGGGCAGCGTTATGTCCATCTATGAAGTGGCGCAGATTTGTATGGGAAAAGAAGGAAATCTGGATGCGTATCGGGAGGCTCTGGAGCTGTTTGAAGCAGTGAAGCTGGCGGATGCAAGACGGGAAGAAGCGTGTGAAGAAGCGATTCAGACTTTGAAGGGTTATATCGCTGAGGAGCAGCAGAAAGAAGCAAAGGCATATTTTGAAAATGGCGGCAAGGATGCAATTTCTCTGGAAGAGGCAAAGAAGTTATATCAGGATGCCATAGATGAGATGAAACAGACGTTGGAGTATAAAACAGTGACGGACAAGCTGGAAAAGGCAGCGTTTGGAAGCTATGCACCTGCAGAATTTTTGTGTGGGTATTTCTGGATAAAGGGTATGACAAAGACACAAAATCCATTCATTGCAGCGGAATGGATCCGGCGTGCAGTCAATCAGGATTATATCGAAGACAATCTGGTGGAGTACGACTGGATCCTGGCACAGGATGAGGCGCTGGCAGCCCGCATTTTAGAACTGGGCAAGCAGCGTGGCAGTGCATTTGCATTGTATCGTCAGGGAGCGGACGCCATGCAGAAAGGAAATACAGAAGAAGCGATTGCTGCATATCAAAAAGCAGCGAATGTAGGAAATGCGGAAGCCTGCTATCGGCTTGCAATATGGACAGCGCAGCAGGCAAACGGGAACCTGTCCGAGGAAGAATTCAAACAGGTATTGAGCTGGCTGAAACAGGCAGCTCAGCAGGAGCATCCGGAAGCCTGCTATTGTATGGGAGCGCTGATGGAAAAGAACCATCCGGAGGTTGCCTGCAAATATTATGAAATTGCGGCAAATCGGCAATATATTCCTGCAATGCTAAAACTGGCATTATTGTATGATAAAGAGGATGCGCTGTTTGAGCAGCTGTTCTGGATGGATCGGCTGGTATGGAATGGAGAACACAGTCCGCTGAAGGATTTGCCTCGGATCCATATGCTGTATGCAGAAAAGCTGAAAAAAGAAGCGATCAGTGATCTTCAATCAGAACAGCAGCCGGAAACGTATAAATCCCGCATCGAGGCATGCAGAGAGGCTATTTTGGAAACGGGAAAGGCAATTTTCTGGCAAAAATGTATTTCCAGACAGCCGGAGAAAAATGATAAAGAAGTAAATCAGATGTATGAAGTGCAGAAGGAGCTTTATGTATATCTGGATTCCCTGGAGGATCTGAAACATTACGCGGAAAAGAAAAAGCGGATTGACGCGGAAATAGAAAAGGCAGAAGAAGAGCACGCAAGGGAAGCTGCTTTGTACGCGCAGCAAAAGAAGGAAGACGCTCTGCGGAATGCAGAGATGATGGGAGTCATTTTTGGAGCAGAGATGGAGGCATATTTGCTGGCAAGAGACTTTGCAGAAGAAATCAAAGAGGATCCCTGGCTGTATTGTGCCCTTACAGATGTCGATCCATGGCTTGTGAATATACTGTAGGACTGCAAATC
>OLSF01003693.1_pt1 | contig 9980 bp, 7 predicted proteins | sample 1672301 | NCBI WGS metagenome assembly OLSF01 (sample SAMEA3136669, study PRJEB25190) | human gut metagenome | biome: human gut; feature: human-associated habitat; material: faeces | place: Austria | collected 2013
CTGGATTTACAGCAAAACTTGCTGGTACAGAGCGTGGAATCACAGAGCCTACACCAACATTCTCAGCTTGCTTCGGACAGGCATTCCTGGAACTGCATCCTACAAAATATGCAGAGGAACTTGTTAAGAAGATGGAGAAGAGCGGTGCAAAAGCTTATCTTGTTAACACAGGATGGAACGGAACAGGAAAACGTATCTCTATCAAAGATACTCGTGGAATCATCGATGCTATCCTGAACGGAGATATCAAGAATGCTCCAACAAAGACAATCCCATACTTCAACTTTGAAGTACCTACAGAACTTACAGGTGTTGATACAGGAATCCTTGATCCTCGTGACACATATGCAGATGCATCTGAGTGGGAAGAAAAGGCAAAAGATCTTGCTGCAAGATTCATCAAGAACTTTGCTAAATATGAAGGAAATGAAGCAGGTAAAGCTTTAGTTTCAGCAGGACCACAGTTATAAGATCCACTAATGAATCTGATTAAAATCGGATAATGTTATAGGGTTGTAAAATCCATGTAAATGGGTTATAATAAGTGCAGTGGAAACCTGGAATGTTCGACACTCCTGTAGTTTTGAACCTACAATACTTTAAACGGGAGTCTTACATCTCTGTAATATGTCAGGCCATCGATTTTGCAGTGGAAGGCAGAAAAGCAGATGCGGATACCCACCTAGCTGGGTGCTAGGAGTCAGAATACAGGAACCGGCATTTTGGGGAATATACAAAAGATAAAAGACAGTCGTTTTTACGGCTGTCTTTTTTCGGGTATAAAGGGCGGGAAGAAAGGAAAGAAAATTGCGGAGACGGAATAAAAAGCATTACAGTATCTATATAACATGGATTTTACTGTTATTGTGTGTGATCGGAGGCTTGAAAGCAGGCATAGAAGAAAGTGCTGTGGGAAAAGAGCAAACGCATTCTGAAATATCTATTCAGAGCAGATGGGAAGAATTACTGAAATCTGTATCTGAAAAGAAAAATGATAAAAAGAAAGACCAGAAAAAATCAGAGAGTACGGAGGCAGCACAGAAAAATATCAGGATATTGCTCATGACCGATGGATATAAACAGATTGTACATAAAGAATTAAAGGTCAGTGCAACGGGAGGTCTTATAATAGAAAAAACTGGTACCAGGGAAGAGACTGCAGAAAATGAGAAAATAACGATCACAAAGGAAGATGTCGGATTTCAGAATGGAAAAATCAGAGTAACAGCAAAAGATGGGGGAGAGATGGTTGTCAGCAGCATCAGGAGAGGATATGGAAATCCTTCTTATGCCGGAATACTGGATCTTTATGCAACATCAGAAGGAATAGTAATTATTAATGAACTTCCGGTGGAAAGTTATCTATGCAAAGTTGTTCCCAGTGAAATGCCGGCATCCTATCAGAAAGAAGCCTTAAAGGCACAGGCAGTCTGCGCAAGAAATTACGCGGAACGCCAGATGGAAGACTATGCTTATCCGGAATATCAGGCGCATGTCAATGACAGCACAGATTATCAGGTATATAATAATTCGGCACAGCAGGATGCATCCACAGAAGCGGTAAGGGAAACTGCCGGCGAGGTGTTAAAATATAAAGGTAATATTGTAACAACGTATTATTATTCAACATCTTGCGGAAAGACAACAACCATGAAAGCCTGGGGAACGAGTGAAAATGAAAGTAATGGATATCTTCAGTCGGTAGAAGTAAAAGATAAGAAAGGAGATTATGAAAAATCACTTCCATGGTACCGGTGGGAAGCTGATATAGATCAGGATATATTGAGTACACTTTTGGCGGAGAATGTAAAAAAGAATATCGGGACGGTACAGTCATTAGAAGTAACGAAAACAGGACCGGGAGGTGTCGCGCTGCAGATAAAAGCTGTCGGTGATAAGGGAAGTATTACAGTTGATACAGAGAATAAGATACGAAAGGCGCTGGGGGGAAATGGATATGAAATAAAGAAACAGGATGGTACGGTTGCCCAAAGTGGTACGCTGCTTCCAAGCGCATTTTTTAAAGTGAAAAAGGCTGGTAATATATTCAAAATCACAGGCGGCGGATACGGTCATGGCATTGGTATGAGCCAGAATGGAGCAAATGAAATGGCGAAAACAGGGAAGAATTATCAGGAAATATTACAAATGTTCTATCCAGGAACAACAATTGAAAAATAAGTATAATCAATGAAAGAATAGTTGAGAAAAACACACCTGGAAACGGAATGATTTCTAATAGACAAACGAAAGAAAATCGGGTAGAATATAGAGACGAATATTTTGGGAGAAAAAGATGAAAAAAGTTAAGTTTCTATATGATAAAGTAATGGAAATAACCGGACAAGTCGGGAAAGATCATGTAGGTGCCTATGCTGCACAGGCAGCGTACTTCTTCATGCTCAGTCTGATTCCGATCATATTACTGTTGATCACACTGGTACAGTATACGCCGGTTACGAAGGCAGACGTTATGACGGCTGTCCTTCAGGTGTTTCCAAAATCAGTAGACAGCCTGATCACATCCATTGTGAATCAGGTATATAATCAGTCCGGCGGTATCATTTCACTGACCATTATCGTTGCACTCTGGTCAGCCGGGAAAGGTGTACTGGCACTGACGACAGGTCTGAATTGCGTTTACGACTGTAAGGAGACACGTAATTATATTATTTTAAGAATACGCGCAACGTTTTATACAGTTGCGTTTATTATTGTAATTATCTTTCTGCTGGTGTTATCAGTATTTGGTAATACATTGAATCTGTTTGTAACGGAACATTATCCGCTTATGGAACGCTTGGTGGATCAGATTATGCAGATACGTGGAATCATTACACCGGTATTGCTGTTTGTGTTTACAATGATGATCTATAAATTTTTGCCGAACCACATTGTACAGTTGAAAGTTCAGTTGATGGGTGCGGCATTTTCAGCAGTCGGATGGATGATCGTATCATGGATCTTCTCGGTCTATCTGAATATTTTTAAGGGATTTTCATCTATGTATGGAAGTTTGACGACAATTGTACTGATCATGCTGTGGCTGTATTTCTGTATGTATATTTTGCTGCTTGGCGGGGAAGTGAATGTGATCCTGCGGGATATGGAGCAGGAGTAGAATTTCTGACTTGACAACTTCTGTTCATGTGATACAATAATTAAGTATTATGAGATAAAGGCAATGACCGTGTAAGTAGTGAGCCATTTTCCGCTAGAGAGAGGGAATCGACAGGCTGAAAGTTCCCTTGGGTTCAGATGGTGAATGAATTTCCCGCGCGAGCTGTGTTCTTGAAATAAAAGTAGAGAATGCCGTATGATGCACGTTACGCAGTAATGAGTGTCCGCAAAAATATTTTGCGGGAATCAGGGTGGTACCACGGGTTATATGTCTCGTCCCTTTTGGGGCGGGGCTTTTTTTATGCCAAAGCATGCAAGAGAAGCTGCCAGTGGCAGGTTCTCTTGCATACCCAAAAGCATACGCTGACATAAAGATATGCGAAGAAAGGAAGAAAATGATGAAAGAAAAACTGCAGAACATCAAAGAGGAAGCATTGAAAGCAATTGAAGCTGCCGATATGCCTGAAAAACTGAATGATGTGCGTGTAAAGTTCCTTGGTAAAAAAGGTGAACTTACCGCTGTATTAAAAGGTATGAAAGACGTTGCACCGGAGGACAGACCGAAGGTTGGACAGATGGTAAATGAGACAAGAGCAGCGATCGAAGCTGTTCTGGAAGAAAATAAAGAAAAGATGGAAAAAGCAATCCGTGCAGAAAAGCTGAAAAAAGAAGTGATCGATGTAACACTTCCGGCTAAGAAAAACTGCGTCGGACACCGTCATCCGAATACAATCGCACTGGAAGAAGTAGAGCGTGTATTTACAGGTATGGGATACGAAGTCGTAGAAGGACCTGAGATCGAGTATGATGAGTACAACTTCCGTAAACTGAACATCCCGGACGGACATCCGGCAAAGGATGAGCAGGACACATTCTATATTAATAAAGACATCGTGCTCAGGACACAGACATCTCCTGTACAGGCACGTATTATGGAGCAGGGCAAGCTTCCAATCTGTATCCTGTCACCGGGACGTGTATTCCGTTCAGACGAAGTAGATGCAACACATTCACCTTCTTTCCATCAGATCGAAGGACTGATCATCGACAAGAATATTTCATTTGCTGACTTAAAGGGAACACTGGAAGTATTTGCAAAAGAATTATTCGGAGAAGACACAAAGACAAAATTCAGACCACATCATTTCCCATTCACAGAGCCAAGTGCCGAGATGGATGTAAGCTGCTTCAAATGCGGTGGAAAAGGATGCCGTTTCTGTAAAGGATCCGGATGGATCGAGATCCTCGGATGTGGTATGGTACATCCACACGTACTGGAAATGTGCGGAATTGATCCGGAAGAATATACAGGATTCGCATTCGGTGTAGGACTGGAACGTATCGCACTTCTGAAGTACGAGATCGATGATATGAGACTGTTATACGAAAATGATATCAGATTCTTAAAACAGTTCTAGCGAGTACAAGTAATAATACGAAAAGGAGATTTATAAATGAATACTTCATTATCATGGATAAAAGCGTATGTTCCGGATCTTGATGTAACAGCTCAGGAATATACAGATGCAATGACTTTGTCTGGTACAAAAGTCGAAGGTTATGAGAAATTAGATGCAGATCTTGATAAGATCGTGATCGGACAGATCGACAAGATTGAGAAACACCCGGATGCAGATAAACTGATCATCTGCCAGGTAAATGTCGGAACAGAGACGATTCAGATCGTAACAGGCGCTCCGAATGTAAAAGAGGGAGACAAGGTACCGGTTGTATTAGCAGGCGGACGTGTAGCAGGCGGACATGAGCCTGGACAGCGTGTAGAAGGCGGAATCAAGATCAAAAAGGGAAAACTCCGTGGTGTTGAAAGTGATGGTATGATGTGTTCCATCGAAGAACTTGGCTCTAACAGAGATATGTATCCGGAGGCTCCGGAATACGGAATCTATATTTTTGATGATGATGCCGTTGTAGGCGAGAGTGCGATCAAATCACTTGGCCTAGATGATGTCGTTGTAGAATATGAGATCACATCTAACCGTGTAGATTGCTTCAGTGTTGTAGGTATTGCAAGAGAGGCAGCAGCTACATTTAATAAAGCGTTCTATCCACCTGTTGTCACACCAACAGGAAATGATGAGAATGCAGCAGATTATATCAAAGTAACCGTTAAGAATCCGGAACTTTGCCCAAGATATTGTGCAAGAATCGTAAAGAACATTAAGATCGGACCATCTCCAAAATGGATGCAGAGACGTCTGGCTTCTGTAGGAATCCGCCCGATCAACAACCTGGTTGATATTACAAACTATGTAATGGAAGAATACGGACAGCCAATGCATGCATATGACCTTGATACGATCGAAGGAAAAGAAATTGTAGTGCGTACTGCAGAAAAAGGTGAGAAATTCACAACTCTTGACGGACAGGAAAGAGAGATGGATGAATCTGTACTGATGATCTGTGACGGTAAGAAATCCATCGGTATCGCAGGTATCATGGGTGGAGAAAACTCTATGATCACAGACGATGTTCAGACAATGTTATTCGAAGCAGCTTGCTTTGATGGAACCAACATCCGTAAATCAAGCAAGAAGATCGGACTTCGTACCGATGCATCCGGTAAATTCGAGAAGGGTCTGGATCCAAATAATGCAGAGGCAGCCATTGACCGTGCATGCCAGCTGATCGAAGAGCTGGGAGCCGGTGAAGTTGTCGGAGGAATGGTTGATGTATACAGCAAGAAGAAAGAGCCTGTAAGAGTACCATTTGATGCGGAAAAGATCAACAGGCTGCTTGGAACAGGCATTTCTAAAGAAGAAATGATCGGATACTTCAAGAAGATCGATCTGGAATTCGATGAAGAGACAAGCGAAGTCATCGCACCTACTTTCCGTCATGACTTATTCCGCATCGCCGACCTTGCGGAAGAGGTTGCAAGATTCTACGGATATGATAACATTCCGACCACACTTCCAAGTGGAGAAGCTACAACAGGAAAATTATCATTCAAGTTAAGAGTAGAGCAGGTTGCACGTGATATCGCTGAGTTCTGCGGATTCAGCCAGGGAATGACATATTCATTCGAAAGCCCGAAGGTATTTGACAAGCTTCTGCTTCCGGAAGATTCTGATCTTCGTAAGGCTATTCCGATCATGAACCCACTGGGAGAAGATTATAGTATCATGCGTACATCTTCTTTGAATGGTATGCTGACATCACTTGCAACAAACTATAACAGAAGAAATAAAGACGTAAAATTATACGAACTGGCTAACATTTATCTTCCAAAGGCACTTCCACTTACAGAACTGCCGGATGAAAGAGTACAGTTCACACTTGGTATGTATGGCGAAGGCGACTTCTTCACTATGAAGGGTGTCGTAGAAGAGTTCTTCGATAAAGTAGGACTTCATAAGAAAGAAAAATACGATCCGAATGCAGGAAAATCATTCCTTCATCCGGGACGTCAGGCAAACATCATTTATGATGGTGTAGTAGTCGGATATCTTGGAGAAGTACATCCGGAAGTTGCAGATAACTATGGAATCGGAACAAGAGCCTACATTGCAGTAATCGATATGCCAGAGATCGTAGCAAGAGCAACATTTGATCGTAAATATACAGGAATTGCAAAATTCCCTGCAGTGACACGTGACATCAGTATGGTAATGCCAAAAGAGATTCTGGTAGGACAGATTGAAGATGTGATCGAAAGCAAGGGCGGTGAATATCTGGAAAGCTATTCACTGTTCGATATTTACGAAGGTGCTCAGATTAAAACAGGATTCAAATCTGTTGCATATTCTATCGTATTCCGTGCAAAGGATAAGACTCTGGAAGATGCAGATGTATCTGCAGCTATGGACCGTATCTTAAAGGCACTCGAGGGTATGGGAATCAAACTTCGTAAATAAAAAAACATTCATTCATATCAGATAAAAGCTCGGTAAAAAGAGCAAGAGGATTACGTATGAAGAAAAAACAGATCATAGGTCTGGTAGTAGCGGCAGCACTGTTCGTTGGAGTCAGTGCTGCCAGCGTATTTACCAATACAATTTCAAAAAATCTGCTTCAGAGCAGTGCAGATGATATAATTAATCTCGGAGGTTCGTATCAGTTTAATCCACCGTCTGAAGATTATATTGCAATCGTAAGAGTAGAAGGTACGATCCAGGAACAGGGTGGAAGCAGTGCACTGGAGGCATCCAGCGGATATCAGCATGATTCAACGATGAATTATATCGATGAATTGATGGATGATTCTAACAATAAAGGAATTCTTCTGTATGTAGATTCTCCGGGAGGAACTGTCTATGAATCCGAAGAACTGTATCAGAAGCTGAAAGAATATAAAGAGACAACAAAACGTCCGATCTGGGATTATATGGCACATTATGCAGCATCCGGTGGATATATGGTGTCTATGGCATCGGATAAAATCTATGCAAATTCGAATACAACGACCGGTTCCATCGGTGTGATCATGTCAGGATATGATATGTCAGGGCTGTATAAAAAGCTTGGAATCCGTTATGTAAGTATCACGAGCGGAAAGAATAAGGACAGCAGCAAATTTACGGACGAGCAGATTGCTATTTATCAGGATCAGATCAATGAAGCTTATGAGGAATTCGTGAATATCGTGGCAGACGGCCGTGATATGTCAGTGGAGGATGTAAAGAAACTGGCAGACGGAAGAACTTATACTGCAAAGCAGGCGAAGAACAACGGTCTGATCGATGAGATCAGTCTGTATCCGGATATGAAAGATGCGATGAGCAAAAAACTTGGAACATCTACATTTTATGAGATGGAATCAGATGAAGGACTTTTGCAGTCGCTGTTTTCCAAAGCAGAATCATTAGTTCCGAAGTCAGAAGCGCAGGTTCTGACGGAAACCGCCAAAAGTGTAGAAAGCGGGGTGCCGATGTACTATGCAGAACAGTTACGATAATCAGGAGAAGTTAGCCAGACAGAACAGTTGCTGTGCCAGTGGGAATCTGGAGTATGCAGGGTTCTGGGTGCGGATGGCGGCTTATATGATCGACAGTGTGGTAGTATTTGCAGGCCTCCTGATCGTGCGGCTGATATTTGCAGGTATCTCACTGGCTGGCGGCGGTGCGATAACGGGAACGGATATCCTGTTTCATTATTCGTTGAAAGATATCGTACTGTATGCTCTGAAAGTGTTGTATTTTATTGCATTTACCTATCTGACAGGAACGACACTTGGAAAGAAAGCGATGAATCTCCGGGTAGTTTCAAAAAATCCGGAAGAGAAGCTGACACTGTTCAATGTGGTGTACCGCGAGACGGTTGGAAGATTCTTATGTAGCCTTCCGGTGAATATCGGTTATATTGTTGCAGGAATTGATTCGGAAAAACGTGGATTTCATGACCTGCTTTGTGATACCAGAGTGGTCTATCAGAAGAAGATAAAAGCATGGATGGCGCAACCGGGAACAGTTGTACCAGAATGTGAAAAGCTAAATGTAGAAGAGCAGAAACCGCAGACATCAGAGGGTGAGCTGTCAAAAACGCAGGAAAATGTCCAAATGAAAGAGTCTGGGATACGGGAATTGAAAAAAACAGAAAATACACAGAGTTCTGTAGTTGAGAAACTGGGAAAACCAGTGTATAATGGCTATCGTCTGGTAGAAAATAAATCAGAAAAAGAAATAGCTTCAAATGCAACTGTAAATGAAAACATATCAGAAAAAGATACGTAAAGAATAAAAGGGAAAGGAATTCATAATTATGAAACGTCAGGATTTTTATTATGAATTGCCGGAAGAACTGATTGCACAGGATCCGCTTGAGGATCGTTCGAGCTCCAGACTTCTTGTCCTTGACAAGGAGACCGGGGCTTTTTCCCATCATGTATTTAAAGAAATCACAGAGTATCTGCATGAGGGAGACTGTCTGGTAATCAATGATACAAAGGTTATTCCGGCAAGACTGATTGGTTCCAAAGTAGAGACCAATGCCAAAATCGAAGTATTATTATTGAAGAGAAAAGAAAATAACGTATGGGAGACGCTGGTAAAACCAGGTAAGAAAGCAAAAGTCGGAGCAAAGATCAGTTTCGGTGATGGCCTTCTGATGGGAGAAGTCATTGATGTGGTAGAAGAAGGAAACCGTCTGATCAAATTCGATTTCGACGGAATTTTTGAAGAAATCTTAGACCAGCTTGGCCAGATGCCGCTGCCTCCATATATCACACACCAGCTGGAGGATAAGAACCGTTACCAGACGGTATATGCAACTCACACAGGTTCTGCAGCAGCACCGACGGCAGGACTGCATTTTACACCGGAACTTCTGGAAGAGATTAAGGCAAAAGGTGTGGATATTGCGAGAGTTACACTTCATGTGGGGCTTGGAACATTCCGTCCGGTAAAAGTGGATGAGATTACCGAGCATCATATGCATTCGGAATTCTTCATGATCGATGAAGAAGCGGCTGAGAAGATCAATCGTGCAAAAGAGACGGGACACCGTGTTATCTGCGTCGGAACGACAAGCTGCAGAACGGTAGAATCGGCAGCAGATGAGAATGGACATCTGGAAGCGAAGAGTGGATGGACACAGATATTCATCTATCCGGGCTATAAATTCAAAGTACTGGATTGTCTGATCACGAACTTCCATCTTCCAGAATCTACATTAATCATGCTGGTATCTGCGCTTGCAGGACGGGAGCACGTGCTTGCGGCTTATGAAGAGGCTGTGAAGGAGAGGTACCGGTTCTTTTCATTTGGGGATGCGATGTTTATTCAGTAGAGTTGCTGATTTAATGCATAAAGCGGCTGATACCCGGCCGGAAGAAAAGGAAGAGAGTCCAGCTGCGTGCTGATTCAATCATGGAGTATTTCTAAAGCATAAAAATTGTCCTAAAA
>OLSF01003695.1_pt1 | contig 9965 bp, 7 predicted proteins | sample 1672301 | NCBI WGS metagenome assembly OLSF01 (sample SAMEA3136669, study PRJEB25190) | human gut metagenome | biome: human gut; feature: human-associated habitat; material: faeces | place: Austria | collected 2013
CAAAGACCATTTTGCGTTGCAAAATGCTTGTTGGGAAATCCCAAACCCTTGAACTACATCCGATGGATGCAGGCTATGCGTTTTTTTGCAAAACGCTTTTCCGGTGCGTTGTAGCGGCGCACAGCCATCATGGAACCGTGATGATCGTGGGGAGGGGGATTGCGTTCCAACAAGCGAATGAACACAGCAGAATTTTAATTCTGCGTGCGAATTTAGCCTTTGTGCGCACAAAGGCTCTGCTCGCCACGGTTATGGTTCTGCGAATGCGATTGAGAAACTTTTCATTCGCATTGCAAACCGGGTGGCACTTTTGTATAATTGGTTCAATGAACACACGCATAAAATCGGAGGGGCTGTCCGATTAAAAAATCTAAAAATGCGCTATTGCAGGCCACTGGGAGGAATAGCATGAACAAGCAGCAACTCGCATCGAAAATCTGGGAATCTGCCAACAAGATGCGCTCTAAAATCGAAGCCAACGAGTACAAGGATTACATTCTGGGCTTCATGTTTTATAAATTTCTGTCGGACAAAGAAGTCAAATGGCTGAAAGAGAATGACTGGACAGACGAATATCTGCCGGATTTGACCGAAGACGATGCCGAAACGCTGGATACCGTTCGGAAGAATGTCGGCTATTTTATCGCCTATGAAAATCTGTTTTCCACATGGATCAGCAAAGGCAACGACTTCAAGGCTGACGACGTAACGGTGGCATTGCAGGCATTCAGTCGACTGATCGACCCGCACCACAAAAAGGTGTTTGACGGTGTCTTTGCTACGCTGCAAACCGGCCTGTCCAAACTGGGTGAAAGCTCCGGTGCGCGGACAAAGGCCATTCGCGACCTGATCTATCTCATCAAAGATATTCCCATGGACGGCAAGCAGGATTATGATGTTCTCGGCTTTATCTACGAATATCTGATCAGCAACTTTGCAGCAAACGCAGGCAAGAAGGCCGGCGAGTTCTACACGCCGCACGAAGTTTCGCTGCTCATGTCTGAAATCGTGGCGTACCACCTGAAAGACCGGGAAGAGATCAAAATTTACGATCCCACCAGCGGTTCCGGCTCACTGCTGATCAACATTGGTCAGTGTGCCGCACGGTATATGGGCAATGGCAACAACATCAAATACTACGCACAGGAGTTGAAGGAAAACACCTACAACCTGACCCGCATGAACCTTGTCATGCGCGGCATTCTGCCCGACAACATTGTAACGCGCAACGGCGATACGCTGGAGGAAGATTGGCCGTACTTTGAAGAAAACGACCCGGTCAACACCTACGACCCGCTGTTTGTGGATGCGGTGGTATCAAATCCCCCATATTCGCAGGCGTGGAATCCGAACGACAAAGAGAACAACCCGCGCTTTTCGGATTACGGCCTTGCCCCCAAAGGCAAGGCAGACTACGCCTTTTTGCTGCACGACCTGTATCACATCCGCAATGACGGCATTGTGACCATCGTTCTGCCCCACGGTGTTCTATTCCGTGGCGGTGAAGAAGGTACAATTCGCAAAAATCTGATTGACCACAACAACATTGATGCAATCATCGGTCTGCCCGCCAATATTTTCTTCGGCACAGGCATTCCCACCATCATCATGGTGCTGCGGAAGAATAAAAAGGATTCGGACGTTCTGATTATTGATGCGTCTAAGGGCTTTGAGAAGGACGGCAAAAACAACAAGCTGCGTGCCTGTGACATCAAACGCATTGTGGATGCTTACAAGGAACGCCCGGAGAAAATCGAAAAGTTCGCACGCAGAGTATCCCGCGCAGAGATTATCCAGAATGATTACAACCTGAACATCCCCCGGTATGTGGATTCCTCGGAAAAGGCTGAGAGCTGGGATATTTACGCTTCCATGTTTGGCGGCATTCCCGAGGCCGAACTGCAAGACCTGTCTGCCTACTGGACAGCATTCCCGCACCTGAAAGCGGCTCTGTTCAGCCCGGACAACGAAGCCTATTGCCGTCTGAATGTGGCCGATTTGAAGAACGCTGTTCTGTCCCACCCGGATGTGGTGGCGTTCAAGACCGCTTTCCAGAATGCTTTCGGTGACTTTGATGCCTACTTGAAGTCCGCACTCATCGACGGCATGACGCAGCTGAATGCTGCCGGCGAGGAAGAACGCCTGAGCCGGGAGATCTTTGCACGGCTGGCAGGAATTCCGCTGGTTGACCGCTATGCAGCATACCAGCTTTTGGACGATGGCTGGAAGAAAATTGCCATTGACCTTGAAATTATCCAGACCGAGGGTTTTGCCGCAACCAAGCAGGTAGACCCCAACATGGTGCTGAAAAAGGATGCCGAGGTACAGGACGGCTGGGTGGGTCATGTGCTGCCCTTTGAGCTGGTGCAGAGCGTTAAAATGCACGAGGAAGTAGCAGCACTGCGGGCAAAGGAAACCAGACTTTCCGAGATTGCCGGAGAATATGAAAGCCATCTGGACGAACTGAGCGAGGAGGACAAGGAGCAGAACTTTGTGAATGACGCAAAGGACGCCTTTGTTGCCGCTGAGGTCAAAAAAGCCATCAAGGCGCGGGAGGTAGAACCTGCCACCATGAGCATCCTGAAAGATGTGGACGCGCTGTTTGCCGAGGAAAAGATCCTGAAAAAGCAGGTCAAGGACGACAGTGCGGCACTCCGCCAGCGCACCAAGAGCGTGATCGAGCACCTGACCGATGAAGAAGTGCGTGACCTACTGCACCGCAAGTGGATCTTGCCCCTGATGGAAAATCTGAACAGCCTGCCGGATGCTGTTCTGGACGATTTTGTAAAGCAGCTGGATGTCGTCTGCAAGAAATATGAAACCACCTTTGAGGACGTAGAGAGCCAGATCGCCAGCACCGAGCACGAATTGCTGGGGCTGCTGGACGATTTGCAGGGAAATGAATTTGACATGAAGGGCATTGCAGAACTCAAAAAGTTGCTGGGAGGTGAATGATTATGCAGGATAACGAGAAGAAACCTGCCCTCCGGTTCAAGGGCTTCACTGACCCTTGGGAACAGCGTAAGCTGACGAATTTGTGCGAAAAATTCACAGACGGTGATTGGATTGAAGCAAAGGATCAAAGTGATTCTGGTGTGAGGTTAGTTCAAACTGGAAATGTTGGAGTAACCGAATATCTTGACAAACCTAACAATAAAAAATGGATATCATTCGAGACGTTTGAACAGCTTCACTGTGAAGAAGTTTATCCGGGAGATATATTAATTTCTCGATTGCCAGAGCCAGCCGGAAGAGCATGTATTATGCCGAACCTAGGCACAAAAATGATAACAGCGGTAGACTGTACAATCGTGCGACCCAACGCAGTGACAAGCACGCGGTTTTTATTGCAATATCTGTCATCACAGGCGTATTTTGATGCGGTAAATACTTGTCTTGCAGGAGGAACACGACAAAGAATAAGCAGAGGTAATCTGGCGCAATTTAATGTTCCAATTCCATCCAGCAAAATAGAGCAAGAAAAAATTGGAGAGGTTCTTGAAAAACTGGATACCCTTATCACCCTTCATCAGCGTAAGCTGAAAAAGCTTGTACAAATTAGAAAAGCCTTCGCAGAGAGGTGCTTTTTGCAAAGTCGAAAGGAGTTCGTTATGGCGTTTACAAAAGAAGCCGATTTTGAAGAAGCGGTGGTAAAGCTCCTGATAGAACGCGGCTGGAAAGATGGTGTGCTGAAAAACTACACCGAACAGCAGCTGATCCAGAACTGGGCGAACATCCTTTTTGAAAACAACCGTGGCATTGACCGACTGAACGATTATCCGCTGACGGATGGCGAGATGCAGCAGATCATGGAACAGGTCATGAACGCGAAAACGCCGATGAAGCTGAATAAATTTATCAACGGCAAAAGTGTGCTTATCAAGCGTGACAATCCTGACGATAAGCTGAATTTCGGCAAAGAAGTGTCCCTGAAAATCTATGACCGACTGGAAATTGCAGCCGGACTCAGCCGCTACCAGATTGCAGAGCAGCCAAAGTTCCCCACCAAGTCCAAGATTTTGAATGACCGCCGCGGCGATTTGATGCTGCTCATCAATGGTATGCCGGTCATTCACATGGAACTGAAAAAGAGCGGTGTTTCCATCAAACAGGCTTGCAACCAGATTGAAAAATACGCGGCAGAGGGCATTTTTACGGGACTGTTCTCGCTGGTGCAGATTTTTGTGGCCATGAACCCGGAAGAAACGGTCTACTTTGCCAATCCCGGCCCGGAAGGACAATTCAACCCCAGCTACTATTTCCATTGGGCGGACTTCTACAACGAGCCGATGAACGACTGGAAAGACGTTACAACGGCACTTTTGTCTATCCCGATGGCACATATGTTGGTGGGCTTTTATACCGTTGCCGATGGTTCCGATGGCATTTTGAAGGTGATGCGCAGCTATCAGTATTACGCTGCCAGCAAAATTTCGGATGCCGTTTCCAAGGCGAAATGGGAGAATGACCAGCAGCGCGGCGGCTACATCTGGCACACCACAGGTTCCGGCAAGACCATGACTTCTTTCAAGTCCGCTCAACTGATTGCATCTTCCAAGGATGCGGACAAAGTGATTTTTCTGATGGACCGAATCGAGTTGGGCACCCAGAGCCTGAAAGAATACCGCAACTTTGCAGGGGAAAACGAGGAGGTGCAGGCTACCGAGAACACGGATGTTCTTGTGGACAAGCTGAAAAGCACTTCGCCGTCCGATACGCTCATCGTGACTTCCATCCAGAAGATAAGCAACATCAAGGATGATGCACAAAACAAGCTGAACCCCAACGACATTGCGCTGATCAACGCAAAGCGGTTGGTTTTTATCGTGGATGAGTGCCACCGTTCCACCTTTGGCGATATGATGCAGACCATCAAGCATACATTCCCGAAAGCACTGTTCTTTGGTTTTACCGGTACGCCGATTCAAGGCGAAAACCAGAAGAAAATGAGCACCACCGCCACCGTTTTCGGCAACGAACTGCATCGGTACAGCATTGCAGACGGCATCCGGGATCACAACGTGCTGGGCTTTGACCCTTACAAGGTGCTGACCTTCAAGGACAGCGACTTGCGGAAAGCGGTCGCACTGGAAAAAGCAAAGGCATATTCTGTGGACGAAGCTCTGGCCGACCCACAGAAGAGCAAGGTGTTTTATAAGTATCTGAATCTGCCGATGGCAGGCGGAAAAGATGCGCTCGGTGAGGAGATAAAGGGCATCGAAGATTATATTCCCAACACCCAGTATGAGGGCGAAGAACACCAGAAAGCCGTGGTGGAGGACATTTGCGAGAACTGGCAGACCCAGAGCCGCAACAGCAAATTTCATGCCATTTTTGCAACCTCCAGCATCCCGGAAGCCATCCAATATTACAAGAGGTTTAGAGAAGCCGCACCATGGCTGAAAGTCACCGCACTATTTGACCCCAATATTGACAACAACGGCAAAGGCATCACCAAAGAAGAAGGGCTAAAAGAGATCGTAGAAGACTATAACGCCCGCTATGGACAGGACTTCAGCATTCCGACCTTTGCCAAGATGAAAAAGGACATTGCGGCACGTCTGGCGCACAAATCACCCTACCAGCGCATCGAGCATACCCCGGAAAAACAGCTTGATCTGCTGATCGTGGTGGATCAGATGCTGACAGGCTTTGACTCCAAGTGGATCAACACCCTGTATCTGGATAAAATGCTGCAATACGAAAATCTGATTCAGGCGTTCTCCCGCACCAACCGACTGTTTGGCGATGACAAACAGTTTGGCACCATCAAGTATTACCGCCGTCCGCACACGATGGAGAAAAACATCGCAGATGCGGTAAAAGAGTATTCCGGCGATAAACCGTTTGGCCTGTTTGTAGATAAGCTGGACAAGAACGTGGAAAAACTGAATGCCCTCTATGCGGAGATCAAAGATCTGTTTGTGTCGGCGGGCATTGAAGAGTTTTCGCAGATCCCTGCGGATATGGCAGAGCGCAAAAAGTTTGCCGACCTGTTCCAGTCCTTCAACGAAAATCTGGAAGCAGCCAAGGTGCAGGGCTTCGAGTGGGATAAGCCCATTGTGATCATCAACGAGGATGCAGATGAGAAAACGGAACTTCATGCGGACTTTGACGAGAGAACGTTCAAAGTGCTGGCACTCCGCTATAAAGAGCTGTTCACGCCGAATCCGGATGGCAGTGAAAATGACCCGGACGATGACGTTCCCTATGCGGTGAACAGCTATCTGACCACCATTGATACTGCTGACATCGACACGGATTACATGAACTCCCGCTTTGAAAAGTACCTGAAAATTTTCTATCAGGAGGGTGCAGAAGCAGAAGCCATCCATCAGGCCGAAACGGAGCTGCACAGGACCTTTGCCACCCTCTCGCAGGAAGAACAGAAATATGCGAATATTTTCCTGCACGACATTCAAAGCGGCGCAGTGGTTCCGCAGCCGGGAAAGACCTTGCGGGAGTACATTGCCGAGTACATCGCCCAAAAGCAAAACGACCAGATCCACAAAGTAGCTGAAGTTTTCGGCTTGGACGAAAAGAAGCTGCGGGCATTCATGCGTGCAAATATCACCGAAGCCAACATCAACGAGTTCGGACGTTTTGATGACTTGAAAGCCACTGTGGACAAGGCAAAAGCAAAGGCATATTTTGAGGCAATTGAGGGGACAAAACTCATTCCTCCCAAAGTGCCTGTCAAGTATGATAAACTCTTGCGCGAGTTCATCGTAAGTGGCGGATTTGACCTAAAAATGCCGAAAGAATCATAAAATGGGTGCAAAATCACCCTGCTGACCAAGAGCCGAGGCGCGTCCTCGGCTCTTTTTTCGCGCCAAAATCCCAAAACACACCTACTTGGGAACAGCGTAAGTTGTCAGATATTGTTGAAAAGGTTACAGAGAAAAACGCAGGGTGGCAATATATAGAGACATTCACAAACTCTGCTGAATTTGGAATTATCAGCCAGCGCGATTTCTTTGACCATGATATTTCAAAAATAGGAAGTTTGGATGGCTATTATGTTGTTCATAATGAGGATTTTGTTTATAATCCACGAATTTCTGTTACCGCGCCAGTCGGCCCAATTAACCGCAATAAACTGGGACGAACTGGCGTAATGTCGCCGCTTTATACTGTATTTCGACCGCATGACATTGATACGACCTACCTCGAACACTTTTTCAAAAGTGAATATTGGCATTCCTTCATGAATTTCAACGGCGATTCCGGTGCGAGGTCTGACCGTTTTTCCATCAAGGATAGTGTGTTCTTTGAAATGCCGATTCCAACACCAGATATAGAAGAACAAAAGAAGATCGGCGAGTTTTTGACACTACTTGACACCCTTATCACCCTTCATCAGCGTGAGCATATAAAACCGATTTTGGAGGTAAAACGTGTTAAACGAAATGAATGAAAACAACCTGTTCTGCGATTATTATGAGCAGTGGGTTGCTGTATACAAAGAGGGTGCAGTTCGCCCGGTTACATTGGATAAGTACAAAATGACCCTTTCTTGGGTAAAAAAACTTGCTCCTACTTTGAAACTCTGTGAGGTTTCCAGAGTGACCTATCAGCAGCTTTTGAACGATTATGCCGTAGGCCATGAGCGGCAGACCACGATGGACTTCCACCATCAGCTGAAAGGGGCTATCATGGATGCCGTGGATGATGGACTGATTGTGAAAGACCCGACCCGAAAAGCGATCATCAAAGGCAAGCCCCCGGTGCCTAAAAAGGTGAAATACCTGAACCAGTTTGAACTGCATCTTTTGTTGAGCGACTTGAATCTACAGGGAAAACTCAACTGGGATTGGATGATTTTGCTGATTGCCAAAACCGGCATCCGCTTTTCCGAAGCTTTGGCGATCACTCCTGCGGATTTTGACTTTTCGCACCAGATGCTTTCCATCAATAAAACATGGGATTATAAGGGGAACGGCGGATTTCTGCCGACAAAAAATAAATCGTCTGTCCGTAAAATTCAAATTGACTGGCAGACGGTGATTCAGTTCGCAGCACTGGTAAAAGACGTTCCTGAAGATAAGCCGATTTTCGTGTTCAAGGAACACGCCTACAATTCCACCGTCAACGATGTTCTGGAACGGCACTGCGACCGGGCCAAGATCCCGGTCATCTCGGTACATGGTCTGCGGCATACCCACGCTTCGGTGCTTTTGTTTGCAGGGGTATCCATTGCAAGCGTAGCAAGGAGGCTGGGGCATTCCAGCATGACAACCACGCAGAAAACCTACCTGCATATCATTCAGGAACTTGAAAATCAGGACATCGACCTTGTAATGCGGTCACTCTCTGGATTAAGCTGATAAAATAATCAACTATCGCTCGCGCTGGTGAAGGATGATAAGAGAAAAGCCAAACCTCAAGCTGTACAGGATGTACGGTGAGGTTTGGCTTTTTGGTATCAGCTGCTCTTTTGACTTTCGTTCATAATTCTTCTGGCTCGTCCGCGCGTGGTATCCTCAAAGGTTTCATCCTCGCTGAATCGCAGCCAATAGGGGTCTTCCATTAGGCAGGCGTTGGTGCGTTTGACGATTTCCCAAGCATTGTAATCAGGCAGGCCCATCATTTTCAGGATTTCCTTGCAGTCCATCCGATTTTTCGGAAAAATACGCTTCTTTGCCCAAACTACCACATCGACTAATGGAACTTTGCGTTTGTCACCGATGAAAAGGTTCAGTGGGAGGTCATACTGCGGCACACCCTCATTTGCGCAAAGATACTGCCCATCTTCACTTAGATGAGCAAGTTCTTCTTTATCCATCATCAATTTAAGGTAGGCCATTTTATCACCCCATGGCAGCTTTCAGATAGTGTAGACGGTATTTCAAGTATTGGCGAATTGCGGATGCTCGTTTTTCGCTCAGTAACCCAAGAATTGGAGAGATGGTCTGAATGATTTCCTGATACAGTTCATCCAAATCACGCACAGGGATCACCGGTTCGTCAATCAGCTTGATTTGCTGGGCATGGCGACTGCGGAATGGCTTGGCATCATCAAACTGATAGTGGAGTTTTGTATCAATCAATTCTTCGTCCATCGCCCATGCGAGTAGACTTCCGCCATTATCATAGATGGGAGGAGCATAAATCAATGGAGCATCTGTTTGACGGTTTTGAATGACAATGTCAAAATTGTTCTCGTGACGGTCAGCATTACCGATAAAAGCATCAAATACCAGCATTTGATAAAGCCATTTTTTACCATAAAGCTTGATTGCATATTGGAATCGGTTTTCTTTCGAGGCTGTTAGGCCATGAGAAAAACAATAGGAATCAGCGACATCAGCAAAATGATAAAGTCGTTCATTATCTGTTGTAAATCTAGGACAGACACTAACTACATCACAGGAATATGTCTTGATGTCAGGAAAAAATTGGGCGGGCATCAGTGTGTATTCTACATGAGGCAGCTTTAATACCTGTGCAATCAGCGATGCCATTGCCTCCGAATATGGTTCATATCCTGCTGTTCCGGCTTCTGTAATAGAGTTTCCCTTAACCATAAAAGTCTTGCCTTCGATGCAATACCAGCCCTTTGAGAGAACTCCACGACTTGTCCGTGTTTCTTGCTTCTCAATTAGCTGAATACTTGAAGGAATTTCAATCGGGCTCATGGTATCACGCTCCTTTGCTCCATTATACCATGTTCAAACGGGTAAACAAGGTAAATCTACTTCACTTTTTAATGAATGGAATCGCTCCATACCGGCCTTGCAGGTACCCTTTGGAAATGTTATCACCTTTCCGGGGAGAAAACTCAGTCAGGGCATAAATATCAGTCTGCATGGTCTTTTCGTTCTTCTCTGCAAACCAGATTTGATCCCGGCGCAGCAGGGTCAGGTCGAGAAGTCCGGTATCGTGCGTGGTGAAGATGAGTTGTGCATGGTTTGTATTGATAGCGGCATCCTGCACCATCTCGATCAGATGCCTTGTCAGCAGCG
>OLSF01003705.1_pt1 | contig 9929 bp, 6 predicted proteins | sample 1672301 | NCBI WGS metagenome assembly OLSF01 (sample SAMEA3136669, study PRJEB25190) | human gut metagenome | biome: human gut; feature: human-associated habitat; material: faeces | place: Austria | collected 2013
CTCTATTATACCATGTTTTGTGGTTCTTTTCAATAGTGGTTTTTAGAGGTTACCAATGTGTGTTGCAGGCAATGCCGCACGGATGTCTGCCTGTCGGCTTTACGCGCGGTCAGTTTGCCTATACGTCGTTTTCTTGTGCAATTACATGTTTTTTACAAATCGGAAATGCGATTATTCTATTTTTGCTTTTATAATGAAATGATTGAACTATATAGAATTTATTATAATTATAACATATGGTGCGGAAAAAATCAATGGAAATCCAGACTTTTTTTGAAAAAAAGTTTCGGATTCAACAGAATACGACACGATTCGACATTCTGCATCGTTTGCTTTACAAAAAAATGCAAAAAAGACGGAACTATCAATTTTTCAAATCTCAGGCGATTCAGTACAAAACCGTGTATTTTTCACATCATTGACATTTTGTGTAGAATGTGCTATAATAATCAAAATGTTTTCACTAGGAGAGGATCATATGCTACTGGAGCGTTTTTTGAAGCGGTGTATTTCTAATTATGAACAGGTAGAAGACCCGAATGTGAGAAAGGCATACGGGACATGCAGCAGTGTGGTGGGAATCTGCTGCAATATTCTGTTGTTTGTTCTGAAATATGTCATGGGTACGCTTTCCCACTCGATTGCTATTGTTTCTGATGCGTTCAATAACCTGTCAGACTGTGCCAGCTGTTTGGTTACCCTGTTTGGCTATAAACTGGCGGCAAAGCCGGCAGACAAGGGACACCCCTTTGGGCACGGCAGAATGGAGTACCTGACTTCACTGGTCATTGCTGTGATGATCGCCCTTATGGGGTTTGAACTGCTGCGGAATTCTGTGGAAAAGATCATTCGTCCGGACGCGGTGCAGTTCCGCTGGCTGACGCTGGCAGTGCTGGTTCTGTCAATTGGAGTCAAGCTTTGGATGGCGTGGTTCAACACCAAACTGGGGAAACGGATACAGTCCACGGTGATGATCGCCACGGCAAAGGACAGCCGCAGCGATGTGGCAGCTACCGGAGCAACCATTCTAGCACTGCTGCTGTCGCTGGTGACAACGCTGCCGGTGGACGGTATTATGGGTACGGCAGTTTCTCTGTTCATTCTGAAAACGGCTTTCGACATCATTCGGGATACGGTCGGCGATCTTCTGGGAAAGCCGGCAGATGTGGAAACGGTGCAGAAGCTGAAAGAACTGGTGCTGGCACATGAAAAAATCATTGGTGTGCATGATCTGATCCTGCACAATTACGGTCCGGGTCGGACTATGGGAAGCTGTCATGTGGAAGTGCGGAGCGACTCTGATTTTGTTGCGGTACATGAAGTTGTGGACTTGATCGAACGGGAAATCGAGGAAAAGCTGCACATTCTGATGACGATCCACATGGATCCTGTGGAGGTGGACAACGCCGCTGTCAACCACTATCGGCACATGGCAGAACAGGTGATTGCCGAACTGCATCAGAATTTGAGCCTGCACGATTTTCGGCTGGTGTCCGGCGAAAACACCAATCGTTTGATTTTTGACATCCTGGTACCTTTTGATTGTACCTATACCAATGATGAATTGTTGGATATGATTTCCGGCGAACTGTCCCGCATGGACAAAACCTGTCAGGTCAGTCTGACGTTTGATCGGGATTTTACATAATGGAAACAGCCCTGCATGGTCTGCGTTTTGCAAAGACCGTGCAGGGCTGTTCTGTTGTGTATGCAAAGCTTTATGCAGTGTTTCCTAAGGCAATACCGCACAAAGAGCGTCTGGCGACTTTGCACGCCATCTGCTTGCAAATTTCCCGTCATATTTCACAAAAATGCTCGTGAATACATCAAGTATTCACTCCGCTTTTTGTTTCATCTGACGAAAAATTTGACGACGCATCTGTCGCACAATCTTTGTGCGGTATTGCCCTTAATCTGCTGTGGAGCGAACCTGTTCTACGAACCGCAGGAACTGTGCCTTTCCGGCATCGGTGCGTTTGAAAACACCTGCGTCCAGCAGAACCTGTTCAAAGACTGCTCCGATTTCCTGCTGAATGATCGTTTCCGCATTTTCCGCATTGGCTTCGGGGTGGCGTGTGCGGACTTCCTCCAGCCATGGCATATGACTGCGGAGAGAGTCAGTCTGTGTCAGGTCGGCATCAGAATACAACGCCCTTGCCAGTACCGGCAGTTCTCCCGCCAGACGTGCCGGCAGGACAGCCAGTCCCATGACTTCGATCAGACCGATGTTTTCCTTTTTGATATGGTGCAGGGACGGGTTCGGGTGGAACAGTCCCAGCGGGCGTTCCGCCGTGGTGCGGTTGTTCCGCAACACCAGATCGCATTCGTACAGTCCGCCACGCATTCTGGCAATGGGGGTAATGGTGTTGTGTGGTGTGCCGTCTGTTTCCGCATAGATTTCTGCTTCGGCATCGGTATAGGTTCGCCACTGGGTGAGCACGTGGTCGCAGGCTGTCGCAAGGGCAGAGCGATTTTCACTTTGCAGTCGAATGACCGACATAGGCCACTTGACGATTCCCGCCTGTACTTCCGGCTGATTCGGCAGCAGGAACGGTGTTTCCACCGGAGCCTTTGCCATGGCGAAAGTGTAGCGTCCGCCCTGAAAATGTTCGTGGCTCAGGATAGAACCGCCCACAATCGGCAGATCAGCGTTGGAGCCGATGAAATAGTGGGGGAGCATGTCCAGCACATCGAACAGCTTTTCAAAAACTGCCGCATCGATCACCATGGGAACATGTTTCTGATTGAACACGATGCAGTGTTCATTATAATAGCCATAGGGGGAGTACTGGAAAGCCCAGTTTCCGCCGTGAATGGAAATGGGAATCGGCCGGAGATTCTGCCGTGCAGGGTGTGTCAGCGTGCCGGCAAAACCGGTGTTTTCAATGCAAAGCTGGCATGCCGGATATTTGGTCTGGGGCTGGTTCTTGGCTGCGGCAATGTCGCGTGGGTCTTTTTCCGGCTTGGAACGGTTAATGGTTACGTCCAGTGTGCCGTATTCGCAGTCATATGTCCAACGCAGATCCTTGGCAATTCTGCCGGCACGGACGTAGTTGGTGTCCTTGCTGTACTGATAGTACCAGTCTGTGGCTTCTTCCGGACTGCGGTGATATGCGGCAAAAAAGCTGCGGTTCACTGTGTGCGGGCGTTCTGTCAGCAGCCCCATGATGCGGGTGTCAAACAGATCTCTGGCGGCGTTGGAGTCGGTGATGATGCCTTTTTCTGCGGCATAGGACACCAGTTTGTCCAGAATTTCGTCAATGGTTGGCAGCACCTCCGGCAGGGCAGGCGTTTCCCACGCAGAAAGCTGCAAGAGATCCATAAGCTGATTCCGCAGGAAGATCTCATCTTCGGACGTGATCAGTTCTTTTTCGATACCGTACTGAATCAGTTCCTGTATGCTTTGTTCGATCATATGCATTCTCTCCTGTTATGCCAGATACAATTCCTTGACCGCTGCTTCACCGTCGCCGCGGTAGAACAGATACAGCGGGTGAGTGCCGTCGGAAATGTGCAGGGGAGCACGGCTTTCCGTCCATGCATCTGCCGGAGCAACCGGAATCTCTGCCACGATGTTTTTGCCGTCCATGTCGTCGGAAACTACAAACTTGCCGTTGCAGGAACCGCGGTACTGTACGCCGATCTCCTTTGCACCGGAGAATGCGAAGTACTTGTATCCCAGCATGGTGCCGTCCTGAATTTCGCCGATAAAGCGATCCTCACCGCAGTGGGTCGCGTTGGGGAAACTGTCGGTGTAGATTTTGTTGGAGCCGTGGGGCATGTGTCCGTTGGTGATGTTGCAGGCGATCACTGCCGGATAGGTGCCGGTACCGTGCAGCGGCTTGCCGTTCAGACCGCAGGAGGTGATCTCTACCTGCGGAATGCTGCCGTCCGGCAGAATGGTAATGGGTTCTGCACATGCCTGACGGCTGTAGTCGGACTTGTGAGTCAGACGGTGATAGAATACGTACCACTGTCCGTTGATGCATTCGATGCTGCCGTGTGTGGTGCCGGTCATGTTCAGGCGGTCTTTTTCGCTTCTGCCATGATAACCGACATCACCGTTGGAAACGATAGTGCCGCCAAAGACGAAATCTCTGTCCGGCAGGTCGCTGGTGGCATAGCAGAGTTCGTGGTTCTGCCAGGAGGAGTAGATGAAATAATACTTGCCGCCGATCTTGCGAATGGAACTTGCTTCAAAGAACGGGTGCTCCTCGAAGCTGGTGCCAATGGTGTATGCCGGAATGATGTGCCGCGGTTCGCTGGTGACTGTCAGCATGTCATCTCCCACAGTGACTGTGCAGGGACCCATGACACTGCCCTCTGTTTGCAGGACTTCGTTTCGGCTCTTGTGATACCGCTGCATGACTGTCTGAATGGCTTCCTCGTGGTTCGGGAAGTCCTTGTCCAGAGCCTCGTCTGACCATGTGCCGTAATAAATGCGGATCGTGCCGTCATCGTTGATAACGCCAGGATCGAAGCAGACGTAGTTCAGCATGGGGCTGCCGTCAGGATAGTGTACAAAGCCCAGATACCGGAATGGTCCTGCCGGAGAATCGCTGACAGCCACGCTGATTGGTCCGTTGTAGCCGCCGAAGCCGGCTCTGCCGGACATACAGTAGTAAAGGTAAAATCTGCCGTCATTGCCCTGTACAACGTCCGGAGCGTACATGAATTTCCGGTCTGTGGGATATGCCGGATCCTGATCGGCACGGTAAATGGTGCCCTCGCAACGCCAGTCGGACAGGTCCGTCACCGGAGCAGAGTAGGTGGTGTAGTCCAGCATGCAGAAGGTTTCGCCGCCCTCTTTGTCGTGGGAGCCGTACAGGTATACACGGTCACCGAACACATGGGGTTCACCGTCCGGAACACATTCATAAATGGGGAGAAAAGGGTTATATACTTGTTTTTTCATCAGAAAAAATTCCTTTCTTTTCATTTCCGGAGAAACAACATTGTTCCACCTGGATTAAGTTCATTATATGCGATTTTTCTGCATCTGTCAATAGCGTTTTTCATTAAAAAGCAGAAGAAACGTTTCATAAATCTGGTGGTTTTGACAAGGCTTTTCAGGTGGTGTTTTTACGTGGAAAATCGTGAATTTTGCCGAAAAGACACGTATCAGACTTCGTTTCAACACACCCTAATTCAAGCAAATGTCAATGATATACTCTAGGCAATACCGCACAAAGCACAGCTGCCGGTTTGGTATAATGCGGTTTTCTTCAATAGATATTGACAATTTTACATAAAAGTGCTATAATTAAAGTAAACGTAAAACCGCAGAAAAATGTGCAAAAAGCACAATTTGAAATAAAAATCAAAGCAGAAAATTATCCATTTTATTCAACTGAATTGCTGAAATCTAAGGAATATGGCTTATGAAGATGACTGACACAAAAATAATGGTGTCACGTGACAGGAGGAATTGAAATGTATCGACAAATCAGTATATGGAAGCGTGTCATTTATGGCATGCTGGCAGCCGTAATGGTGCTGACTTCGTGCAATTGGGGAACGATTTTTGCGGCGGCAGCAGCGTTGGGAAATTCTGGCACATTTCAGGTTGGTTTCGGAGCCGTTACCTCAAACGGTGCAACGCTGACGCCGGAAACCAATGACGGTGTCGGCAGCTTCTACATGATTCAGAAGCAGCAGCAAACACTGCTGACTGTGAATATTGTCCCGAATTTTTCCACAGGCTATGTTCGCGGGCAGAATCTGGAACTGACGCTGCCGTATTTGTATTGGGACGACAAGGGCGTTTTAATACAGGTGAACAGCTTGGATGAAATTCCTTTTGCCAAACAGCAGGCAGGGGAGTATATCGGCATGGAGGCAAAGCTGAACGACAAGAGCACTTTCGGCAATTCCACAACAGTTTATGATGCAAGCGGAGCGATAGTGGAAAACAACAGTTATGTCCGCGGAAAAATCACTCTGAAAAATGCCTATGAGCCCCTTAGCGGAAACTGTACGCCGAAGTTTGACATGCAGTTTTACACGGCGAGCAATGCGGTAAGCATTCCGGAAAATGCTGCGGCAACACTGGAAATGAAATTTTCCTATGACGGGCTGTATGATTCCGGCAATACGCCGATCGGCAACGGGTGGTCAACCGAGGAACTGGACACCAGCACTAAAATCCAGCGTACGGTTACATTTGTCAACTCCAACTTGGAGTGGAGCACGAAAATTGAAAGCGTTCCTACTGTGCAGCTGGACGAAGCGAGTACAGACAAAGACAATGCTGTCATGTGGCAAAAGTATAACTACATGGTGTATGAGGTCACAGTGCAGAATGATTCTAAGGAACTGGACAGCACCATTGACAACTACCTGATTACATTGCAGGCACAGTACAATGCAGACAAGATGCGGAGCGTTCTGGACGAAGATCTTCTCTGCTGGGAAAAGGAAGATCCGGACACGCAGAACAAAGATTTTTCGGCTGATTTTTATCAGCATCATGAGTTTATCGGAAAGCCCAATGCGGGCGGCGTTCTGGTCTATGATGTCACCGATACACCGGACTGGAAAACCCAGTGGGATCTGGAACATTTTTCGAATATCCCTGCGGAAACTATCCCATATGGCTATTCCGGTACAGGTACGATTATTCTGCAAAAGGAAGTATCGGACAAGTCCCATACCCTGTATTCTAAGGATAAAGCAGAAGAACTGAACCAGGGTGATCCTAATGAAAAGCATTATTTTGCCAGAAAATACATGGTTGCGATCCCATATCCGAATAACTTTAACAGTAGTACCGGATTTGAAAACACTTCCGGACTGACCACAACAATTTCATTCGGCGGCGGCAGCAACATTCACTGGTCGAAACAGGATTCAGATTCTACTAACTTCACTCCGCACACATGGGAGAATTTTACTCACCACAAGTATGTCAAGGACGCAGACGGCAACGAAGTGACAGACAAGACAGTGGGTATCGGTGCAGTAGATGAATACTATCTGGACGGGTTTAACAGTATCGGTAATATCCCGGTATTTAACGCAGTTTCTACAGACCATGTGCCGGAAGATTTTGGTCTTCAGGAAATCCAGATCTGCCTGAAAAATGACACGGTGCATTATCCGGATATTCAGCTGAAAGACTGGTTCAAGGTAGACGGAACAGACATCAACCAGTTTATCCGGTTTGGCTTTACCGATGCAAACGGCGATGTGGTCTATAAGACTGCCGGCGAACTGGGGCTGCATCTGGAACAGGATGCCGGCGTGACAGAAGAAAAGAACTGGACACTGGAAATCGGCGACGTGCTGACCAACCAGACTGGTCTGACATTCTGTAACGAGGTAGAATTTGTATTTCGGGAGGAGATCCCACGCCATACCGAGTTCAACGGTTTGATTACCATGCGTGGTGCATTTCCGCACCTGTGGACATATGACAACAAGATCGACACCTCTTACGAAGTGCACTATTACCAGCCGCCGACGGCATCGGAGGACGGCGAGGGCAAGTGGATTTCGGAGCCGAAAAAAGTCACACAGGCAAATGCTGTTATCCGCACAAAACAGGCGGAACCGGCACTGACCGGCGTAGGCGTTTATGAAGATGTGATCGGTGGTCTGGTGCAGAAAGACAATCCGCAGACGGTTTCTCTGAATGACGATACCGCGGCGGCTCGTTTTGTGATTTCCAACGACAGCATTTCCGAGATCAGTCCGGCAACACTGGACATCACCGGTCTGTATCCCGATGAGGATTACACTGCCGGCGGACTGGTCGCCTCGAAAATCCTGCTCAGTGAGAACCTGCTGAAGAAGGCAAAGATCGAGAAGATCGTACTGCACGGCAAGGTGGTAAACAGAGAAACATTGGTCGATTCGGATATTACGCTGGACAATCTGGAGAATTACGATACTGATGCAAACGGCAATGTGGAAATTGCAAAGTCTGCATGGAACACACTGACCTATCTCACCGGCATGACCGTGTATTTTCAGCGTATCAGCGACAGCATTCCGCTTGCGGATGCAGCAGATGACGGGAACTGCTATGTGCAGATTCACGGAACGCCTACCACAGAAAGGGACATCACTCCGCATGGCGTGCTGAAAACGGCATACAGCTTCGGCGAACATGACCAGACCGCGTTGGATCAGACGGTGGATGATACCGTCATACTGAACGTGTCCAAGGTGCTGCCGGAGCTGAAAGCGAGCGTACATGCGATTCGCAAGGACGGCACAGAAGCCTCTGCGGTGCAGTCTGTCAGATATGATAAAAATGGAATAGCGTATCCTGTTTATCCGACACTGGCTGTGCCGAACCGCAGCGAAACGGAACAGACGTGGTATCAGTTCCTGCTGACCAACAATTCCCGTTCTACCAGTTCTCATGCACTGCTGCAAGTTAATATGGACAGTGTCGGCAATGCACCGACAGACTGTCTGAAAGACATAGAGGGCTTTGACACCCGAAAAATCGTCCTGAACGGCATCGGCGATGGACGGGCGGCTGCCATCGAAAAAATTGAACTTTTCGACTGGGATAATACAACTTATACCGCAGACACCGAGGCAAATATTGTGCCCAGTCTGACGGTCGGTTCTGATGCCCTGACCGCAGATGCAGACGGCAATGTTACGTATACCGTTCCGGATACCATTCGGCGTCTGCGGAGCGTGCGGATCATTTTCTCACGCATCTACGGAAATACAGATCTGGACAATCTCAAGGAGATGAATCTGAAGCTGTACGGCTCGACAGATTGGGTCGGTGATCTGAAAGCATCGGCGAGATTCGAGGTAATTGGCAGCATCAACGAGGCATCTAAGACGGCTTCGGAGGCGACTATGCAGGTGGCAAAGACCAACCTTGTCATTACGCCCTCTGCCAATCGTCCGGAAACGAACCAGACCAGCAACAAGAGCCTGACAGTGCCGAATAAGGCAAATGATCTGTACTACGGTTTCCTGCTGGAGAACAAAGAAACTTCTGACTGCTATTCCAAGGCGGGGAAGTCGCTGATTTCTGTTGATTTCCAGAGCGTAGGCGTGAAAACGGAAAAGGACAATGCGAAAATCGTAAAGGGCTATCTGTCGGACAAGGTGACGATTTCCTCCAACTATGCCAAGAGCGGCGAAATCGAAAGCATTAAGCTGACAGCATTCCTGCCGGAGGGTGTTTCCGGTCCTGCACAGGTAAAGACCATTATTTCTCTGGAAGAACTGGAAAAGCATAAGAATGCGGCAGGGGAACTGGAAGTAGACCTGTCCGATTGGAAAGCACAGGGCGTATACCTTGCGAATATCGAAATCGCCTATGCCGATCTGGAACGCGACCTTTCTGCGGAGCAGGGCAATGCACCGGAACTGCGTATTTACGGCACAAGTGACTGGTTTGATGACCTGACTGCGAAAATGACGGTGACACCGCAGCATGAACTGATGCAAAATCAGGCAAAATTCGCATCTGTGGCATTCCATGTAGACCGTCCGGGACTCAGTGTCAATACCCATATTTACTATAACGATCAGAAAGAATCCACACGTGCGGCATCGGGCAACACGGACGGAAATGAAACCATTTTCGGCGTGCCGTATGACCGTGACTTTCTGCTGCGTGCGGAATTTGCCAATGAAACCATTTCGGTGCTGGACGATACCCAGATCATTGCCAAGGTTCCCTATGAAAAGCAGGGAGAAGCACGAACTGGTTTCCATACCACGGAACTGCGAATTTATCAGGATCTGATCGATCAGTTTGGCAAATTTGACAATATCATTCTGACTGGTAAAGATGCGGACGATCAGGAGAAAACCGTAATACTTCTGCCGAAAACGGACGAAGCCGGAAAGGTTACCGGTTTTTATACGGAAGATGCACTGGATACCATTTATACTGATTTTGTCAATAATACTTGACACATTTTTCTCGAACAAATTTAAGCAGCAAT
>OLSF01003710.1_pt1 | contig 9913 bp, 8 predicted proteins | sample 1672301 | NCBI WGS metagenome assembly OLSF01 (sample SAMEA3136669, study PRJEB25190) | human gut metagenome | biome: human gut; feature: human-associated habitat; material: faeces | place: Austria | collected 2013
CGAGTATTTTTTTGGACTTTTTCTGCAAAACCTATTGACTTTTATTTGCAGGACTGCCTATATTATAATGGAAATTTCCCAGCGGGCGAACTCAGAAATTACGGATAAGGGATAAAAATTTCAAAAGCATCGAAGAATGCATAAATTTTTATTCCATTTCCGGATTTAATGCCCCCACCGTGCACCAGCGGCGGGGATTTTTTATTGACATTTTTGGTCTATCGTAGTAGACTATAGGCAGAGATAGGTCTATTGCAATAAACCAAAAGGAGCTTACCCTATGCTGAACCATGAACCGCTTCGCCTTGCTGACGGCGAATACCGCTTTGCCTGCCTTGTGTGGGACAACGAGCCGCTGCCCAGTGGGCAGTTGGTCGCGCTGGCCGCCGAGGGGCTGGGCTGGAAAAAAAGCACGACCTACACCGTTTTAAAAAAGCTCTGTGAGCGCGGCGTGCTGCAAAACGCCGATGGCCGCGTGACGAGCCTTATTAAAAAAGAGGACGTCCAGCAGGCCGAGAGCGCTGCAGTGGTGGACAAGACCTTTGACGGCAGTCTGCCGCGGTTCGTGGCCGCGTTTTTGAACTCAAAGCCCATCAGCGACGCCGAGGCCGCCGAGATCCGCGCACTGCTCGACGCCGCCCGCTATAAGGAGGAATAGCCATGCGCAGTACCGTTCTTGCCTTTTTGCTGTTGAGCGCCCGCGGCGGTGTGGCCGCGCTGGCGGCGTGGCTGGTCTGCAGGGCCCTGCGCCGCGCCCATGCGCCCAGTCGGCTCCTGTGCTGGCTGTGGCTGGCCGTAGGGCTGCGGTTCGTGCTGCCGTGGGGCATCCCGCTGAAGCTGCCCCGCCCGGAGAGCGCCCCGCTGGCCGCTGCCGCCGACACCGTGCAGGAGCTGGGCGAGCTGCCGCTGCTGCCCCCTGCCCCCGCCGCAGCCGCAGCTGCGGCCCCGCTGCCTTGGTACGCCCGGCTGACGCCGTGGCACGCGCTGGCGGCGGTCTGGCTGGTCGGTGTGCTGGTGCTGGCTGTGCGCGGGGGCATCAGCTACCTGAAATTAAAGCGCTGTGTGGCGCTGGCCTGCAAAACGCTCGACGGCTGCTACGGCGGGGCGTGCGTGCCCACGCCGTTCACACTGGGCTTTGTGCGCCCGCGCATCTACCTGCCGGACAGCCTGCAAGGCCCGGCGCGGCAGGCTGTGCTGCTGCATGAGCGGACCCACATCCGCCGCCGCGACCCGCTGGTGAAGCCGCTGTTTTATGCCGTCGTCTGCCTGCACTGGTTCAATCCGCTGGCATGGCTGGCCTTGCGCGCCTTTGAGCACGACATGGAGGCCGCCTGCGACGAGGCAGCCGTGCAGGGCTGCACGCTGGCCGAGCGCAGCACCTACTGTGAGAGCCTGCTGCAGTTTGCCATGCAGGGACGCCCCATCCGAACACCCGGAAGTCTTGCCTTCGGGCAGGGCAGCGTGAAGGAGCGCATTGTGCACCTGCTGCACTACCGCCGTCTGGGTGCGGGGGCGCTGGCGCTCTGCGCCGTGGCCGTGGGCGTCAGCGTGACAGCCTGCATGGTGCGCCCGCAGGTGGAAGCGTCCCACGCCGCGCCGGAGCCGCCCGCCGCCACTGCCGAGACTGCAGCGCCGACACCGACACCTGCGCCCACGGAGACGCCTGCAGCCATGCCCGCCGCGACGCTGCCGACGTTAAGTGACGCCGCCAACAGTCCGCGGTTTGCCTGCCCGGTGCAGTACAAATACATTTCCCGCTTCATGAGCAAGGACAGCGGCCACCGGGGCGACGACCTGCATGCCGCCGAGGGCACCGAGATTTACGCCGCCGCGGACGGTGTTGTGCTGGCCGCGCAGGAGCATTACAGCTGGGGCAATTTTGTGGAGATCGACCACGGTACCGACGCCGACGGCCTGCGCTGGGTCACGCTGTACGCCCACATGAAGTCCTGCGCCGTTGTGCCCGGGCAGACCGTGACCGCCGGTCAGGTCATCGGGTACGTGGGGCATACCGGCTACACAACCGGCAACGCCTGCCATTTTGAGATGCATGTCAACGGCACGCTGGTGGAGCCGCGCTATTTTACCGCCTACGACGGCAGCGATGCCGCCGAACTGACGCAGGAAAAGGCAGATGAAATCCTGGCCGAAGCTGTGCGCAATGCGAGTTCCGACCAGGTGACTGCCGCCGATGGAGCCGCAGCCCTTTCCGGCGTGGAGCTCTTTACCCTGCCGATCGCGCCCCCGCCGCAGGTCAGCGGCTATGACCCCGAAAACGGCCACCCCGGCATTGACTTTGCCGCTGAGGAGGGCGCGGAGGTTTACGCCGTTGCCGATGGCATCGTGACCACCGCCGACTACGATGCTGAAAAGGGCAACTATGTCGTGCTTGACCACGGCGGCGGGCTGGAAACGGAGTATCAGCACTTGAAGTCGTCGCTCGTCTCTGCCGGGCAGTCCGTGGTTCAATGCCAGGTCTTGGGATATGTGGGCAGCACCGGCAATTCCACCGGGCCGCACCTGCACTTTGAGGCACGGCAGGACAGCGCGCCCGCAGACCTGACCGGGACTGCCCTATTAGCGGAGTAACAAGATGAAATACAGGCACTTCCCCGCCGCTGCTCTGGCGGCGGGGCTGCTTTTTTGTACCCTTTTTTCGGGCCTGACCGCTTACGCGGATGATAAAAAGGGCGAATTAACGCAAAAGCAGACCGAGACGCGGCAGGAGTACGAAGCCGCACAGTCGGCCCTGGAAGAATTGCAAAACGAACAGACGCAGACCGAGAGCGAGGTTGCCGCCCTGACCGGGCAGGCCGCCGAGCTGGCCGGGCAAATTACCGCCGTGACCGACGCCGTGCAAAATGCACAGACCGTTTTGGACGAGCGGCAGGCCGCGGCGGACGCCGCCCGCGCCGCACTGGACGCCAAGCAGGCCGAGTACGACGCGCGGCTGGCCGTCTGCCGTGAGCAGCTGCGCGCGATGCAGCGGCTGGACGGCGGCGGAGCCGTCTGGCTGCTGGCGCAGGCCAGAAGCCTGTACCAGCTGCTGACGTTCGACGCGGTTTTGCAGCAGATGAGCGCGCGGAACAGCACGATTCTGGCCGAGCTGGACGCCGAGGCCGCCGCACTGGAGCAGGCCCGCGCCGCAGCGGACGAGGCCACCCGGCAGGCCGCCGATGCCAAGGCGGCACTTGAGCAGCAGCAGGCGGCGCTGGCCGACACACAGACCGCGCTGGAGGCCGCACTGCTCGACGCGAACAGCACGCTGACCGCCCAGCAGGCCGCGGCCCAGGCACAGGCCGCCGTGACCGATGCCGCGAAAAAGGCGTATGAGGACGCCACCGCCGCACTGGACGCCTATGTGCGGGAGCAGAGCCGACGCTACACAACGGCGGACCTGCACCTGACGAGCCTTGACTTCCGCTGCCCGCTGGACAGCTACGGGCGCATCACGACGCAGTTTGCCGAGCCGGACCCCTGGGGCATCCCCCACCGCGGCACCGATTTTGCCGCGCCGGGCGGCACGCCCATCTATGCGATTGCGGACGGTGTCGTCAGCGCCGCGCGGACGATGAACAGCTACGGAAACTGCGTGCAGGTCAGCCACGGCACCGCGGACGACGGCCACCGGTACGACAGCCTGTACGCCCACATGAGCAGCATCGCCGTGGCGCAGGGGGCCGCTGTGCAGAAGGGCGACCTGCTCGGGTATGTGGGCAACACCGGCAACGTCTACGGCGCGGGCGGCGGGTATCATCTGCACCTGGAGCTGCGCGTGGACGGCAGCAGAGTGGACCCGCTGGGGTTTGTGCCGAGCCGGTAAGGGGCGCATTGTAGGGGCCGCACATGTGCGGCCCGCAAGTTTCCGGCAGACGAGCGCTTGCGGGAAGGCCGCGGGCCGGGCATGCCCGGCCCCTACAGGCAGTTGAAACAGGAAAGTGTGATACATTGACCTTCGGAGATTTATTATACTTCATCGGCTTCCAAGTCGAATACACCCTTGTGCGCATCGGGCGCGGTGTGCGGGCGGCGGCGTTGTGCGCGGCGCGGGCGTTGCTTACGCTGCTGGCTGTGGTGCTGCGGCCCGCAGTGCGGGCGGCAGACAGCTTTAAAGCAGCGCTCACCCATCCGCGGCAGCTGGCGGGGTACGCCGTGCCGCTGCTGGCCGCCGGGGTGCTGGCATGGTTCGTGCGCACCGCGCTGGCGCGTCCCTTTGTGCTGCGGGTCGAGGTCGGCGGGCAGGTCGTGGGCTATGTCACAGACGAGCAGGCGTTCGACGCAGCCCGCGCCGACGTACAGGCCCGCCTGACCGGCGTGGTCGGCTGGAACGTCCAACCCGCGTACACCCTTGTCATGGCCGACGCCGATACCCGCCCCATGACCGAGCGCGAGACCGCAGATGCCATCCTGCGCGCCGCAGGCGGCGAGATCACCGAGGGCACCGCCGTCTATCTGGATGGTGCGCTGCGGTTCGTCACCGACGAGGGCGACCACCTGCGGCAGTTTTTGTACGCTGTGCGTGCGCCGTGGCAGACCGACGGTGTGCAGACCGACTTTGTCCACGCCCTGCGGCTGGTGGACGGCATCTACCCTGCCGCGGCCATCACACCGTACCGCGACCTGACCGCCGCACTGCGGGCGGACGACCTTTTGCAGGTCAAGGCCGTGCGGTACGAGACCGTGACCCGGGAGCTGCCGTTTGAGACCCAGACCATCGAGGACGCGGGGCTGGATTTTGGCAAAACCGAGACCGTACAGGCCGGGCAGAACGGCAGCGAGCTTGTCACCAGCGAGATCACAACCGTGGCGGGCGAGGTCGTCAGCACCCGCGTAGTGGATGTGCAGCTTGTGCAGGCCTCCGTGCCGGAGGTCATCCACCGCGGCACGCGGCTGAAAAGCGGCATGATCGGCAGGCTGGGTACAGGCAGCTTTCTCTGGCCGGTGCCGGGGTATTCGGGCATCAGCCGGTGGGCCAGTCTGCCCTATGGACACCGCGGCGTGGACATCACGGCCCCCTACGGCACGCCGATCTATGCCGCCGACGCGGGCACGGTCATTGCCGCCCAGTGGCACAACCACCCCACCATGAGCTGGGGTTACTATGTGGAGATCGACCACGGCAACGGGTACAAAACGCTGTACGCCCACATGTCGTCCTTTGTCGTGCAGGCCGGGCAGACCGTGGAAAAGGGGCAGCTGATCGGCTATGTGGGGGCCACCGGCGCTGCCACGGGTTCCCACTGCCATTTTGAGATGTACTATAACAATGCACTTATCAGTGCGCGGAATGTGTTCCCGGATATGTGAGGCACAAGGCAGACGGGCCCCTGCCGGGTTGTCAACTTAATTTATTTTGCAAATCGCTTTACTTTTTGCTTTCCGTATGGTAAAATTCTTTGCATAGTAAAGCTGACTAAGCTCTCGTTCAGGTGCAATGGCGCACACGAACGGGAGCTTTTTGCCTAAAATGAGGTGTTACCATGGATCACATTGACCGTAAAATCATCGACCTTCTGCAAAACAACGCCCGCGCACCGTTAAAAGAAATTGCCGACCATGTGTTTTTGTCCAGCCCCGCCGTGTCGGCCCGCATGGTCCGGCTGGAAAGCTCCGGCACCATCACCGGCTACCAGGCACAGGTCGATGCGCCGAAGCTGGGCTACATGGTCAAGGCGTTCATCAATCTGGACATGGACCCCCAGCGCAAGCCGGAGTTTTACCCCTATATCCAGAGCTGCCCCCATGTGGTGGAATGCAACTGCGTCACCGGCGATTACAGTATGCTGATAGAGGTGCTGTTCGGTACGACGCAGGAGCTGGATCAGTTCATCAACCACCTGCAGCAGTTTGGCCGCACCCGGACGCAGATCGTCTTTTCGACGCCCGTGGAGCACCGCGGCGTGCCCGTAGCCGAGCCGGAGGAGAAGCAATAAAAAACAAAAAGCCTTCCCCATCGGGGGAAGGTGGCCGAGCGAAGCGAGGTCGGATGAGGGCGAAGTTTGCGCTGTTTCCCGTAAACGGGATATTGCCGGCAACGCGGCCCTCATCAGTCCGCTTCCCCCGATGGGGAAGCCTTTTTTCCGTTATAAGTATCCCCCGCTCCGCAGAACAAAGATCCAGCCTGTCAGCGTCAGGGCGGAGAGAAGGGTCGTCAGGGCAATGCAGCTCGAGGTCAGCACGCCCTCATGGCCCATGTTCCTGCCCATGACATAAGCGCTCGGCGTCGTGGGACTGCCCAGCATGATAAGCAGTGCGACGAGTTCCTCATTCCGAAAGCCCAGCGCTACCGCGCAGGGCAGGAACACCGCCGCAAGGCCCACGGTCTTGATGAACGCCGCCGCCAGTGTGGGGCCGAGCTTTTTGATGGCCTTTGTCCCCTCAAACGACGCGCCGATGGACAGCAGCGACAGCGGCGTGGTCAGCGACGCAATGCTGCTGATGGTTTTGGTTACGATCTGCGGCAGCGTGAACGGCAACAGCGCATAGACCGTGCCGAACACAATGCCCAGCAGGATTGGGTTTGTGGCCACACCGCGCAAGAGCTGCTTCGGGTCAGGCACGCCGCGCTGCTCGGGCGATTCCAGCATCAAGATCAGCACCGCAAAGATGTTGAAAAGCGGCACACTGCCCAAAATCATGAGCGGGGCCATGCCGGCGCTGCCGTAAATGTTCTGGATGAACGCCACGCCCAGCACGGCGGCGCTGCTGCGGTAGCCCGCCTGCACGAACTCGCCCACCAGCGTCTTGTCCTTCAAAAAACGTTTAGCCCCCGCCCAGACGGTCAGGATGCCGACGAGGGTGGCGGCAAAGCAGAACAGCACAAACCTGGGCCGGAAGTCGTGCAGGATGTCCACGCTGCCCATGTCCAGAAACAGCATGAGCGGCAAAGTCACCTTAAAGGTCAGCCTGTCCGACGCCTTGCAGAACGCGGGCGGCAGAAAGCCGAGCTGCCCCAGCGCGTACCCCACCACCATGACAAGGAACACCGGCAGGGTCGCGTTCAGGCTGAAAATTAAATTTTGCATGGCAGTTCTCCCCTTTTTTTGCTGCCTTTATTCTACCATTCCCAACAAGTCTTTACAAGGCAGGGATTTTGCAAAATCTTTTTTCGGCAAAAGCCTTGACTTTTCCGGGGTGTTTGTGCTAGAATATCTCTTGCAGTCAATGCAACAAGCGGAAGTGCTGGAATCGGCAGACAGGCACGTTTGAGGTGCGTGTGTCTATGACGTGTGGGTTCAAGTCCCATCTTCCGCACCAGTTAAAAGAACGTAGGAATGTTTATTCCTACGTTCTTTTACTTTTTGTGAACACACTTTTGAACACATATTGCATTTTATAAGCCGAAAACATACACAAAAAGCCCCCAAAACAGGCTTGACAGTCCTGCCGAGGGCAGATATAATAAATATAGAAAAGGCGCTGCGACAAGCGGTTAGCCCTTTTGGATTATAGGTTCATCTAAGAACCGTCACCGTGCAGGGTGGCGGTTCTTGCGTTTTTTGACGATAATCGTCACCGTGAAGATGCCGACATGAATCGTAATACGCATTGGTCTCACCCCCTCTCGGGAAGTGTGGCCAACCGCCTGCCGTGTTGTGCAGCGCCTTGCCGCCGAAGCGGCATATTTACAATATCATATTTCGACACGCCGCGCAAGTCCTGCGACGTGTCTTTTTGTTTATTGGTACATTTGCGGGTTTAAGCGTCTGTTTTCTTCCTGACAAAAACGCTCAAAATCCGTCCATTCTTCCGGGTGGGCAAGGCGGTATTCTACGTCGTCCACAATAATGACAGCATAGCGTTTATTGACTTTCCATATCGGTCACAAGACCGTTACGCTAAGCTTGGTAGTAAAAAGCAAGAACCGCCACTCGGCCAAGTGACGGTTCTTAGGGTTTCCTAAGCACTATTACTGAATCGGGCCAACCGCTTGTCGCAGCGCCTTTTTCTATCCTTATTATACCCGTCCCCGCGCCTGCTGTCAAGCCTTGGCGCACGCTGACATCCGGCTTTCACCCCGCTTTTTCCTCCCAAATCCTGTCCCAAACCGCACAAAAACCGCCAAACATCCCACTGCTACTTGCATTTTTCCGCCGCTTTGCTATAATGGGCTTACTACTGTAGAAGTGTGCGCTTTTGGCCCGCTTCTGCCTGACACAAAAGGAGAAACACTATGAGAATCGTGGTTGTAGGCGCGGGCAAGGTCGGGCGCGTCCTGACGGAACAGCTCGCGGCGGAAAAGCACGATATTGTCGTTATCGACCAGGACACTGACCTGATCGAGAGCCTCGTAAACATCTACGACGTCCGCGGTGTGGTGGGCAACGGCGGCTGCTACGACGTCCAGAAGGACGCCTTTGAGGATGGCGCCGACCTGCTCATCGCCACCACCTCCAGCGACGAGACCAATATTCTGGCCTGACTTGTGGCAAAAAAGCTCGGTACACCGCACACTATTGCGCGTATCCGTAACCCGGAGTACGAGAAGCAGCTCCACTTTATGCGCGAGGAGCTGGGCCTTTCCATGGTCGTCAACCCGGAGAAGGCCACCGCGCGGGAGATCGCCCGCGTGCTGCGTTTCCCCAGCGCCATCAAGCGCGAGCAGTTCTGCCGCCAGCGGTTTGAGCTGGTGGAGTACCGCGTCAACGAGGGCAACCCCCTGGAGGGTCTGCAGCTGAGCGACCTGTACCGCAACATCCGCGTTAAAATTTTGATCTGCGCGGTCGCTCGCGGCCAGCAGACCATCATCCCCACCGGCGCTACGGTGCTGCAAAAAGGCGACAAGATTTACTTGACCGCCAGCGCCCGCGACCTGGAAAGCTTCTTCCGCAAGCTGAACATCTTCAAGGCCCGCGCCAACAACATCATGATCGTCGGCGCCAGCCGCATCGCGTACTACCTCGTCAAAGAATTGCAGGACATCCAGAAGCGGGTGACCGTCATCGATTCCAACGCCGCCCGCTGCCAGGCCATGAGCGAAAAGTTCCCCGGCGTGCTGGTCATCCACGGCGACGGCGCCGACAGCGAGCTGCTGAGCGAGGAACGCATCAGCGAAATGGATGCCTTTGTGCCCCTGACCGGCCTGGACGAAACGAACATCATCCTGGCCATGTACGCCAGCCAGTTCCCGAATTGCAAGGTGGTCGCCAAGATCAACCGCCCCAGTTTTGCCGACCTGGCTAACCAGAAGGGCCTTGTGGACAGCGTGGTCTCCACCGCCGCTGTGACCAGCGAGACCATTGCCCGCTACGTGCGTGCGATGCAAAATAGTTTTGACTCTGACAACATCAAGACCCTGCACCGCCTGGTGGGCGGCCGCGTCGAAGCGTTGGAGTTCAACGTCGGCCCCGGCCTACCTTTCATCGGTGTACCGTTAAAAGATTTGAACCTGCGCGAGGGTCTGCTGGTGGCCGGCATCGTGAGGCAGAACGGTGCGCCGGTTATTCCCTCCGGTGCAGACGCCCTGCAGGAGGGCGACGACGTGGTGATCGTTACCACCGACACCACCCTGCACGCCCTGCGCGACATCGTAAAGTGAGGGCGCCGGCATGAATTATAGAATGGTTGCCTTTGTGCTGGGCCGCATCTTTGCAATCGAAGCATGTTTGATGCTTTTCCCGCTGATCTGCGCCATGCTCTACGACGAGTGGTATCTGCTGCCTGCATTTTTGTTGCCTGCCGCGCTGCTGGCGGTGCTGGGGTTCATCACCAGCCGCAAGACCCCCAAAAACACCACCATCTTTGCCCGCGACGGCCTGGCCATCGTGGCGCTGGTCTGGGTGCTGATGAGTGCCTTCGGCGCATTGCCCTTTGTGATTTCCGGCGAAATACCGTCCTTTATTGACGCTTTCTTCGAGACCGTCTCCGGCTTTACCACCACCGGCTCCACCATCCTGACCGACGTGGAAGCCCT
>OLSF01003712.1_pt1 | contig 9910 bp, 8 predicted proteins | sample 1672301 | NCBI WGS metagenome assembly OLSF01 (sample SAMEA3136669, study PRJEB25190) | human gut metagenome | biome: human gut; feature: human-associated habitat; material: faeces | place: Austria | collected 2013
ACAAAACCTTACGGGGTTATCGCCCTATAGCCGTACACACTCCAATCAACAAAAAGAATAAAAAGGAAGAACCCTCGTCTTTTCATATCCAAACAAATGATGAAACGACCTCTTTTATCCCCCCTACAGCAAGCAGCTTTTTAGCTTCCGAGACACTTCTGAAAAAAGGGGAATATCGCATAATCGGATTATTGGGACAAGGAGGGTTTGGCATTACTTATTTGGCTGTACAAACCGGATTGAACCGAAAAGTCACAATCAAAGAGTTTTTCATGAAAGAGTATTGTGACCGAGAAACTACGACATCTTCTGTGATTATTAACTCTCAAGGCAGTAAAGAATTGGTCGCATCTTTCCGCAAAAAGTTCATTAAAGAAGCTCAGATGATAGCAGAACTAAGGAATAAGCATACGATTAATATTATTGACATTTTTGAAGAGAGGGAAACGGCCTACTATGTAATGGAATACATAGCTGGTGGGTCATTAAAAGATTTGGTTGAAAAAAATGGAGCACTTCCTGAAGATAAAGCGTTACCACTTATATATCAAATAGCAGATGCCTTAGATTACATACACAAAAGAAATATTACCCATCTTGATGTAAAACCCTCTAACATATTATTAGATGAAGACCAAAATGCAATTCTAATAGACTTCGGCATTTCTAAACACTATGACCAAGAGGGTGGGCAAACCAGCAACACGCCAGTAGGAATCAGTAAAGGGTTTACACCGCTGGAACAGTATAGACAAGACGGCATAAACAAATTCTCTCCTTGTACTGACATTTATTCACTGGGAGCTACATTTTACTATCTCTTAACAGGAAAAATACCACCTGAAGCCGCCATTCTCATGAACAACGGATTTCCGGAAGAAAAACTTTATGAGCAAAATGTAAGCAAACAGTCCATCAATGCTATCCGCCAAGCCATGTCTCCGATGAAGAAAGCACGTCCACAAAGCATTGGAGATTTTCTAAAAAACATCGACAATAATCCTAATGAAGAGAAAGAAAACAAACTCAATGACGGACACATAATAAAAGTAAAAACCTCCACATCACGCATCCTATTTTATTTCACGGATGCATCTGTTCCTCCAGAGTATCATAGAAGCTATGAAGCAAGCATAACTTGCGAAAGAATAGATCTGAAGGTTTCCTGTTATGGTAATATTCTAAACACAGAGTCAGTGCCACTCACAGTTCTACAATATACTAATTTACTTAATTTTATCGATAATCTTAAATTAATAATCAGTCCCCCCAAAGATGATCAAGGTATGTGTGGAGGAACAACAATAGCATTAGAACTTTATGAAGATGATACCATGTATGACAGTGGATATAATTACGCAAATTCATATGGTACACTATTCGGAGATGTTCAACGTTTAAAACTAGAAATTGAAAAACTAATACCAGACTTCCAAAATAAACTAAAATTATAACAGAACACAGTAACCACAATATATTGGGCTACATGGCGTTCTGTACGTCTTGTAACAATATAACTACTAATGAAACTATTTCATACAAGAATCACTATACTTCATGTAATATGCACTCAATAATATATAAATTACCATTCCATTTTTTTATCTTTGAAACATAAAAGAAAACATTGGTTATGGAAAAGATGCAGTTAAAAGTCTCAGAATCAGAATACGGCAGAAATCTTGGAGTAGCCGCAAGCGCGGGAGCAGCAATAGGAGGAGCGGCTTTTGCAGCAGCAGCTTATTCAACAGGAATATGGGAGACTGATTCTAACGAAAGTAATGAGGTGTCAGAGACTGTAGAGGAAAGCAGCACTGATGAGATGATACAACCAGAAACTGTATCTATAGAAATATCAGATCCCGTCACTGCAGACATAGCCTACACCATAGACCCTCTTTCTCCGACCGAAAGTGAAGGAATAGACATGGCCAGTACGGAGAATGATGAAATTGTCATCGAAGACATTGAATATCCAGACGAAGGAGATATCCTCCAATCAGATATGCAAGACGTCATGGACTGGGTAGCAGGAGAAACGATGGATATTCCTTTGCCGGACGATGCTATATACAGTGATGATACCATCGTAGAAGACAGTCAGCTGTTTTCTATATGAAAAGACATTATTAATTCTAAAAAATATCAGCCTTATGAACTCAGAAGACACCATTCTTAACCAGCAACAGAACGACAACGAAGAAACATTGCCGAACAACGACCAGAGCACCGCAAAGGAACAGCCTGCGAAAAAAGACAGTTCATGGAAACATGTAACAATAGGTGGCATATCTGGAATTTTATTAGGTGGCGCCAGTACCTTTTTCACCAGCTCTTCCAGTGCCGCCAATGACAGTGACGCTCCCAGCCACGGCAGCCAGTCAGCAACAAGCCATGGCTCTACTCCCGTTTCTCCAGACTCACACATCTCTGTAGAAGGGTTACCGGTTGCAACAGTCAGTGACGATATGTCTTTCAGCGAAGCCTTTGCAGCAGCGCGCCAGGAGGTAGGACCGGGAGGAGTCTTTGAATGGCACGGTGACGTATACGGTACATATTACGCCAATGAATGGAGTGACATGACACCAGAACAGCGGGCAGAATTCGGAAGCCGCGTTTCCTATGGAGCAAGTGGTTCGGGAAATCACGAGACAGCAGAACACGCTACAGAAGAGAGCCATAATGTAGCGGAACATCATGCAACGGAAGAACCGGAAATAGTCAATGTGGAACATGAAAATGCACACGTTGAAGATGAAGTTCAGATTGTAGGAATCAGTGATGAAACCATGGATGACGGCTCGATGGTTACCATCGGACAACTGGAAATAAACGGACAAGAAGTTTATGTGGTAGATGTGGATCATAACGGCACTTTCGACCTGATGGGAGCCGATGTAAATGGAGATGGAGTAATCAGCGAAAATGAAGTCTACAACATACAAGACCAAGGACTGGAAGTTGCCGATTTGCAGCAGCAGATGGATGCAATACCCTCGGATGATTATCTGGCAGATATGCCTGATTATATTAATGATGCTGACTCCAGCGGATTTGCCTAATCAACAGACAAGATGAGAATGAAGCGGATATTATTTTCACTGATATGCATATGCTTGTTTAGCCTGCAAAGCCTGGCACAGAATATATATTTAGTTTCCGTAGGCATTGCAGACTATCCCGGCACAGAGAATGATTTAACATTGCCTGCCAAAGATGCAGAGACCATACAATGGATATATCAGAAGAATCAGAAAGCAGAAACAATATTATTAACCGATGCACAAGCCACCCGGAGTAATGTATTAAGCAGTATGACGCGAATTTTCAATAAAGCCTCAGCCAAAGACATCATTGTCCTTTTTTTTAGTGGACATGGATATAAAGGTGGATTTGTGGGCTATGATGCAATGATTACTTATCAAGACATCAAGAAAACAATGGCAAAAAGTGCAGCCAAGAACAAAATGATATTTGCAGATGCATGTTTCTCTGGAAAGATGAGAGAACCACGTAGAAACTCATCGAATATATCCCCCTCTTCGTTAAAAGTAATGCTGTTCCTTTCTTCCCGTGAAAATGAAGTCTCTATAGAGTCTCCTTCCATGAAAAACGGGTTCTTCACAACATGCCTGCAACGGGGACTACGAGGCGGAGCCGACGTAAACCGTGATCGGATCATCACAGCTAAAGAGCTTTTCGAATTTGTCAGCCAAGGGGTAAAAAAGCTGTCAAGGGACAAGCAGCACCCTGTCATGTGGGGTAAGTTCAGCGATTCTATGCCGGTAATGATATGGTAACAATAATAGAATAGAACAAATGGAATCAGAATTATTAAGAATCAAGTGTCCGAACTGCGGTGCCGTTCTGACCATAAAAAAGATAACAGGCCTGGAAACCAAGAGTATTCCATGCCCAGTATGCAAAAAGACATCAAAGTACATTGACTACAAAGTTCCCAAGCAACAATATACTCCACCGAATGAAGATGATGATACCACCACGGGAGATGAAACCCAAATTGACCATTCAAAAAATCGGAGTATCGGCAAACTTCAGAAAATTGGCACAAGTCATATGTATACTTTATCCCTAGGGATAAATACAATCGGACGAAAGGCACAAACATCAAACGCCACTGTACAGATTGATACAGATGACCTTACAATGAGCCGGTCACATTCCATTATTGAGGTACGCAAACTGAAAACCGGTGGTTATATACACTATTTTTCGAATGCTCAAAACAAAAATGCCACTTATATCAATTCTGGATTAATTGAAAATGGCGACCGTATCATACTGCATGGAGGTGAAATCATAAAAATGTCGAATACGACATTGAAATTCATACTTCTTTCTGAAGATGATACAATCATTTAAACCTAAAACAAAATTGAATATGAAATATGTTTTAAACCCCTTAGCTATCTACGAACTGGGACAACGGAGCAATCAGGAAGATTCCATCTTCCCCGTATCAGGTGAAGTAACGGCAGAAGATCGCCTGTTTATCGTATGCGATGGAATGGGTGGTCATGAGTCGGGTGAGGTTGCCAGCCAGACAGTATGCCAAACGATGAGTGAATACATCTTGTCACAAACTTCACCGGAAGGGGCTTTCACAGACGAGCAATTTAACGAGGCGCTCAATGCAGCCTATGATTCATTAGACCAAAAGGATAATGGTGCCGCCAAAAAGATGGGGACCACCATGACTCTTCTGAAATTTCATAGTGGCGGATGCCTCCTTGCCCATATCGGTGACAGCCGCATCTATCATATCCGACCTTCTGAAAGATACATTTTCCACACAAGAGATCACTCGTTGATAAACGACCTATATGACATCGGTGAAATCACCCTTGAAGAGATGAAAACCTCAAAGCAGAAGAATGTCATTACCCGTGCCATGCAACCCAACCTGGAAAGACGTCCTAAAGCAGACATAAAACATATTACAGACATCCGCCCCGGTGACTATTTCTTCATGTGCTCGGATGGCATGTTAGAGGAAACTGACGATAGTGACTTGTTGAATATCCTCTCTGACCCTAACACAACAGATGATGAAAAAATACAAATCCTGACCAAGGTCAGTGAAAACAACCGGGATAATCATTCTGCATTTCTTATTCATATTTTAGACTTAATTCCGGATAATTATACAAAAGAAGAAAAAGGCAAAGAAGAAAGTCCTATAGAATCCGTTCCGGACAACCGTGTCATGACTGCTGGAACAAGGACAATCGAAAGAAAGGAAAAAAAGAGTGCTGAAACTAAAGAGGATAAGAGACAAAAGCGCAGGCTACCGATTGTCAAGATTCTTGCATTCGCCATATTACTTTTTATCGTTATCTACGCCGCTTCTTTCGTTCTGTTGAAAGCTATAAAGGGGGAGAAAGAGCATTCCAAAACAAATCACCAAATAGAAAACACTATATTACAAGAATAATCCAAGAATATGCAGCTACTACCGGAAACATCTCTGCAAGGAGGCAAATATAAAATAGAAAAAGTACTTGGCCAAGGTGGTTTTGGCATTACTTACTTAGGGCTTCAGACGGGACTGAACCGGTCTGTCGCCATTAAAGAGTTCTTTATGAAAGAATACTGTGAACGCGAAGAGACTACTTCCAAAGTTCTTCTGGGCTCACAAGGTAGTCGAGATATAGTGGACCGTTTCCGAATAAAATTCATAAAAGAAGCTCAAACCATTGCCCAGATGGACAATCCGCATATCATCCGCATTCATGACATTTTTGAGGAAAATGCAACTGCATATTATGTAATGGAATATATTGACGGAGACTCTTTGGACAGGTTAATACAGAAGCAAGGGAAGTTAGACACCGCGGTAGCATTAAACTACATCTGCCAAACAGCTAAAGCATTACAGTATATCCATCAAAAGAAGATTTTACACTTAGACATCAAGCCTTCCAACATTCTGCTCAGAGGTGAGGAAGATGCTGTATTAATAGATTTCGGAATTTCCAAACGATATGATATAGACGGAAGTCAAACGAGCACCACTCCTACAGGAATCAGTAAAGGTTATGCCCCCATAGAACAATATAGACAAGGTGGTACAAGCATGTTTATGCCCAGCACAGACATTTATTCATTAGGCGCTACCATGTATAAGTTACTGACAGGAGAAACACCGCCCGAAGCTTCTGACATTGTAGACGAAGGATTAACAATTCCAGATTATATAGCCCCCAGAATAGCAACTGCAATAGAAAAGTGTATGGCTCCAGCACGCAAACAAAGGCCACAATCTATTACAGAATTTCTGTCCTTGATAGCAATGGAGCCTCATGAACATCCTCAAGGCGGTACATCTTCTTCTAAGGAAAACACGGTTATACAAAAAAGGACAGACCACCAATATCTATCAATTGACGTAAAAGGAATTTTATTCAAAATGTGTTTCGTTGAAGCAGGAACTTTCATGATGGGAGCTACTTCAAAACAAGAGCACGAAGCCTATAGTGACGAAAAAAGCAATAAAAGGGTGAATATACAGAACTTCTACTTGGGAGAAACCACTGTTACCCGGAAATTATGGAATGCGATTATGGGAAACTATCAATCGGAATCCAAAGAGGAGAATCTTCCTATCGAGAATATATCATGGATTGACTGCATAGATTTTATTCAAAGACTAAACAATGTTACCGGACGCAAGTTCCGTCTTCCAACCGAAGAAGAATGGGAGTATGCGGCACGAGGAGGAAATCAAAGCAAAGGGTATAAATACGCCGGTTCAAATTCTATTGATGAAGTTGCATGGTATGATGGGAACAGTGAACATCACACCCATCCCGTGGCTTTAAAAAGACCGAATGAATTGGGATTGTATGACATGAGCGGAAACATTCAAGAATGGTGTTCCTCTTTCTATGAATATAGTTCAAACCGGAGTCTACGAGGCGGGTGCTATTTATCATCACCAAGAAGATGCCGTGTTTCATGCAGGAACAACAATAACCAGGTGTATCATGATGCAAGCATCGGATTACGATTAGCCCTATAAGCAAATAAGATTTTATATGACCTGTTTCGCTATCCATGCACAAGCCTCAGCATCAGCCAACGCATGATGATGATGTTCCAACTGATAGCCACAGCAAACAGCCACTGTATGCAACTGATAGTTAGGCAATCCCTTTATAGCACGACGTGATGCCTGCAAAGTACAATAAAACTCATAATCCGGATAATCCATGCAGTAAGTACGGAAAACAGCTTTCAAGCAGCTTTCATCAAAGGCCTTGTTGTGCGCTACCAATGGCAAGCCTTCAATGCGAGGAGCTATTTCCTGCCACACAACGGGAAAGATAGGAGCATCCTGGGTATCTGCCAACGTCAGACCATGCACGCGGGTATTCCAATAAGTGTAATACTCCGGTTCGGGACGGATGAGGCTATAATAATGGTCCACAATCTCTCCATCACGTACGATAACCACTCCTACACTACAAACGCTGGTACGCTGTTCGTTGGCCGTTTCAAAATCAATGGCAGCAAAATCTTTCATCCGATATGGTTTTATAGTCGCCAAAGATACGAAAAATTCACTCTGTTCCTTTCATTCTACACCTGGTTTCCATTATCTTTGTCCCCCGGACAAAGGCTAAAATATCATGGAACATCCACTTTCGCAATTCAAATATTGTCCGAAATGCGGTTCAGCCCATTTCGAAGTTCATAACGAGAAGTCGAAGCAGTGCGCCGACTGCGGTTTCGTCTACTACTTCAACCCCTCTTCCGCCACCGTCGCCTTAATACTGAACGAATGCGACGAACTGCTGGTTTGCCGCCGTGCCAAAGAGCCTGCCAAAGGGACGCTGGACCTTCCCGGAGGCTTCATCGACATGACCGAGACCGGCGAGGAAGGCGTTGCCCGCGAAGTGAAGGAAGAAACCGGCATGAAGGTGGCAAAGGCCGAATATCTCTTCTCCCTGCCCAACATCTACATCTATTCCGGCTTCCCCGTACACACGCTGGATATGTTTTTCCGTTGTACGGTGGAGGACACCTTGCACTTCAAGGCGATGGACGACGCGGCAGACCTCTTCTTCCTCCCCTTGAAAGATATCCGTACGGAAGAGTTCGGGCTCGGCTCCATCCGCAAAGGAGTGGGTATCTTCCTGGAAGACATGCGGAAGAACAAAAGCGAATGATTATTCGTTCCTATTATGGTATATATCCTAAAAAAGCCAAACAAGTGTAACATTTCCGGGTTAAAACCCGTATTTTTGTAAAATACCTATTCTAACAAAAGAAGATGAAACATAAAATCTCCCGAATATTGTGCACAGCACTCTGTTGCGCACCTTTACTCGCCTCAGCACAAACAAGCGAGAAGAGTACTTCTCCCAAGCGACTCTACCAGGAAGGACAGACGTTGTTCCAACAAAAGGCCTATGCCGCCGCCATCTCCCCGTTGCAAGCCTATGTACGCCAGATGAATGCAGACGGCAAGCCTCTGCCCGATACCGGCGAGCGGCAAGAAGCGGAATACATGCTGGTATGCGCCGCATACGAGCTCAGAGACCCCAAAAGCATAGACTTGCTCCGCGCCTTCCTGGACGAATATCCTGATACTCCCCATGCCAACCGCATCTATGCATTAATCGCCTCCTCCTATTTCTTCGAAGGCAATTATGACGATGCCCTCGCCATGTTCAACTCCGCCCGCCTCGACCTTCTGGGTACCGAGGAGCGTGACGACATGACCTACCGCCTTGCCACCTGCTATCTGAAGACGGGCAATGTAAAGGAAGCAGCCATCTGGTTCGAGACCCTGCGCAGTACCAGCAGGAAATATTCAGCGGACTGTGCTTACTACATCTCTTATATCCGATATACCCAAGGACGGTATGACGAAGCGCTCAGCGGTTTCCTGCCTTTGCAGGACAATGCCAAATACAAGGACTTGGTTCCCTATTACATCGCCGAAATCTACTTGTTGAAGAAACAGTACGACAAGGCAGAAATTGTAGCGCAAAATGCTTTGTCGGCCCACCCCGACGGTCTGAGCTACACGCACACGGCGGAGCTGAACCGCATCCTCGGTACAGCCGAATACCATTTCGGGAAGTATCACGAAGCCGTAAAGTCCTTCGGACAATATATAGAACACAATGCCGAATCTGCCGCTCATAGAAGGGATGCCCTTTACATGCTGGGAATGTCCTATTATCAATGCGGCGTGTATTCGCAAGTCCCCTCCGTCCTCGGCAGAGTGACTGCCGAAAACGACGCCCTTTCGCAGAACGCATACCTGCACATGGGACTGTCTTATCTGCAACTGGCAGACAAGACCAAAGCGCGTATGGCTTTCGAGCAGGCTGCCGCCTCCAACGCCGATATGAAAGTCAAGGAACAAGCCGCCTATAACTACGCCTTATGCATTCACGAGACCTCCTATTCCGCTTTCGGCGAATCGGTGACCGTCTTTGAGAAATTCCTAAACGAATTTCCAAACTCTCCTTATGCCGAGAAAGTCAGCAACTACCTGGTGGAAGTGTACATGAATACACGCAGCTACGATGCCGCACTCAAATCCATCGACCGCATCTCCCATCCCAGCAAAGCCATTCTGGAAGCCAAGCAGAAGATTCTGTTCCAACTCGGGACCCAGTCTTTTGCCAACACACAGTTCGAGCAAGCCATCGGTTACTTCAACCAAAGCGTCACGTTGGGGCAATACAACCTCCAGACCAAGGCAGACGCCCTCTACTGGCTCGGCGAGTCTTATTACCGCCTGAACCGGATGAGAGAAGCCGCCCGCAATTTCAACGAATATCTGTCACTCACCCGGCAGAGGGATACGGAAATGTTTGCCCTTGCCTACTATAACCTTGCCTACATAACCTTCCACAAAAAAGATTATGCA
>OLSF01003720.1_pt1 | contig 9883 bp, 10 predicted proteins | sample 1672301 | NCBI WGS metagenome assembly OLSF01 (sample SAMEA3136669, study PRJEB25190) | human gut metagenome | biome: human gut; feature: human-associated habitat; material: faeces | place: Austria | collected 2013
TTTTCATTGAGTTTATTTATATATCTGTATTATAGATAATATTTAAGCTTTGTCAACATTCCTCGATTATTTTTTTGATAAAACTTTATCATTGAAAGAACGTACTGCCTTCATCGCTTTTTCTAAGGGAGCATTCATTTCTTGTAATTGTTCTAAAACATCATCGAGTTGTTGATTTGCTTCTTGAATACTGTCTCTTGTATCTTGAATTGTTTGTTTGGTTTTCTTTTTGGCATCACCACTATGAAGTAAAAAGAAAATACCTAAAGACATACATACAAAAATACCAATAATGATTAAAAAATCTTTAATTAGTTCCATAATCTCACCCATCTTTAGTATAGCCTATTTTGTTTAATCAATCCAGCCAAAATGACGACAAGCATATTCAATACCGTCATCATCATTTCTTTTGGTTATAAAATTTGCAACTGCTTTGACTTCATCGATTGCGTTACCCATAGCAATACCTAAAGGAGCTTGGTCAATCATAGAAATATCATTTAAGCCATCCCCAAAGACCACAATATCCTTTTCATTTCCCTTTAATAAATGAACCATTTCTAAAATACCTTTATATTTATCTGCTGGTTCGATGATGATTTGTCCTTTAAAATAACGCATATATTCCAAAGTTCCTAAATCTAATAATTTTTCTTCTTGTTCACCACATTCAATAAATACTTTATAAATTTCCTTTACTTGATGAAAGTCTATACTTTCATCAACAACTAATTTTACCGGAAGTTTTTGATCTTTTTGATCACTTTGATTCGTATACAAAACAGCTTCATTTCCTAAAGCAACTGCAAATGGTAAATGATGTTCAATACATTGATCAATGACACGATTGGCTTGAACAAAATCTATCGGTTTAATATATTGAAGTTCATTATGTAAAGTAATACCATTTCCCCCATCTGTTACTAAACAATCAATATGGGCTTCTTTAGCAGCATCCATCGCCATATATTGTGCTCTTCCTGTCGCAATAGCAACAAAATGCCCATTTTCTTTTAACTTATCTAACGTACGATATGTGCTTTCTAAAATCTTTCCTCCCGGATTATCATCTAAAAGTGTTCCATCAATATCAAAAAAAATATATTTTCTTTCCATGTTACTTTTCTCCTTTAAATTGCATATTATACAATCTTGCATAATTTCCATTTAATTTCATCAACTCTTCATGGTTTCCTTGTTCTTCGATGCCATTTTCCGTTAAAACACAAATATGTTTAGCATTTTTAATCGTTGATAAACGATGCGCAATAACAAAAGTTGTACGATCTTGAGATAATTTTTCTAAAGATTCTTGTACAATACTTTCACTTTCATTATCTAATGCACTTGTTGCTTCATCAAAAATAAGAATTGGTGGATTCTTTAAGAAAACACGTGCAATCGAGATACGTTGTTTTTGTCCACCTGAAAGTTTGACCCCACGTTGTCCACAATCCGTATCGTAACCTTCTTCTAATTCCATAATAAAATCATGAGCATTAGCTTTTTTAGCGGCTTCAATGACTTCTTCATCACTCGCTTCTAAATTTCCATAACGAATATTATCCATAATCGTTCCAGTAAATAAATAAACATCTTGTTGAACAATGCCAATATTTTCTCTTAAAGATTGTTGTTTTATCTCTTTGACATTAATTCCATCAATCAAGACATTTCCTTTCGTCGCTTCGTAAAAACGAGGAATCAAAGAACAAATCGTTGTTTTACCAACTCCTGATGAACCAACAAAAGCAATATACTCTCCTGGTTTTACATCCAAGTTAATATTATTTAACACATAAGGTGTTTGTTCATTATAGCGAAATGAAACATGATCAAACATGACATTCCCTTCAACATGTTGTAATACAACTGCATTTTTTGTATCTTGAATATCTGGTTCAATTTCTAATATTTCCATAAAACGTTCAAAACCAGTAACACCTTCTTGAAATTGTTCAGTAAAGTTTAAAAGTTTTTTTACAGGATCTATTAAGTTCGTGACATAAAGTAAAAAGGCAATTAAATCTGCAACATTAATACTTCCATAAGAAATAAATAAGGTTCCAAAAAAGATAACCGATACTGTAATTAAACTTGTAAAAGAAGTAAGTCTGCATTGTATCTTCCCATATAATAATAACTATTTTTCTTAGCACTTACATAATGTCCATTTTGTTTATCAAAACGTTCTAACTCTTGATCTTCATTCGCAAAACTTTTAACAACACGAATTCCTGATAAATTGTCTTCAATGCGTTCATTGATATCACCAATTCTCTCTTTATTTCTTTTAAAAGCTTTTTTCATCTTTTTATTATAATACCAAGCAAATAAAAACATAAATGGTAAGATTGCAAATAAAATTAAAGTCAGTTTGACATTAATATAGGAAAGTAAAATAAAGGCCCCTATAAACTTAATAATTGAAATGACAATATCTTCTGGTCCATGATGATAAAGTTCAGTTAAAGAAAATAAATCATTCGTTAGACGTGACATCAATTGTCCTGTGTTTTGTTCATCATAAAAGCGAAAAGATAATTTTTGATAATGACTAAATAACTCATTACGTAAATCTCTTTCCATATAGACACCCATGACATGTCCTAGATAACCTATAAAATAATTACAAAAATATTCAACAACAATCAAACAAAGCATAAAAAGTCCTAATAAATAAATCTTAGAATAATCAATCTTTGGTTGATTTAAAATCGTCCCTGTAATATAGCGTGTTAGCATAGGATAAACGAGCGTAATGGCTGCTGAAATCATCGCACAAAACATATCTTTAAAAAACAAAACCTTATAGTTTGTATAATAAGATAAAAATTTCTTCCATCTTCCTTTCATATTAAAACACCTCCTTCATATATTTTTACAAAGAATGATTATTTTTTCTAGTTAAAAATGATTATTTTTAAAATATGAAAAAGGAGGCTTTTTCATGAACCACGTTTCTTGGACTTCTATTCTAATCGGTCTGGCACTTTTTTTATTTGGTATCGACTATCTTTCTCTTTCTTTACAAGAACTTTCACCAACCCGTTTAAAAAATCTTCTTGCTAAATGTACTTCTTCTACTTTTAAGGCTATTCTAATTGGTTGTTTTATAACTTGTATTATTCAATCAAGTTCTGCCACAACTGCTTTAACCATCAGTTTAATTAATGCAAATCTCATGACCTTTTCACAAAGTATTGGGATTATTATGGGAGCCAATATTGGCACAACCATAACCGCTTTTATTGTAGGTTTTGATCTTTTTCAATATGCTTCTTTCTTTTTAATTATTGGTGCTTTTTGTTTATTATTTTCTAATCATCCTAAAATAAAAGGCCTTGCACAAATTCTTTTTGGGCTTGGCTGTTTATTTTATGGATTAGAACTTATGTCAATGCATCTTGAAGCTATTACTAAACTTCCTGAATTTATGAAATTAGTAACACTTTTTACAAATCATCCTATTTTAGCCATGCTTGGTGGAGCCATCACCACTGCTCTTATTCAATCATCAAGTGCGATAATTGCTATTGTCCAACAAATGTATCATTTAAAAGCCATTTCCCTTTATGTTTCTATTCCTTATATCTTAGGTTGTAATATCGGTACAACCATTACCGCTTTTCTTTCTGCCCTTAAAACCAATTTTTCTGCCAAAAAAGCTGCCTTCTTTCATTTTTTATTTAATGTAATTGGAACAACTTTTTTCATGATTTTCCTGACTCCTTTTTATCATTTTTTTTTAACATTTCGCTTTTATATTCCTATTTCACCTCGTCTGCAACTCGCTTTTATTCATGGCTTCTTCAATATTGTTACTACACTCCTTATTTTTCCTTTTTATAAGCATATAATTACATTGATTGAAAGTTGTTTCAAAAAGAATTGTTAAGGTTTTGTAAAGAAACTTAACATAATCTTTACACAAAATTAACATTCCTTTAAAATGAGATGTATAGGAGTGTGATTTTATGACATTAGCAGATATCAACTGGCCTTTAATTCTGGCAGGGCTTGGTTTATTTTTATTTGGTATCGATTATATGGGTGATGGTTTAAAAAGTTATGCCGGAGATAAATTAAAGGACATTATTGATAAATACACCTCAAGTCCTGTAAAAGGAATTTTAATTGGGGCTTTAGTTACGTGTTTAATTCAATCAAGTTCAGGAACAACAGCCCTTACAATTGGATTGATTCGTTCTGGTTTAATGAATTTAAATCAAGCAGTAGGAATTATTATGGGGGCCAATATTGGAACAGTTATTACTTCTGTTTTAGTTGGTTTAAAGATTTCTAAATATGCGGTTTATTTCATTATTATTGGTGCGTTTGTTTCAATGTTTTCTAAAAACAAAAAAACAAAATATTTATCACAAATTATTTTTGGATTTGGTTGTTTATTCTATGGACTTGATTTAATGGGAAACAATTTATCAATGATTTCTGAAGTTCCAGAATTTACACAAATTACCGAATTTTTAATGAAGAGCCCTTGGCTTGGTTTACTTGGTGGAACAATTCTTACATGTGCGATTCAATCATCAGCTGCAACGATTGCAATTGTTCAACAAATGTATGGTGCCGGTGCTATTGGTTTAAATATTGCTTTACCATTTTTATTTGGATCAAATATTGGAACAACAATTACAGCTGTTCTTGCCTCTATTGGTGGATCTATTCCCGCTAAAAGAGCAGCATTCTTCCACGTTTTATTTAACGTCATTGGTTCTGTTCTATTTATGATTGTTTTATCACCATTTACCATGTTGATTCAATATATTAATTCAGTAAGTACAATGTCTCCTGAATTACAACTTGCAGTAGCTCATGGTATCTTTAACATAGTAACAACCATCTTGTTCTTTCCATTTATTAATAAGATTGTTGTTATTATTAAAAAAATTATTCCAAATCATTCAAAAGAATTACAAATGGATTTATCAGAATTAGATCCTCATGTGGTTCAATTGTTCCCTTCTCATGCTTTAGCTATCGCTAAAAACAAGATTTTAGAAATGGGAACTATTACTGTTGAAGCTTGTGAAAATGTTAGAGAATATTTTATTTCTAAAAGTTCTACTGCTAAAGAAGCAGTCGAAGAATTAGAAAATGCAATCAACTTATTAGATAAAAAGATTGCTGAATATTTATTACTTATTTCACATGAACAATTAAACGATCATGATTCAAAAGAATATTTTGCTGATATGAAATCAATTAAAGATCTAGAACGTGTCGGTGATTTATGTATTAACTTAACTCAATTCTTTGAAGCTGTTTATGATGAAAAAGATGATTTTTCATCAGAAGCTAAAGATGACATTATCGCCATGATCAATATGGATATTGAAATGTTGAATCATGCAATGGTGGCTTTTGATAAACATGATTTAGATGATATTATTTATGTTGATGATCATGAAAGTAATTTAGATTATTATAATAAAAAAGCAAAACAAAGACATATTCAACGTGTTACTAATAAAACTGAAAAATCAGTTATTGTCAATTCTACATACGTTGATATCTTATCCAACTTAGAGCGTATTGGTGATCATTGCCAAAACATAGCTGAATCTTATATGTTAGAAGAAGAAAACTTCAAACCTGATTATGAAGTTGATTCTGCATTTAATCAATAGTCATGGATTTCCATGACTATTTTTGTTATGATGTAACAGTCAAAGGAGTCACATATGTATAAATTATTAGATTATGATATAACTGAATATAAACAATTAGAAAACACCTTGAATGAGTTATCTAAACAAGGTTACAATCCTACTTCTTTAGGTAAAATCAGCCGTTTTGAAAAAAATGAGAAACACTACTACTTCCATGTAGATTTACTAATCAAAAAACCGGCAACCCCTAAAAGAAAAGCATTACATGATTTTATTAATGAATATGAAAAACAAATGTTTGATTATTATGGTAAAATAGGAAAATTTATTATTTTTACAACAGATAATAAACGTGCTTTACCTAAAGAAAGACAAAAAGCAATTGATGAATACTTAAGTACTCGTAAAATCTCTGTAACCACTTATTTTGTTTTATGGATTTTCTTTGCTTTTTTTGTCGCACAGCTTGTTTTACAAAAAAATCAGATTCAAGAATTTCTTACAAATGGAAGTATTTTAATTCATTACTTACCTCTTCTTCTATTTGCGACAATTCTTATTCGTTGCCTTTATAAAATTGTTTTAGCCTGTCAAAAAAGCTTTGGAAAGATTATTAAACATATCTTCTACGCTATGACTATAGTTACTTGTGTAGTGGCTATACTTGGATGTATTTTAGATGTTACTGATAGAAAAGATATTCCTTTAAATCAAAATATTTTAACCTTGCAAACATTTGATAAAGAAACAAATTTAAAAAAATATCCAAACTACAAATATACTAAAAGTTTTATTGTTGAATCTACTTCTTATTTTGAAGAAAACAACCAAGGTGATCTCATGTATAGTAAAGATTATTGTTTTAAATCAACTGACAAAACAAACACTTTCTTTAAACGTTATTTAAAAACGTATGATGATGTTCCTGTTATTAAAATTGATAAAAACACTTATCTCTTTAAACTTGATACATCGTATGATACTTTACTGCATAAAAAAGAAAATCATTTCTATTTTGTTTCTGCAAACTTTAGTTTAAAAAATGATTATCAAAATATTATTGAGTTTTATAAATAAATAAAAAATCCACCCCAAAGTGGATTTTTTATTTACCTGTAATAATAAGATAGATAAGAAGTATAGCAATAATAATCATTGTTGAAACAAGGACACGTCTTTCAAATTCGCTATAATCATCATGACAAAGATAGCGTGCTAAATAGTTAAGAACTAACGCTATAAGCAAAAAGATTCTTCCAACCATAAAATAAGACGTATTCATCACCACCGGTTCAATAAGCAATAAAACATCAACCAAATTGATTTTATATTTATGATGTGGTTTGCAAATTTTATACAGTAATTTCTTCATTAATAAAACGTACTCACTTCTTCTATTGTTTTTCTTTTTGGCATACTTGGTTCAATATTTGGATAACCCACACCTATGACAGAAACAATCGTTTCTTGTACAGGTATTTCTAAAAGTTCACGAATCGCTCTTTCATCTCTGATTCCCATAACAAGTGTTCCTAAACCAAGTTCAGTTGCTTTAAGAATTAAGTTTTGATTAGCTAGTCCACAATCATAAACACCCCAACCATTTTGTAATTCGTTGTCAGGACTTCCGTTTCTTTGAAAACCTGCACGCTCTCTAACAAATGTTGTCACAATTAAAACAGGTGCATCAGCTATATTTTTTTGATTAAATTCAGGTAAACATTTTTTCTTAAATTGTTCCAACATTTCTTTTGATTGAATAACATGATATCGTGGGGTTTGACTATTTTTCCAACTTTCTGAATAGATAGCTGCTTGAATCATTTCTTCAATTTTTTCTTTTTCTACAGGTTGTTGTTTATATTTACGAATACTTCTTCTTTGTTGTAAAACATTTTGTAACTCCATAATTTTCACTCTCCTGCTTTTATTATAAAAGAAAAGACTATCGAATGATAGCCTTACTTATTTAATTCAATCATAAGCTCACAAATCTTATTTGAAAAAGCCACTGGATCTTCAATAGATAATCCTTCAATCAATAATGCTTGATCGAATAACAATGAAGCATAATCATTGATCTTATCTGCATTATTTTGATAAACATTTTGAATCGCCTTGAAAATATCATGATTTGGATTGATTTCAAGAATTCTACCTGCTTTAACATCTTGACCATCAGGCATTGCATTTAATACTTTTTCCATTTCAAAAGATACACCTTGATCAGATACTAAACATACTGGATGAGATTTTAATCTATTTGATACTTTAACATCCACTACTTTATCTTTTAAAGCTTCTTTTAATGATTCTAATAATGATTTATTATCTTCATTGATTTTTTCTAATTCTTTCTTTTCTTCTTCACTATCTAAGTTTAAATCACCTTGAGCAACGTTTTTGAAAGCTTTAGAATCATAATCTCTCATCATTTGAATCATGAATTCATCAACATTATCCATCATGTATAAAACATCAAAGTCACGATCTCTAACAGCTTCTACTTGTGGTAAATGAGAAATCTTTTCTTTTGTTTCACCACTTGCAAAGTAGATTTCTGTTTGTCCTTCTTTCATGTTTTCAACATATTCTTTTAAAGTAATCATTTTTTCTTCTTTACCAGAGTAGAATAAAAGTAAATCTTGTAATTTATCTTTTAACATTCCATAGCTTTGATAAATACCAAATTTTAATTGTAAACCAAAGTTTTTAAAGAATTTTTCATATGTTTCACGATCTTTTTTCAACATATTTGTAAGTTCACTTTGGATTTTCTTTTCAATACGATCAGCGATGACTTTTAATTGACGGTCATGTTGTAACATTTCTCTTGAAATATTTAATGATAAATCTTGTGAATCAACTAACCCTTTAACAAATCTAAAGTGTTCTGGAATTAAATCACTTGCTTTATCCATGATAAAGACACCTCGACTATAAAGTTGTAATCCTTTTTCATAATCATTTGAATAGAAATTCATTGGTGGTTGACTTGGAATAAACAATAATGCATCATAAGAAACATTTCCTTCTACAGATGTATGAATGACTTTCATTGGATCAGAGAAATCATTGAATTTATCTTTATAGAATTCATTATATTCTTCATCTTTAATATCTTTTTTATTTCTTTTCCATAAAGGAACCATTGAATTTAATGTTTTATTTTCAACAACATCTTCATATTCATCACTATCTTCTTTTTTCTTAGATGTTGTCACATCCATTTTAATTGGATAATGTACATAATCAGAATATTTTTTAACTAAAGATTCGATATGATATTGATCTAAATAATCATCATAATTTTCTTCTTCTGTATTATCTTTTAAATAAAGTTTAATTGTTGTTCCTGTTGATAAGTTATCTGTTTCAAAGATTTCATAACCATCACTTGCTTCAGATACCCATGTATATCCTTGATCACTACCATAAGCTCTTGAAGAAACTTCTACTTTTTTAGCAACCATAAATGCTGAATAGAAACCAACTCCAAATTGTCCGATGATATCAATATCATCACTTTCAGTTTCATTTTTAAATTTGAAAGAACCACTATTAGCAATCGTACCTAAATGTTCTTCTAGTTCTTCTTTATTCATTCCAATACCATGATCAGTAACAGTCAATGTTCTATTTTCTTTATCAAAAGCTAAATCAATTGTAAGATCACTTTTATTGATTTCAGAAATATTTTCTGTTAATGCTTTATAATAAAGTTTATCTGTTGCATCACTTGCATTAGAAATCAATTCTCTTAAAAAGATTTCCTTATGTGTATATATAGAATTAATCATTAAGTCTAATAATCTTTTCGATTCTGCTTTAAATTGTTTTTTTTCTGCCATAATATATCCTCCTTTAGCACTCCTGTTATTTAAATGCTAAAGATAGTATATTACTTTGCTTTAGCATAGTCAAGCACAGAGTGCTAATTTTTTAAGAAAATAAAATGATTGACTTACAATCATTTATTTTGACTACATTTTTGAGCATCTATCGCAAGAACAATCATCAAAACATAAAAGGCATCTTCGTCATGTTCTATTGTTAAAGAATATGTATCACTCATATGAAAGATTTCTTTATTAATTAAACCAATAATATTTCCTGAATAATCCACGATCTGATAATCCCATTCCCAAAAATTTCCTTCTATTTGCCAATCTTTATAATCTAAAATAAATTTAGGTTTAAAGAAAGTAAACTCTTTGGTAATTTTACCAATATATTCATCATTTTCA
>OLSF01003725.1_pt1 | contig 9875 bp, 8 predicted proteins | sample 1672301 | NCBI WGS metagenome assembly OLSF01 (sample SAMEA3136669, study PRJEB25190) | human gut metagenome | biome: human gut; feature: human-associated habitat; material: faeces | place: Austria | collected 2013
GCGCCACTGCTTTCAGCTCATCCTTATGCTATCAGTAATATGGTTGAACAGGAAATTTTATTACTGCTCCAAAAGGATGAAAGTTTGATTTTCAAACCTTTCAGTCCTGAAAATATAGAAGCTTTGTCGTTGCTGCCATTAACAGATTGCAATGAAGTTACTTTGCAGGGCGTTCAATGGAATTTGGAGCATGCGCCACTGCTTTCAGCTCATCCTTATGCTATCAGTAATATGGTTGAACAGGAAAAAGTGGTTTTTACCTGTAATCAGGGTCGCGTAGGTTTTTATCTTAAATATAAACTTTAAACTTGGTGATGGGTGAGGGGAAAATTTTGGAAATTTTAGATCCAAGTACGATTGCTTTTTTATTGTTAGCAGGATTTATAGCCGCATTTATCGATTCAACTGTTGGCGGAGGCGGTTTAATTTCTACGCCGGCATTACTGGCCCTAGGGTTGCCTGTAAATTTTGCTTTGGGAACTAATAAGCTGGCTGCTTCTATGGGCGGTTTGATGAGTGTTTTTTCTTTTTGGCGTGCGGGAAAGATCAATCAAAAGGTTGCCATAAGTCTGATGCCGCTTTCTTTTCTCGGATCGGCTTTGGGTGCTTATGTAGTTTATCTTCTGCCGGAACAGCTGATGAAAAATGTGATCGTTGTCCTTTTAGTCGCAGTTGCTGTTTACACCTACCGTCGTAAAGACTGGGGCGATGTATCGGCAGTTAAACAATTGGGATTGGCAGCTTTGCTTGGGTCTGTAGTAATGGCCTTTGGTATTGGCTTTTATGATGGTTTTTTTGGTCCGGGAACAGGTTCGTTCCTGATTTTTGGATTTTTATTTTTGGGTTATGATTTTGTAACGGCAGCCGGTAATGCTAAGGCCCTGAATTTTGCCAGTGGTATCGGAGCGCTGTTGTCTTTTACTTTAAGTGGTTCAGTTTTGTGGACTTATGGTCTTTTGATGGGCTTTGCCATGGTGATAGGTGCTTATTTTGGTTCCCGTATGGCTATCAGACATGGTGCTTCTTATGTTAAACCGCTTTATTTGATCGTAACCACGCTTTTAATAGGCAAGCAGGTTTATGAATTATTGTTTAAGTAATTATGAGATGTTGAGGTGATATTGTGGATTTAGAGACAGGTACTGGTAAAGTTTTACCGGTCTACATTGAAGAAGAAATGCAAAAATCCTATATCGATTACGCAATGAGCGTTATCGTGCAGCGTGCTTTGCCTGATGTACGTGACGGTTTAAAACCGGTACACCGCAGAATTTTATATGCAATGCAGGAAGCCGGTATGGCATCCAACAAGCCTTATAAAAAATCTGCCCGTATCGTTGGTGAAGTTCTCGGTAAATATCATCCTCACGGTGATACTTCCGTTTATTATGCCATAGTACGTTTGGCACAGAATTTTTCGACACGCTATCTGATGGTAGACGGTCATGGCAACTTCGGCAGTGTCGACGGTGACTCGGCTGCTGCTATGCGTTATACGGAAGTGCGTATGGCCAAGGTTGCTGAAGTTATGCTGGAAGATATTGAAAAAGAAACTGTTGATTTTGTGCCTAACTATGATGAATCGCTGAAAGAACCAAGCGTTTTACCGGCAAAGGTACCTGCTCTTCTCATTAATGGCAGTGCCGGCATTGCTGTAGGCATGGCCACCAATATCCCGCCGCATAATTTGAGTGAAGTAGTTGACGGATTGATTATGCTGATCGACAATTCTGATATAGAAATACCGGAATTGATGACAGCAATCAAGGGTCCTGATTTTCCTACCGGAGCTACGATCCTTGGTACCGAAGGCATCCGCAGCGCTTATACTACCGGCCGTGGTATAGTAAAAATCCGCGCACAGGCAGAAATAGAACCCATGCAGAAGGGCAAGCACCGCATCGTTGTTACGGAAATTCCTTATCAGGTCAATAAAGCCCGTCTGATCGAAAGTATTGCTCAATTAGTTAAAGACGGTGTGATCGAAGGCATTACTGATTTGCGTGATGAATCTGACCGCCGTGGTATGCGTATCGTTGTCGAATTAAGAAATGACGTTGTTCCTGATGTTATTTTAAATCAATTATATAAACATACCAAATTACAGGATTCTTTCGGTATTATCATGCTGGCTTTGGTTGACGGGCATCCTCGGGTTTTAAATCTGAAAGAAATCCTTGTCCACTATCTGAACCATCAAAAAGAAGTTATTACACGTCGTACAAGATATGAATTAGGTAAAGCCAAAGACCGCGCTCATATCTTGGAAGGTTTGAAAATTGCCCTGGATAATCTGGATGCAGTTATCAATACTATCCGCAGCAGTGCTAATGCAGATATTGCTAAAACTGCGTTAGTAGAAAAATTTACTTTAAGCCTGCGTCAGGCTCAGGCTATTTTGGATATGCGTCTGCAGCGTTTAACAGGTTTGGAACGTAAAAAAATCGACGATGAATATATCGACGTTATGGAAACGATTGATTGGTTGGAGAGCGTTTTGGCAGATGAGCAAAAAGTCCTCAATATTATTAAAGAAGATCTGTTGGAAATGAAAAAGAAATTCGGCGACGCACGTCGTACGATTCTTTCACATGATACTTCTTCCATGGATATGGAAGATCTGATCGCTGAAGAAGATATTGTCATAACGATCAGCCATCAGGGTTATATCAAACGTCAGACTCTTGATAATTTCCGTAATCAAAAACGCGGTGGTGTCGGCAAAACCGGTGGCAGCGGCAAGAAAAATGACGATTGTGCAGAGCATTTGTTCCTGTCGACAACTCATCATAATATTCTTTTCTTTACCAATAAAGGTCGTGTTTATCGGCAAAAAGGCTATGAAATTCCCGAAGCTGGACGTACGGCTAAGGGAACGGCGATTATCAATCTGCTGCCTATTGAGCAGGGAGAAAAGATTACAGCAGTTATCCCTGTGAAAGAGTTTAAGACAGAGCAGTATATGTTTATGGCTACAGATAAAGGGACAGTCAAAAAGACCAATCTGGAAGATTTTAACAGTGCACGTAAGGTTGGATTGATTGCTATTACTCTGGATGAAAATGAACAGCTTATTGGTGTAGAATTGACTGATGGCAATTCAGAAATCATTCTGGCTACCAGAAACGGTATTGCGATCCGTTTTGATGAACAGGATGTGCGTCCCATGGGACGTACTGCTCACGGTGTACGCGGTATTCAGCTGAATTATGGTGATGAAGTTGTTGCTATGGACAGCGTGACCAGTGAAAACAGTGAAGTATTGACTGCGACTGAGCAGGGACTTGGTAAACGCACCTCTGTCAGCGAGTATCGCAAACAGACTCGTGGTGGTAAGGGCGTAATAAATATCAAAGTAAATGAAAAGACCGGTATTGTGATTGGAATGAAGGTTATTACTCCGGGGCAGGAGATTATGATGATCACTGCTGCCGGCATCATTATCCGTATTGACGTCGAAGGCATTTCCCAATTTGGACGTAATGCTCAGGGTGTTAAACTGATGACATTGAATGATGATGATAAAGTAGTTTCTTTGGCTGCCGTTCAGCAGGCTGAAGATGACGTTACAGAAGAAGTAATAACAGATGATGTGCAGACGGAAACAGTCGATGTTTCTGATGAGATCATAGAAACATCCCAGGCTACAGAAGAATAAAATAAAAAAGCCCTGCTGAGCAGGGCTTTTTCTTTTTTGTATAAATTTTCCCAGCCGATACCGATACCGCCGCGATGTCGCCGGCCGATACCGATACCGATACCAACATTTACACCGTCATCATAAACAGTGCTGCCGCGGGGTATTTTCATAAACCAGAACTTATGAATATTTGCCTTTATGTTTTCAGCGCCGGCATCAGAATCATCTTTACCACCCATATAACGGCTGTTATCATAAAGACGGCCTGATTTTTCCAGATCCTTTACTACATCAAAAGCTAGGGTGAAAGTCTGCTCACTGGCTGTCAGTAAATAAAGCACTTTGTTAGTAGGAAGATTTTTTAACAGTTCTTTACGGACTGCTTTTTTATCTTTAAAATCGGGATAGACCTTGTAAGCATCTTCGTCTATCTTAACATAAGCAGCCGGATTATCATCAGCCTGCAAAAGCTCATCGACTTGCTGTTGGCTCAGAATTTTATCTGAGGCGGCAGAAGCTTTTTCCTCAGCCCAGGTTACAGCAGTAAAAAATGTCAGACAAAGCATGATAGTTAAGGTCAGATAAAGAATACGTTTCATTAGTTATCACCTGCTTTTCTTTTTAATTTTATTCTAATTTAATCGAATGAAGCTGTCAATTTTTCAAGAGAGACGATTGAAAACTATTTGTAAAAATTAAAGAAAATATGTTAAAATATACATATAGCTAAATTTTAGAAATGAGGTAACTATGAAAAGAATATTTTCTGCCGGCAGAGGGCTGGCTTTTATAGTTTTTATGACGGTTTTTTTGTTTACTGGCTGTGGCCAGAGTGCTGAACCTAAATTGGAAGTAAAAAATCCGACATTGCATGATGCGGCTGTAAAAATGGTTGCCGGTATGAGTTTAGAAGAAAAAATCGGACAAATGCTGCTGATCGGTATTGATGGTACGAAAATAGACGAGGGTGCGTTGAGCATGCTGCGAGATTATCATGTTGGCGGCGTGATTTTATTTGACCGCAATATGAATAATAAATATCAGGTTACAGGACTGAATGCTAACCTGCAGCGACTGAATAAAGAATATAATAAATTACCGCTTTATTTATGTGTTGACCAGGAAGGCGGGATGGTTGCCAGAATGAAGCAGGGGTTGACCGTTGCTCCTGCAGCAGCCAGAATAGCTGAACAGGGCACTCCTGAAGATGCACGTCGCTGGGCTTACCAGACAGCTATGGAATTGGAAACGATTGGTTTCAATGTAAATTTTGCTCCTGTTTTAGATATTGGTATTCCTTATGGAAGATCTTATGGGCACGATGCTGCGTCCGTGAGCAAGTTTACCGAAGCAGCCTGCCGTGGTTATGATCAGGCAGGAATTATTTACAGCTTGAAACATTTCCCCGGTATGGGAAAAAGTGAGGTCGATCCGCATACAGAACAATATCGGATTACAGCTTCTAAAGAGATTTTATTGCAGGAAGACACAATACCATTTAAAAATATTATCCAAAATTTTGACAACCAGGATTTTATGGTTATGGTAGGGCATTTGATTTATACAGGACTGGATACATTGCCGGCCAGTGTTTCACCTCAGGTAATCAATAATTTTCTGCGTAATGAGCTTGGTTTTCAGGGTATCGTCATTACAGATGATATGGAAATGGGAGCTTTAACAAGTATGTATGGTTTTCGTGAAATGGGGGTTGCAGCAGTTCAGGCCGGAGTTGATGTTTTGCTGGTTTGTCATAATTATGAACATCAGCAGCAGGTTTATCAGGGTGTACTGGAAGCTGTAAAAACAAATAAATTGACAACAGCCGCTATTGATGCAGCAGCTGTAAGAATAGTGGAAAATAAAATGATTAAGTTATTAGATGCAGGCAAACAACAGGAATTGTTGCAGGACTTGCAGAAAGAGGCGCAGTAAAAGGAGTCGGAAGTGGGAAAAAACTTAGGAAAAATTATATTTTTAAATGCTGTAGGTTTAACAATATTTTTTAGCTGGTATTTACCTGCTGAACATGGTTTTTGGTTTACATTGGATAAAAGCATTTTCTATTACTTTAATGAACAGCTTCAACCTGAAAGCTCTTTTACGTATTTTGTCGGTCTGACTAATGTACGTCATTTCGATATAATTTCTTTAATGGCTATGTTGGCATTATATGGTTATTATTATTCTAAACAGGATCATTTAGGTAAACGAAAAATGTGGTTTATCGGTGTCACGATGCTGTTTTTTGCGGTAATATTAAATCAGCTGGGGCATTTGATTCCTGTACAGCGATGCAGTCCGACAGGATTTTTTGAAAATATTCATCGTGTCAGTAAAATGCTGGTTTTTAAAGCTAAGGATTATTCTGGCGACAGTTTTCCAGGCGATCATGGTCTGATGCTGATGATTTATGCCGGTTTCATGCTTAGATATTTTGGCAAAAAAGCTTTTGCCGTCAGCTGCATTATTTTAATAATTTTTATGCTGCCGCGTATTATGGCCGGAGCGCACTGGTTTACAGATATTGTTGTAGGTTCTTTAAGTATTTCTTTGGTTGGTTTGAGTTGGGTTTTACTGACGCCGGTGAGTGATAAATGTATAGATTTTTTAAATAAAATTTTTCCGGATAAAGCTGTAAAATAATTTTTAAAATATCCTGTCAAATTTGACAGGATATTTTTTCAAGTAATAGGGACTTCAAAAGTCCCGTGGGTGACAAAAAATGAAATTTTTCTTGTAAAAACTATAAAGTAAGTTCTTTTTTTGTAAAGAATGTGATAAAATTACTAAGTATAACTTAGAATTTTTGTTTAGGATGTGAAATGATGGAATTTTTCAAAACAGCGGATGTCGTTGTTATCGGCGGCGGTATTGTTGGTACTGCAATTCTGCGTGAGTTGTCGAAGTATGATTTAAAATGCGTGCTTGTTGAAAAAGAACCGGACCTTGCTGCAGGTACTACGAAAGCTAATAGTGCTATTTTACATGCTGGTTTTGACGCGCCGACAGGCAGTTTAAAAGCAGTTACTAATGTACGCGGCAATAAATTATATCATGAGCTGCAAAAAGAATTAGGTCTGGATATTGAATGGACAGGTTCTCTTGTTGCTGCTACCAGTGAAGAAGAAATGCAGACTTTACAGGAATTATTGGAACGCGGTCAGAAAAACGGCGTTGAAGGCCTGCGTATTTTAAATAGAGAAGAAGTTTTAGCCAAAGAAAAAAATCTGACAACAGTTGTTGGCGCTTTATGGGCGCCGTCGGCAGGCGTTTGCTGGCCTTTTGCCATGGCTGTGGCTTTTGCGCAATGTGCAGTGCAGAATGGCGCTGAAGTAGTTACGGACTGCCGTGTAACTGGATTTATTAAGGAAGCTGGCAGAATTACGGCTGTAGAAACTTCAAAAGGTTTGATCAAGGCTGCTTGTGTCATAAATGCCGGTGGTGTTTATGCAGATGGTATCGCTCGTTTGGCTGGCGATGAAAGCTTCACTATTCATCCGCGCCGCGGCGAATATATTCTTTTTGATAAAACTGCTGCAGCCAGTTTGGTTAAAGGCGTTGTTTTCCCAACACCTAATAAAAAGTCTAAAGGTATACTGATCTGTACGACTACGCATGGCAATACATTTATCGGTCCTAATGCACAGGATATGGAGAATAAGGAAGATACTGCCGTTACTCTGACAGGGATGGACGAAATTATGAATTCTGCCAGAAAACTGATTCCAAATTTGCCGATGGGTGCTTCGATTACTGAATTTGCAGGGCTGCGTGCAGTTTCCGGCAGCGGAGATTTTGTCATCGGCGCTTCACCTGTAGCAGGTTTGTTTAATGCTGCAGGGATGCAATCGCCTGGACTGACAGCTGCTCCGGCAGTAGCCGAAATGATTGTTGAAGCTGTGTTGGCATATTGTCCGGCCGCTGTAAAAGCTGATTTTAAAGCTGTTTTACCGCAAAATCCTCTTTTTCATAGATTGTCACATGAGGAGCAGGCAAAGCTTATTGAAAAAAATAGATTGTATGGCCGTGTTATCTGTCGTTGTGAAACGGTCACGGAAGCGGAGATTATCGCTGCTATCAAAGCGCCCTGCGGAGCTAAAACAGTTGACGGTGTTAAACGCCGTACGCGTGCCGGTATGGGACGCTGTCAGGGCGGTTTCTGCGGTCCGCGCGTTACCCAGATCCTGGCACGGGAACTGGGTATACCCGTACCGGAAGTTTTGAAAGAACGTGCTGATTCTCATTTGTTTTATGAAAAAAACTCTGCAGATGAGGGGGAAGCATAAAAATGAAAAATTTATATGACGTAATTATTGTCGGCGGTGGTCCGGCTGGACTTTCTGCTGCTTATAGCGCTTGGCAGAATGGTGCTGAAAGTATTTTGGTTATTGAGCGTGACCGGGAATTAGGCGGCATTCTGCAGCAGTGCATTCATAATGGTTTTGGCTTGCATCATTTTAAAGAAGAGCTGACTGGACCTGGATATGCTTATCGTTGCATTGAAATGATCAAAGATAAACCGGAAATAGAAACCTTGGTTGATACGATGGTTTTGGAAGTTTTGCAGGACAAAACGGTAATTGCAGTCAGCCCTGAACATGGACTGCTGAAAATTGCAGGCAGAACCGTTATTCTGACTATGGGCTGCCGCGAACGTACACGCGGTGCGATCAGAATTCCGGGTGAACGGCCGGCAGGTGTTTTTACTGCCGGAGCGGCGCAGCGGATGGTCAATATGGAAGGTTATCTGCCTGGACATAAAATAGTAATTTTAGGCAGCGGTGATATTGGATTAATCATGGCGAGGAGAATGAGCCTGGAGGGCTGTAAAGTGCAGGCCGTTTTGGAAATCTGCCCGTTTTCCAATGGTTTGACCCGTAATATAGTGCAGTGTCTTGATGATTATGATATTCCTTTGTATCTTTCCCATACTATCACAAAGATCCACGGACGTGATCGCGTTACCGGTGTAACTGTAGCAAAGGTCAACGAAAAAATGCAGCCGATTGCCGGGACTGAATTTGATATTGAATGTGATACTTTACTGCTTTCTGTCGGCTTGATTCCGGAAAATGAACTATCGCGCAGTTTGGATTTAGAGATGCATCCTCTGACCAGCGGCCCTATCGTAGACCAACGCCGCCGTACCAGTCTTCCTGGTTTTTATGCTGCCGGCAATGTTGTACATGTACACGACCTGGTAGATTTTGTTTCGGAAGAAGCGGAAATAGCAGGTAAATTTGCAGCGTTAGATGCGCAGGAAAAATTGGATGGCGACTTGCGTACAGTAAATGTGATTGCCTCGAACGGAGTACGTACATGTGTACCGCAAAGACTGTCTCTGCCCGAAAATGGTGAAAAAGCACGTTTATTTATGCGTGTTGCCAATCCGGAACGTAAAGTAAAATTAGAAGTAAAGAGCGGCGAAAATGTCATTTTGACAAAAATGCTGCCTGTTGCCAAGCCAAGTGAAATGATTGCTGTCGATATTCCAGCAGAAAAGACAGCGCTTATCGGGGAAACTTTGACTGTGGCATTGAACAAGGAGGCATAAAAATGGCTGTAGAAACTCGTATAATGAACTGTATCATGTGCCCTTTGGGTTGTGAGATGACTGTTACTATAGAAGACGGTGCGGTAACAAGTGTTACCGGTAATACCTGCCCCCGTGGTCCTAAATATGCCCATGATGAAGTAGTTGCCCCCAGGCGGATGCTGACAAGTACCGTACAGGTAAAAGGAGGACTTTTACCATTATTGCCCGTCGTATCTAAAACTACACTGCCTAAAGAACGTATTTTGGATTGTGCTGCGGCATTGCGCCAAATAGCCGTAAAGGCTCCGGTGACTGAAGGCCAGATTATTGTAGAAAATATTCTGGGATTGGGAGTAGATATTATTGCCAGCCGTTCGATGGAGGCACATCGGGAATAATGGTTTGGATTAAGTTGTTCGAATCCGGTTTTGCTGTAGAAGGCAAAGCCGGATTTTTATTTTTAGTGTGGCAGGATTTGTAAATTCAGTAAAAGGTAAACTATTATAGAAGCGTTTTTGGACGGCGGACAATGCAATAAACAGTTATTTTTTCAAAAAAATAACTGGGGAATGGCTTGTAGTCAAGCGGGAGACGTTGCCAACGCTGCCTGGTGTATCATGCAAAAATATAAAAAATGTTACAAAAAAGGTGTTGACAGAAGTAACGGGGAATGCTATTATATACAAGTCGCCGAAA
>OLSF01003732.1_pt1 | contig 9864 bp, 8 predicted proteins | sample 1672301 | NCBI WGS metagenome assembly OLSF01 (sample SAMEA3136669, study PRJEB25190) | human gut metagenome | biome: human gut; feature: human-associated habitat; material: faeces | place: Austria | collected 2013
AAGAGTATTTTCCCCCTGTGTAAAGGGTAGTTTTGGGTATTTCCTATAGAGCAAAAAAAGAGGGAAAGTACAACCTTCCCTCTAATGCAAACTATATTTGTGAATTCGATTTTTATCCCTGCATAAATCTTGCCAAAAACTGTCTGGTCCGTTCTTCCTTCGGGTGTTCGATGACTTCCTTTGGATCACCCTGCTCAATGATATATCCGCCATCCATAAAGATCACGCGGTCTGCTACATCCCTTGCAAAGCTCATCTCATGTGTCACGATCACCATGGTCATTTTTTCTTCCGCAAGTTCACGGATTACTTTTAAAATCTCTCCGGTCAGTTCCGGATCTAATGCACTTGTCGGTTCATCAAAGAACAGAATTGACGGTTTTAATGCAAGTGCTCTTGCAATGGCTACCCTCTGCTGCTGTCCCCCTGAAAGCTGGCATGGATAGGCATCTGATTTGTCCCCTAAACCCATCTTCTCCAAAAGACGTCTTGCTTCTTTTTCTGCTTCTTTTTTACTCTGCTTCTGGACACTGACTGGCGCATCCATAATATTTTTCAACACCGAATAGTGTGGAAACAGATTAAAATTCTGAAATACCAGTCCGTAACTTCCTTCATAATGGATCGTTCCGCTGTCTGCCTGCTCTAAGCCTGTGCAGCAACGCAGCAGCGTAGATTTTCCGGAACCGGACGGACCGATGATCGCAACGACTTCTCCTTCTTCTACCCCAAGAGAAATGTCATGCAGTACATCGAGGTCTTCAAAACTTTTCTTTAAATTCTCTATCTCTAATAACTTCATCGCATTTCTCCTACTGATAATAAGACAGGTGTTTTTCTAAATATTCCATACCTACCGCTACGATCAGATTAAATATGTAGTAAAACAGTCCTGCTACAAACAATGGTACGATCGTGGTCTGTGCCGCTGCGATCTGTTTTGCGATCGTAAACATCTCTGCATATGCCAATACAAATGCCAGTGAGGTGTCTTTGACCAGTGTAATTACCTCATTTGTTACCGGCGGCAGCACCCTTTTTACCATTTGTGGAAAAATAATCTTCCAAAATGTCTGGACTCTGGAATATCCAAGGACTTTTGCTGCCTCACGCTGTCCTACCGGGATCGACTGGATACCGGAGCGGTAAATCTCTGCAAAATACGCCGCATAGTTGATACTGAATCCGATGATCGTTGCATAGAACCGGTATTCGGTGGAAATATTCTGCCGGAATACATAATACGGTCCGAAATAAACCACTAAAAGCTGTAACATCAGCGGTGTTCCACGCATAATGGATATATAAAATTTTGTGATCCATTGAAGCGGTTTTATCTTAGACATTCTCGCAAATGCCACTAAAAGTCCCAATGGAAGAGAAAACAGCAACGTCAGCACAAATATGGAAACAGATGCCCCCATACCCGGTAAAAGCTGACGAAACATGATATCAAATGCCATTTCTTTGCTCCTTACTTACCAAGACATACCATATCTGATAAATCCCATTTTTTTGCGATATCATCAAATGTACCGTCTTTTAGCATCTCATCTAATGTACTCTGTACTTGATCTCTTAACTCTTCATTTCCAAGTTTGAAACCAACTGCATACTGCTCTGTACGGATCTTATCATCTAACATTACAAATCCTGTTCTGGATTCTAACTGATAATCTGCCACACCGATATCTACTACGATCGCATCTACGGCTCCTGCCTCAAGGTTCATAAATGCTGTGTTATAATCTGCTACCTGCTGTAAGTCTGAAAAACTTGCTGCTAATTTTAAGTTTTCTTCGTTGTCCTCTTCATCTGTCAAAGCTGCAAGTCCTGAAGAATCTGCCTGTACGGCTACGACTTTTCCTGCTAAATCCTCTTTTTTCTCAATTCCTGAACCCTCTTTTACTACTACAACGATAGAGTTATCTACATATGGTTTTGACCATGTATAGTCATCCTCACGTCCTGTCATCGTAAATCCGTTCCAGATACAGTCGATGGAACCTGAATTTAACTCCATATCTTTAGAATCCCAGTCGATTGGTTGTTTTACAAGTTCCCAGCCGTTACGGGCACATACTTCCTGTGCTAAATCCAAGTCAAATCCTACATATTCGCCATTGTCATCTTTATATCCATATGGAGGATATTCTGCATCAAATCCAACGATAAACTGCTTATCGGAATTTTCCTTATCCTTAGAATCCTCTGTCTTTGTCTCTTTCTTTGCAGATGTATCTGCGTCTTTACTGCTTCCGCAGCCTGCCATTGTAAATACCATTGCCGCTGCCATAAGCACTGCTGCAAATCCGGTTGCTCTTTTCATAAAAAAATCCTCCTTTTTCATTCACTGTACTTTAGTATACTACCATGATAAAACAGTAATGTAAAGGAAGATTTTAAGGATTTTTGTAATATGTTAAGATTCTACGATGATCGCAACGGTCAGGCTCTGTCCGTCCTCACTGTATGCCCTGATTCTCCGCTAACATCTGCGTCAATTCATCTGCATGCTCTATGATATGAAAATAATTAGTCAGATTGACCGTTCCCCTCCTCTGTGATTAGCAATAAAACTCTGAGCCCCATCCACTTCTTTCTGTGGATGAGGCTCAGTTTGTGTTTCCTATGAACTCTTTGTATTAATACTTCTTATTCTTACTTCCTACTGACATTTCTTTCTCTTTTTATCGGCTGCTACAACTCCTGCCATTCCTACTACAGAAACACACAGTATTCCTGCCCAGAGTATCGGCTGGAAGGTATCACCGGTCTTCGGTGCTTTTACCTGTGCATTGGCAGTGGTTGTGCTATTGTTTGCTCCATTGCCCGATGTGTTCGTATTTGTATCCGGTTTTTTATTATCGGAAGGATTCTTAGTATCAGAATTATCCTTCTTTGCAATCGTCAGACTGGTAGTTGCATAGCCGTCCGTAAATTTGAATTTTACGGTATGCTTTCCTACGGATAAAGTATTCACAAAATCTTTTTTGAATTTTACATAAGTAGAACCGCTCCATGCCGTATAGTTCTTGCTGTCTACAGTCTTACCGTCGATTTCAATTCCCTTAAAATTCTTATACTTACTGTCTGCACGCATGGTCAGATTTCCATCTTTATTGATCGTATAGGTAACATCTGCCCCCTCGATCACCTTATATTTCTTCTGTGTAGGCTTCTCCGGATTGGTTGGTTTTTCCGGGTCTGGTTTCGTTGGGTTCTCCGGATCCGGTTTCGTTGGGTTTTCCGGGTCCGGCTTGGTCGGATTCTCCGGATCTGGTTTTGTTGGATTCTCCGGGTTACTTGGTGTCAGTTTTGGAATGCTGGCACTGTCTACCACTGTTCCACATACCGTACACTCCTTATGTCTGCTTCCTTCTTTCGTGGAAGTAGGTAATTTGTCGATGATCCAGTCACTCTTGGTATGTCCGTTATTTACGGTAACGGATACGGTAGTCTTATTGCCTGACTTATCCGATGCTTCTATCTTCTGTACTCCTTTCTTTGGAGAAACCGTAAATCTGTTATCCTGCAGTGTTACCTTATTTCCGTCCACTGTGACCTCTTTAAGATTCTTATCGGTAACGGTAGCTGTTACTGCGCCACAATAGATTTTATCCTGTGTAATACCGCTGATCTGTGGTGCTGTCGTATCCGGCACGATCGTATATGTCCAACTGCTGTCACTGATACCTGACGCTGCTTTATAATCTCTGCTTGCTGCAACATCAATCTTAACACTATATGTTCCCGTTTCCTTTGGTGCAGAAGTTAACTTTGCTCCGTTGCTGTCATAATATTTAACTGTTATGGCACCGCAGGTAAGGCCATTCCTTGCTGTAACCTTTGCTGCTTTTGCAGTATCATCCCATACAAGATCTTCCGGTGCTTCAAACACAAAATCACTTGCCGCTAATGTACCACGCTCTTCTAAGGAAACACCTCCCCATTGGTTCAATACTAAGGTATGATCCTCTGAATCACTCTGCAATACATCAAGGTCACTCTTACTTATCACATAATTGCTTCCCTGTGCTATCGTTAATGTTGATGCCGGATCACGTCTCACACCAATTTTTTCGCCGGTCAGTGCACCACTGATCTTGATCGGAGCATAACCACTCAAATATACGTTACTCGGAATACCTTTTTCCGTATTGTCCTTGATGGTAACTGCTCCACTCATCTTCAGTTCTACAGAACTTAAACCTGAAGAATTATTATAATAGACTCCTCCACCTTCGTTTGCGGTATTGTTGGTAATACTTCCACCTTTTAACTCGACATAACTTCTTTCCCTTGTTTCATGATAGATTCCACCGCCTTGCTTAGTCGAACTATTTCTTGTAATACTGCCTCCATTCATTGTAAAGATGATGTTATGGTTTGTAACACTACCTCCCGGTTGTCTGACGCCTCCACCGTTGTATTTTGCAATATTATCACAGATGGTTCCGCCATTCATCGTAAAGATGCCAATATTATATACACCACCGCCTACATCAGTACCTTTGCCTCCGTTATTTCTACAAATAGTTCCACCATTCATGATAAAGGTAGTTTCGCCTATACCACCGATACAGACGCCTATATTATTATCCTTGATCTCCACCCCCTCATTCATTACCGTGGTTCCAACTGTCATTAATCCATACTCTTTACAATTCTGCAGGGTTACACCGGCATTCAGAACGCACGTTTTATATGCCGTGATCGCACGATCCATCACATTATTTCCATCAATCGTAAGATTCCCAAAGGTAACATTCTCGTATGTTTTAAATACGGAATAATTCTCCCTTGATGAACTATTTCCCGTTAATTTGGGAATATTTCCAGCCTCACCCCTGATCGTAACATCCCGGTTGACCTCTATTGTTTCTGTGATCGTTAAATCACTTTCGATCACGATATCATCCACTGTTGGATCCTTTACTGCTGCCTGTAACTCTTCAACGGTATTACATTTTTTTGTGTTAGCTGCATGCACCGGCATGGATGTCATCGGCAGCATACTCAGTGTCAGACCGGCACTGAGTACCAATGCCGTTATTCTTTTACATTTGTTTTTCACTCTCATCCTTTACCTCCTTATATTCATTGTGTTTCATGGTATCCTTTTTTAATACTGTTTTCTCTTTCGGCTGACTATTGCCATTCCAAACAATCCCACAACGGAAATCCCAAGAACGGCTGCCCAGAGTACCGGCTGGAATGTATCACCGGTCTTTGGTGCAGTTACCGTTGCATTAGCAGTCTGAGCTTTTGCCTTATTGGTATCAGCGGATGGCGCTGCTTCTGTCTTTGTACCATCCTTTTGTACTACGGTCAGTACTGCTGTCGCATATCCGTCTTTATAATTAAATCTGACTGTATGGTCGCCTGCTGCTAAAGTGTTCATAAATTCTTTTTTGAATTTTATATAAGTAGAACCGCTCCATGCCGTGTAGTATTTGCTGTCTACTACCTTTCCATCAATTTCAACATTTACGAACTTCTTGTATTCTCCGTCAGAACGAACCGTAAGACTGTTGTCTTTCTCTAAGGTGTATACACTGCCTGCACCTTCGATCACTTTATATTTCTTCTGTGTAGGCTTCTCCGGATTGGTTGGTTTTTCCGGGTCTGGTTTCGTTGGGTTCTCCGGATCCGGTTTCGTTGGGTTTTCCGGGTCCGGCTTGGTCGGATTCTCCGGATCTGGTTTTGTTGGATTCTCCGGGTTACTTGGTGTCAGTTTTGGAATGCTGGCACTGTCTACCACTGTTCCACATACCGTACACTCCTTATGTCTGCTTCCTTCTTTCGTGGAAGTAGGTAATTTGTCGATGATCCAGTCACTCTTGGTATGTCCGTTATTTACGGTAATCGATACGGTAGTCCTGTTCCCTGCTTTGTCTACTGCTTCTATTTTCTGTTTTCCGCTCTTTGGAGAGACCGTAAACTTATCATCCTTTAAAGTTACTTTTTTGCCGTCTAATTTTACGGTATCTAAGTCCTTGTCGGTAACGGTTACTGTCACCTTACTGCAATAGGTCTTTCCGTTCGTAACACCGGTAATCTCTGGTGCTGTTGTGTCCGTAGAATTGATCGTAATCTTTGCAATTGTATTTTCTACGAATTGATAGTTTGCAGTTGCCTTTCCACCGCTGTAAGTTACTTCAAAATTCTTAACATTGGTATCATTTGTATTCACGGTTCCTTTTACTTTGGCAGTTGGTTTTTGGAATCCTGCAATACTGTTCTCATCCTCGCCATCTGCAAATCCATCTACTCTGACGGTAAGTGCCGGCATTGCATCACCTCTGTCGATCACAACATCCGCAACGGATACTAACAGTTTTCTCGGTTCAATGGTAAATGTCCAGCTGCTGTCTGTCAGACCGGAAGCTGCAAGATAATTATCATTTTCTGCCACATTGATCTTTGCGATATATGTTCCGGCATTGACCGGTGTGACTTTCTTTCCGTTCTGATAATATTCTACTGTGATATCTCCGCAGGAAGTCCCATTTTTTTTCGATATTTCTGCTGCCTTTGCTTCCCCATTGTAAATCAGACTCTGTGGTGCTTTAAACTGAAAATCGGATGCTTTTAATGTAGCAGCTTCTTTTTTCAAAAAAAGCTCATTATTGTCTTCTTTTATTACGAAACCATCCTTATCACTGACAAATTTAGATACATCCGACTCTTTCAACACATAACCTTTACCATAGATATATCTGGCATCTCCTCCACCTATGGAAACAGGATAGGTTTCGAGAGCACTGGTAATACCTATCTTAGCATTTCCCGCTAAGGAACCTTCCACATATACATTTGATCCGAAATCCGACAGATAAAGATTATTGGCTGTTCCTGTGGTATAGCGCTGTTCTGTTGTACTCCAGATACCGTCCTTATAATTGCCACTGATATTGATATCACTGTTTAAAAGACATGCTCCACTTACCGGAACGAAAACACCGCCTCCGTTTCCACTTGTACTATTGCCGGTGATCGTACCTCCATACAGTCTCTCTACATTATAGACACCGCCTCCGTTTCCTTTAGCAGTATTTCCACTGATGGTTCCACCGGTCATGCGGGCGGAACCACCTCCAAATTCATAGATTCCGCCTCCATTGCCGGCAACTGTGTTACCACTGATAGTTCCACCAGCCATTTCAAAATATCCACCATTGCCAATCACATAAACCGTTCCGTTACTCTCGGATACATTATTTCGGATCTCACTGCCTTCTTTCATAGTCACCGTACTATAATGATTTACATATATGGCTGCGCCTTCCTTTGCATGGTTATTCTCAATCACGGTACCACTTTCTAAATTTACCAAAATACTCTTAGATTTAAGTGCCGGTGATGCAGTCTGTGTATTTCCGTCCTTATTTCCATCCACGATGATATTCTTCAATGTAACGACATCTGACTTATGACCATTGGCACCATCAAAATCCAGTATTACATCTGTATGACTCTTACCCCGGATCAACTTTGATACATTGGATGCATCCGGACTCTGGATCGTCACTGCTCTTCTGACATATACCGTATCTGTGATCGTTATGTCATTCATGACATTGATAAGACTGATATATTGATTTTGGGCTGCCGCCTGCAGCTCAGTCAATGTCTTAACATTTGCAACACCTGTTGGCTCGATCCGTATGTATTTATAACCATTTAATACCGTATCCTTGGCTGCCTGTGTTCCCGGTGCAGCATCGCCGGTAAATACATTATAGTCTTCATAACCATACCCACTCTTATCTATACCGGAAGGAGACTCATAAGCAGCAGCACCTCCAAAAGCTGTCAGAACAGCAGAGTTTTTCACATAAATACTCTGTTGTGCAAAAATACCTTTTCCCGTACTGCCATCGCCCGCTGCTTCAAGCTTCGTCCTGATCCCATCGATTTTCAGCACTCCTCCCGATGATATGGCCGTAGCACCACTTTTCGCCCGGACTTTCACTTCCACGCCATCTGAGACAGTCATACCGGAACCTGCCTGTATTGCCTCTTTTCCGTCGCTTTCCACTGTCAGACTGCCCGTTCCGCCACCATATCCGCCATAGCGGATCGTCAAATAGCCGGTTACCTCTATCGCTGTTTCATTCTGCGTGGCAGTCACGATATTCGTATTTGTTTCCTGATTGTTGCATACATATATGGTAAGATTTCCATTCGCTTTGATCGTATGTGCCTCTAAATTATTCAGCCAAAGCTCACCCGCCGTATCGTAATATGCACTATGGTCCTCATAAGTACCTGTTGCACCGCTATCAGCAGTATCACCATTTTTAAAATACTCATTACCGCCCGCATGCAATTCCACACCATCTACAAATACGCTCGCGGCATTCTCTGCTGCGGATATCTGCATTGACATTTGTGGCAGCATTGGTAATATTCCAAGTACCAGCACTGTGCAAAGCAGCCAGGCAATCCCCTTTCTTATCTTATTTGTCTGCCTCATGTGTTACCTCCTTACATCCATACTCCCAAATTGACATAGTTTTACATTTTTTATATAATATATATTACACCGTACATCAGTGTACGATACAAGAGTTTTTTCTAAATTTTACAGCATTTTTGGAGGTTTTATGAGTCAGAAAGAAGATCGTCTGATGTCTATCGGAGAAATTGCAAAATCCCTTGGCATCACACGAAGAATTATATTGAATTATGAAGAAAAAAATCTGTTGCAGGCAGATGTAAAAGACGGGGCTACCGGCAACCGTTACTACCTGGCAGACTCCCTGACGAAGATACGGACGATCCGCGTACTGCAAAACCTCGGTCTGTCTTTGGATGACATCCAGGCATATTACGACGGAACTACTGATATGGAGCCTATGATCGAGCGTTTAGAAAAGCTTCGTGATGAATTAAATCTCAATATTGAAAAACTAAAACAGCGTGTAAAAAGCGACAATGACTTTGAACTCCATACGGTCACGATCCCGGAACAGACCATTTACCGCCGCACAATGCGTGCTGACACCGTAGAACAGAGAAAAGAACATTTACGGGATATTATCCCTGATGCTATGCGAAAATACGGCTCAGACACCAGCAAACGCATGTATTTTATTGAATATCCGTTAGATGACCCGAACCTGATTTCCTATTGTATTGCAGTCCCACCGCAGAGTGAGGGCGAATACATTCACAGACTGCCGGAAGAAAAAGCACTCTGCATTTTTTACCACGGCAGCTATGAATCGATCCCTGACATACGCGACAGACTGATTACATATGCGAAGGAACATGGATTTTCTTTAAAGGGAACCTGTCGGCATATCTATCTCGAAGGTCCCCCGGCACATACAGACCCGAGTAAGTTTATTACGCAGGTGGCCTTATTGATAGAGTGATAATAAGGTATTGATAAATTTGTTTTCTGTGTATATATTAAGTATATACGTCTATCTGTAAGGAGGTTTTTTATGCAAACACAAGTAAAAGAATGGGGTAACAGCTAGGGAATCAGACTGCCAAAAGAAGCATTAAAAAGTGCAGGATTTACATTGAATGAAGTTTTAGATGTTACCATATCAAATGGCGTAATTACTTTAGCCAAAACCTTTCGCCATAAAACACTAGAAGAAAGAGCCTCAGAATTTGATGGAAAATTAATGCTTGACGGCGAATATGATTGGGGTCAACCTATCGGAAGAGAGGTGTGGTAATGGAGCCTTTACACCAGGGAGATATTCTTAAAATAGAAAAGATCAAACATCCTGTATTAGTTGCCAGTCAGGACTTTTTCAATACCAGTGGTGAAATCATCGGAGATTTCGAGACCGTTTCAAGTTTTGTGTAAACGTTAAAAACTGATATAAGATTTGTGAA
>OLSF01003743.1_pt1 | contig 9828 bp, 8 predicted proteins | sample 1672301 | NCBI WGS metagenome assembly OLSF01 (sample SAMEA3136669, study PRJEB25190) | human gut metagenome | biome: human gut; feature: human-associated habitat; material: faeces | place: Austria | collected 2013
GGCATATTCATGGGAAAGACCGAGACTTAAGGAGGTCTTCATATATTCGCGTCCTTTTTCATCCAGGATCTTTTTGGCACGGATCGCAACAAAAGGAATGATCATTGCTGCAACACACAGTGACGAACACAGAAGGCTGCGGCTAAGTCCAAAACGGTAGATCAGAAGCGTATATCCAACCAGCCCGAACAGGATCGAAGGGATTCCGGAAAGCCCGGTGATCGCCATATTTACAAGGACGGAAAATCGTTTTCCGGTGCTGTAAAATACAAGATAAATGGCAGCGCCGATACCAAGGACACCGCCGATCAGTGCGGAAAGTGCGCCAAGGTAAATGGAACCCATCAGTGCAGGATAGATACCGCCTGCAGTTCCAAGTGGAACACCGGCAGGCTTGTCCAGAAGGAAGGACAGGCTAAATACTTTTTTCCCTTTCCAGAAGACATAAAGGAAAAGGAAGAGTGTAACAACGATCACGCAAAGTCCGAGTATACTGAGAATCAGGCGTGTGAAAAATTTCTGCAGTTTAGTTCTCATGGGTGGCAAGCCTCCTTTTCAGAAGATAGCTGATACCGAGTACGATGAAAAGAATCACAAGCAGCACAGCATTTGCAACGTAAAGTACGGAGAGGTGAAGGCTTCCGTATTCAATACTTCCCATTTCCAGTGCGGTTAGGGCAGGAAGTGTCTGACCACGTCCAAGGAGTTTGGGATAAATCGGGGAATTACCGATTACCATCATGACGGCCATTGTCTCGCCAAGTGCGCGGCCGAATGCCATCATTGCACCTGCAATGATTCCCGGCCGGATTGCCGGAAGAATAAAATGTAGCAGGGTAAATTCTCTGGAGAATCCAAGTGTGATCGCACTGAACTCGTAAGTCTTTCGTGCAGTCTGTAAAGATTCATGACAGGTGGAAATAACGAATGGTAAAAGCATGATCCCCAGCACGATCCCGGCTGCCAGGATACATTGACCGGCTGCCATATGGAGGTGGGTGGCAAAGGCTTTTACAAGAACCGTAAGTCCGATAAATCCGAAGATGACGGACGGGATTCCTGCAACCAGATCGATGAACGCAAGGAATAAGGATGCCACCTTTTTCGGAAGGTAATAGTCCAGAAAGCAGGCACAGGCAACGCCGAAGATGAGTGCGAGGACAACTGCGATCGCTGAGACATAAAGGGTACCGGCAATCGCAGGTAAAAGTCCGTACTGCGGTTTCTGACTGACAGGGCGCCATTCAGTGGTAGGCAGGAACATTTTGATTCCAAGCTGTGAAATGGCAGGAATACTTTCCTTCACAATATGGATCATCATGACTGCCATCAGTGCCGTTACGAGAAAGGCAGCCAGATAAATGATTCCTTTGCTGAATTTATCTGAAAGTTTCTTAAACATAGTAAATCCTTTCTAGGTATGATGCAGGACAGACAGCGCTGTCCGGATACAAATCAAAATTGACCCCTGGGATTAACCAGCGACATATAGCAAGAAAAAGGGGTGTGTCTTTGCACACCCCTTCAATATCGGAAGATTATTTCATAGGAATGAATCCCATATCTTCTACAGTTTTCTGTCCTTCATCACCAAGAACGTAATCAAGGAAAGCCTGCTGTACATCTGTCGGATCACCAGAACCTACAAGAAGAAGTGGTCTCTGGATGATGTAAGATCCATCAAGAATGTTTTCTTTTGTTGCAGCAACACCGTTTACTTTCAGTGGAGTTACTTTTCCTTCATTCTGGTTAGCAACACCAAATGAAGCATATCCGATTGCGTACTGGTTATCAATGATATCCTGAACAAGTTCACCCATAGAAGAAGCCTGGATCGCATCCGCTTTTACTTCTGTGTCACCCATGATATTCTTCTGGAATACTTCGTGAGCTCCACCGTTGATATCACGTGTAATAACAACAACTTCTTCGTCAGGAAGAGATGAGTCAAGATCTTTCCATGTAGCATATTCGCCAGAGAAAAGTCCTACGATCTGTTCCGTTGTAAGGTTATCAAGAACATCATTTACCGGATTAGCCGGGTTTACTGCGATCGTCAGAGCATCGATACCAACTTGGTATTCTTTTTCATCTTTGATTGCTTCTTTTTCTTCATCTTTTTCTAACTTTTCAAAGGTTGGTATGTCCCCGGTAAATGCCTCTCCAAGGTCATGGATCAAGCACATTTTCATTAATTTTTCCAGATCTGCTTCCGGAAACTCATCACTGACAAGATATGCCATCAACGTAATTCTCCAGGAATGCTCCGCCACACTTTCACTGCGGCCTCTGGATGTATAACAGTGCCTGGTGGCATCTTTCAAACGCTCCGCCACAGCTAATGTTTCTATCAGTTTCTCAGGTTCCATCTATCTGCTCAGTCCCCTTTTTGTATTTTAAGTTGTTTTATTATAACACTTTTTAATCAGTGTCGTCTATAAATAATCTTTTTCATACTCAGGCAAAAGCCTTTGGTACCTGGCAGAAATCTCGAATTTCAAACAAAAACGATCTCCGCAATTGCTCACGGAGATCGCCTCTTACACTTTATTTGTTGCTGCGAACAGTAACCTTCATTTTATTATTTCACAGTCACTTTGCATGTCATTTTCTTAGAACCACTCTGAACTGTGATCGTTGCTGTTCCCTTTTTCAGACCTTTGACTACACCCTTAGATGTTACAGTTGCAACTTTTTTGTTAGATGATTTAAAAGTAATTTTTTCATCTGTGTTCTTTGGTGTTGCTATGGCTTTAATCTTGAAAGATTTTCCCTTGGAAACACTTTTTGCTGCCGGAACACCGGAAAGATTTGTTGTTTTTACACCTGTGACCTTTACAGTCACAACTATTTTCTTCTTACCGGATTTAACAGTAATTTTAGTGGTACCGGCTTTTTTCGCTTTGATCACACCTTTAGAGCTGACTGTAGCTACTTTCTTATTTGAAGAAGAATATGAAACTTTCTCTTTGCTTGTTACCGGAGTAACTGTAATAGAAGAAGCCAGTTTCTTGTAGGTAGCTCCTTTTGCAAGTGTCAGTGATTTCGTCGTTGTTGTGATCTTTGTAGTTTTTACTGCTGCCTTCTGAACAGTTACCTTGAAGCTTGCTGTCTTTTTGCTTGCAAGAGTAACAGTGACTACAGCACTTCCCTTCTTCTTGCCGGCAGTCAGCTTGAATGTTCCATTTTTGTTTACATTTGTTACTTTTACAGTTCCCGGTTTATTTGAAGTAACTGCTGTAACATAGTCTCCTTCTGAAAATCCTGTTGCTTTAAATGCAGTTGTGGACTGACCTGTTTTCATTTTCAGAGAAGAAGCTGTCAGATAAATGGTACCTGGAACTTTTGCTATTGTATTCTGCTTCTCAAGGACTGTACCACATACAGAACAATGACTTCCTTCGGTCTTTCCGTCTGCAAATACAGTCGGAGCTACTGCTGCATCTTTCACTACTGTGTGGCCTTTTGCAGGAATTGGCTGCTGTGCTTTTATTACTTCACCGCCTACGGAACAATGGCTTCCCTCTGTCTTTCCTGCTGTCGTACAGGTTGGAGCTACTGCCGCATCTTTCACTTCTACATGAACATGCTCTTTTGTTTCATCAAATTCATATTTAACTCTGTCAATTTCCAGCCAAGCACCAACTTCTTCATGAAATTCCTCGGCAACAACCGTAAACCATGTGGCATTGTATGTCGTTCTGGTCATGATCGGAAGGTCGTAACGGGAAGGCTGCAGGTTCCATCCATCTTCATCATACTCCTTCACGATAACTCTTAAATTCGGATCTCCAATCGGAGCCCAGCCGCCCAGTTCAGGCTCATAACACCACATTCCAATACCCAATCTGCCAATATCAAGTGATTCTCCAACCTTCGGATTCAGCCTATTTCCCTCAGTATCTTCAAGAACCTCCGGTTTCAATCTGGCTTCATTAGTCTCACCGCCATCAAATACACCGGCAAAATAGTATTGGTGATTAACAAGCTTCTGCCACTCTCCGTTCTCATCTTTTACCTGTGCAGTAAGTGTGAAGATTGTAGAAATCGCATTAGTTCTCTCCAGAATTGGAAGTTCCTGGCCTTCCACATTTATCCATTTCCAACTTTCTGTATCATAATCGTACCATGGTTCACCAGTTTCTTCATCTGTTCCTGAAGCTATGATAATCCTGTAATTATCTCCTGTAACAGGAACGCTTTTACCGTTTTCATAGCGAACAATCTGTGGATCCATATCCTTTTTAATATCCAGCTGTTCTCCTACCTTCGGATTTATGGTATTACCATCCTCATCGCTATAATCTTCAGGCTCAATTACATATTCACTGATACCAACCCAAATCCACTCTGTAGCTACTGTCTTTCCGTCCACCAGAACTTCTACCGGAATCGTAATATCTCCCGCTTTACTTCCAGACTTAACAACAATCTCCTTTCCATTTAATGATACTGTTGCCATTCCGGCATACCCATTTTCCATTGGAAGCAGTTTTAAACTGTACTCGGAAATCTCATTCCAGTCATCTCCATCTACGCAATCCAGCCATGTTGAAATATTCATGGTACTGTTTGGCAGCATATATCCGGTATTACTTGAGGAATCATCATAATTCCATCCAAACTCATACCTTTTTTCTCCTGCATCATCACTGAAGGTCTCCTGAGCTGTACCATCGGAAAGATCTTCCTCTGCTGCAAAATCCTCATCCTGCAGCTCTTCTGTATCGTCCTGAATTTCTGCTTCTACCTCTTCTGAAGCATCCTCATCTGCTTCTACTGCAACTTCTGCATCAGCATCATCCTGGCTCATTTCCACTTCCTGACCGGCATCTGCTGTCAGTTCCTCTGCTGCTACCGGTACGGCTACACTCTGTGTAACAGTAAGTGCCATTGCCAGAAGCATTGCGATTTTGTTTCTTTTCATATAAACCCCATTCCCTTCTTTTTTATTGTCTGCAAACAGACTGATAAATCATTATAAAATGAAAAAGGAACAAAACCCATTACCTCGCAGCATAGTTTATGTTTTTATTTACAAAAAAGCTCCTGCAAATTATATCGCAGAAGCTTTCAGACTGTTCTTTATTCAAATGTCGCTTTCGCTGTATCTACTGCATGATCTGCTTTATTCTCAATATCCGTATCATTTCCTGAGAACACACTTCCGGCAAAATCAATAACCTCATTTCCCGGCAGGCTGTCAATGCAGACAGCAGTTCCATTATCCGTAAATGTATTATTCACATAGTTTGGCGCAGTACCGTAAGCCATAGAGGTATTAAATTTCAAACCAACCGTATTATTCGCGAACGTACATTCCATTGCATTAACCCATGCACCATTCTGTGCAACAGCAGCCGTATCCCAACCCGTGAAGTTGCAATCGGTAAGAAGTACCAGACAATACGCATCCAGTCCGATTCCACCCTTACCTTCAAAATTAATCCCTGACAGATCTGCATAGTTACCATCATGTCCCTTTATACTGACAGTTCCGGTGAAAGTAGTCACCGCATCACCGTCTTTGCTTCCTGAAATACCCCAGACATGATCACCAAAAGTGATATCTCCGTCATAGGTCACTGCCGGAAGATGCAGATATACCGGTGTATCTGCGGACGCCTCTTCTTCAATGGAAGCGAGCAGGGCATTCAGCTCTTCGGTGGTCTCCATCGGTGTATCTTCCGCATAATAACTGACTGCCGGTTGTTTTTCAATCGTAAGTCTCGTACTGAGAAAAATTGTATCTCCATTCTTCATGGTAAGTGTCCACTGGATATCATTCGTTCCACTGTCAGATACATAATTGATATCAGAAACATACGCTGCATTTGGGAAGCTTTCATTGTACACCGGTTCTACATATTCCATTTTCTGTGAACCTTCTGATGGATTTGTATCTACTTTGCAGGACTCTACCTCTTTGGAAAATTCTTCTCCGGCCAGCTCTCCTGTATCTTTGTTTAATACATACAGCTGGCATGGAAGTGCACTGTTCATTCCTTCCGACAGAGTATCTGTGCGCTCCCCCTGGGCATGTCCCGTCATACCACCTTCCTCAGAAAAACTCAGCAGGACTTTGTATGATTTTCCCTTATCCGTATAAGTGATCTGTGCACCGCCTTCATACATTTCTGGTCTGTGATAGATAGAAAAAGCGATTCCGATAACCGCAGCTACGGCCAGAACTGCCACTCCTATCACTGCCTTCTTTCTCCACTTTCTTGGCGTCTTTATCTCTTTCTTTTCTGTCTGAACTGTTGTACAATGTGGGCAGAAAGACGCGTCATCCGGCAGTATCTCCCCACATTTTATACACTTTTTGCTCATTGATTTCCCCCTTATCTCTTTTTATTTTCTTCTCTATTTTTATAGAAAATTTACTACAGAACTTCCATCAGATGAAGAATATTCTTGTATCTCTTTGCTGGATTTACCATCGTACAGCGTTGAACGATTCTTCCCATTCTGCCACCTGCAAGTTTCCTGGAAGGATGTTCGCCGGTCAGCATAATATTAAGTAAAACACCAAGCGCATAGATATCTGCCCGTCCATCCGACTGCGAAAGGCCATACTGCTCCGGTGCTGCAAATCCGGTCGTTCCCAGAATCTGTGTATCTTCCTGAATTGTGCTTTTATATATTCTGGATGCATCAAAATCGATCAAAACAGCTTCTTTTCCACGTATAATAACATTATCTGGCTTCACATCTCTGTGCACCACACCCATAGAATGAAATACCCACAATGCAGAACAAAGCTGTCTTGCAATCTGTTTCGACTCCGCAGTTGTCAGAAGACCGCCTTCAAGGATCTCGCTAAGCGTATCACCCTGCACATATTCTTCCAGCAGAGCTGTCTTTCCATCTTTTTCTCCGACTTCCATTATTTGCGGCAGATTTGGACAGGAAACATTCAGAAGTTTCTGATAAACTTCACTGTTTCCATAAAAATGCCGGAAAATATAACGGGTGCCGCTGTCTCTGTGACGTACAAGTGAGACCTCGCCCCGTTCACTTTTTTTGATCAACATGAGCACATCATATTCGCTATGAACTGCACCCAAAAGACTGTCGTAAATATTCATATTTCTCATCCTTACTCGTTACTGTTGTAACTGATATTCCTTTTTACTATGCGGTCTGCATATTGTTTTTCAGAACTGTTTATAGTATATTTTAATTTATGTATACTATTTAAAATATTATAACTTATTAGCAATTATTCAGCAAGTAATATAACAAATAGAATATTTGTATTACTATTGATACTATTCGTAAAACAGCATGAATAGCAATATATTGTTCAAAAATAACGATGAGTAAAGGCGCGGATTATGAAAAAGAAAAATACAGATAGTTTACAGCAAGAACTTATGGATTCACCAGATCTGACTCAGTTTCTGTCACAAAACCAGGAACAGTTTGTAAATAAAAATGTGGCAGAATTATTAAACCATCTGTTTGAAAAGAAAAATATCTCAAAAGCGGCTCTCGCCAAACAGTCAGGCATGAGCGAAATCTATCTGCACCAGATTTTTGCCGGTCGCCGAAATCCTTCCCGAAACCGTCTGCTGTGTCTGTGTTACGGTCTGGATGCAAGCGTAGAAGAAACTCAGGAATTATTGAAACGTTGCGGAAAAGCCCAATTATATCCCAAGCTGAAACGTGATGCAATTATATATTACGGACTTCTGCACAAACTTGATCTTTTTGAGATCAACGACAAACTGTTTGATGAAAACGAAGAAACTTTATTCTGAAACTACATCTTTTCATTTATCACATAATAGAGCAAAATCCCCTTTAAAACATGATATGCTGTCAGTACCCTGGATATATCCATGTTTTAGGGGGATTTTTTCTGTCTGTCACTAACAAAATGGTTGAAAGTCTGTTGCAATGCCAAACATTTTCCCAAATGTTCTTTCATATTATAGAAAAAGTGCGTATACTAAAATTATATATATCTGAAACAGTCTCTCAAACAATAAAAAGGAAGTGTCATTTATGAGCGTAATGAATACATACAGTGGGCGAAAATTTGATCCAATGAAGATCGCCCCAGAAGATGTTTATCTGGAAGATATTGCACATGCTTTAAGTCTTGTCTGCCGCGGTGGCGGGCAGATCCGATGGTTTTATTCTGTAGGCCAGCATTCCATTAACTGTGCTCATGAAGCTCTGGCACGTGGATGGTCTGACCGAATGGCTCTTGCCTGTCTTCTGCACGATGCAAGTGAATGTTACATTTCCGATGTCATCCGCCCGGTTAAAGTCCATCTGCAGAACTACCTGGAAATCGAATCTATGATCATGGATGCGATCTGGGAAAAATTTCATCTTGATGACCTAACTGATGAAGAGAATCAAAAATGGAAACAGATTGATAATGAAATCCTGGAACTGGAATTAAAAACTCTTATGAAAGGTGAAAAAGACAGGGAGATCATCCCCCTGTCTTCTACTCCCGACCTGTCTGAGCGCACTTTCAGTTCTGTAGAAAAAGAATTCAAAGAACTTGCACTTGAACTGTTTCAGAAACTTTCTTAATTTCGTCCAAAACTTCGTATCTCCTGCCGCACATTATCTTCCATACAATACAGAGGATGACTCACCCAGCCGGTTATACAATTTTACTGCATCATCAATATGCGGATTACCCGTGCCCGGTGCACCAGCTGTTACAAGAATGTATTCTACTCCATCAATTTCTGCAAAACTTGCGAGGCAATGACCTGCCTGACTCGTGTATCCGGTCTTGCCTCCTTTGATCTCTCCATCGATCACAGAAGTATCCGACAAATTCTTAAACATCGTACTGTAAAATGTGATTCCATCCGGATGAATATTTGTTCCTGATGTAGAATGATATGGACTTTCAATGATCTCACGGAAAGTGTCATTTTTTATCGCATAACGAAGCAACAGCGCAATGTCTTTTGCTGTGCTGTAATGATCTTCCCTGTGCAGTCCTGAAATGGAACTGAAATGAGTACCTGTCATTCCAAGCTTCTCTGCTTTTTCATTCATAAGAGTTACAAAATCACTCACCGAACCCGCAACGGTGTCTGCCAATGCTACGCAGCACTCTGCACCGGACGGAAGCATGACTCCGTAGAGAAGATCAATTGCCTTCACTGTCTCATTCGGCTGAAATCCAGCCTGCATTGCATCCTGCACATAAAGATCCGCTACCATATCGTTTGTAATCGTAATCTCCTGATTCAAATCCTTGAGATTTTCAATCGCAAGGATTGTAGTCATGATCTTTGTCATAGAAGCCGGATACATCTGTTCTTCACCATTGATATCACCGATGACTTTACCACTCTTTGCATTCATGAGCACCGCATAAGGGCTGTTGATCCCTGTGATATCCAGTTCCTCGACTGCAGGTTTACGGATACTGTTTACGAAGTTGGTGATTCCTGTTCCCAGTCCCAGATTATGCCCCACGATCATTACAAGAACGACAACTACGATCAGTTCTGCAGCAATCAGACCCTTGAGCCTGCCCTTCTTTTTTCTTCGACCGTTATTTCTTTTATTTCCTGTATTTGGAGTATTTCTACGTTTCTTATCAGCCATACCGCCCCTTCTTTTCTATTGAAGTTTCTTATTATTGTATCATATTACCACAAAATCCTGTAAAAAACTTTAATGTTTTATTAAGAAAAAAAGGGAACCCTGTGATGGGTATGATTGGAGATGCAAGGGCGGGGGTGGGTGTATCCGGAGTGGGAAAATTCATCGGTTCTAAAGTACTAAGACTCTGATATTTTGCTAAAAGCGATCATAAAAATGTCAAACTCGCTTCGCTCA